>RCNG010000265.1_pt1 | contig 22673 bp, 20 predicted proteins | sample 2041371 | NCBI WGS metagenome assembly RCNG01 (sample SAMN09708227, study PRJNA481090) | Marine sediment metagenome, whole genome shotgun sequencing project. | biome: marine sediment; feature: ocean; material: sediment; isolation source: Sewage treatment plant 1 marine sediment (STP1) ... | reverse complement strand
GCATCGACCAAAAGCAGAACACTGTCGACCATCGACAGGACGCGTTCAACTTCGCCGCCGAAATCGGCATGGCCGGGTGTATCGACAATGTTGATGCGGTAGTCATTCCATTTGACTGAGGTATTCTTGGCCAGAATGGTGATTCCACGCTCACGCTCCAGATCGCTCGAGTCCATGACACGATCGGGCACAGCAGCGCGTGGTCCGAGGGTTCCGGACTGTTGCAGCATCTGGTCCACCAGGGTGGTTTTGCCGTGGTCGACATGCGCGATGATCGCGATATTGCGGAGTTTGGTTATATCGGACATTTGGGTGTGGCTCTGGAAGCAGGCGGCGGATTATAGTGACCCCTTACGAGAATTGATATGGCGACCTTAAATAGATGAAAAAACGACTCTCCACATGGCTTTCAGCCTCTCTTATGACGTTCGTTGTGGTGTCTTGCAGCGATAGTGGCGCTACTTTCGACGCTTCTGCTCACGCGCAGGAAATTATGGAGTGGCGTGAATGGCGAATTGAGCAGCTCAAAAAGCCGACGGGTTACCTGAATCAGATCGCTCTGTATTGGCTCGAACCGGGTATCTACAGTTTCGGATCGTCCGCGGACAACGATCTCGTATTCGGTGGAAACGCGGCGCCGGAAATTGGCGTCTTCACGGTTACGGCCGATGGCGTTTCGATGAAGGTCCTCGAGGGTGTCGACGTGACGAGTGATGGTGAGCCTGTCAACGAAACGGTCATCAATGCCGATACCACAGACAATGGGACGATGATTTCACACGGCTCCCTTGCCTGGACTGTCGTCGAGAGGGTGGGGCGATACGCCGTGCGTCTCCGCGATTTTGAACATCCCTTTGTTGCGAGCTTCGGTCCTCTGCCGTATTTCAACATCGAACCATCCTTGCGGGTTGAGGCTCGATTAAGGCGTTATTCGGAACCGAAAATAGTGAACGTCGGCACGGTCATCGAAGGCCTTGGCTACCATCCTGAGTCGCCCGGTGTGGTGGAATTCGAAATAGATGGGCAATCGTATGAGCTTGAGGCCTATACGTCTGGCGACCTGCTGTTCTACGTATTCGGCGATCAAACCAACCGGGACATTACCTACGGCGCCGGACGATTCTTGTACTCCGAGACACCCGGCGAAGATGGCCTGACAGTTCTGGATTTCAATAAATCCTACAGCCCACCGTGTGCGTTCAATGACTTTTCAACTTGCCCTGTTGCGTCGCCGAGGAATCGTTTGCAGATCCGCGTCGAAGCCGGCGAGAAGTTTGACGAGTCTCTTCACTACTCGGCGGAACACTAGTCACGCAGATCAAATGTTAGCCCTGCGTTTTTTCGCAGACGTTCGATGAGCGGTCGTGCCATCACGGATGCCGGCGTCCAAACGCCGCCTCCGACATCGAGTTTGTCTTTGGCGAGGCAGACGGCGGATTCACTCAACATTTTGCTGGTGGAGCCATAGCCCGGATCCTGATCGCCCGTGATGCGGCCGCGAATTATTTTGCCGTCCGGCAAGACGCCAATTTGCATGAGATTGAAGAAACCGGTTCGCTGTAACTCGCGATCCGGTCCTTCGCCGGGCTTCGCGAGAACGTATCGCTGCAGGAAGTTCCTGGTCGGCGTGAATGATGCGAAGAAAACCAATGCACCGATTCCCAAAGTCATGACTGCACCTTTGAACCAGCCAGTAAAACCTCGTCCGGCTATTACCGATTCGTCGTAGCGAAAGTCTTTGCCGTAAGGATAGTCCGCGAGCGCATGACTACGCCGTACCACTTTGGTATTGACACCGGCCATAACAAATGGAGCTGTCCAGCATTGAGCGTCTTCCCGATAAACGACCTTTTGCTGGTCGCGTCCATCGGGACCTTCGCGTTCACCCTCGGGGTTCAGGCTGTAGGGATGAATGAGAACGCGTGCGATTGCTCGATCCTTACGGCTCTCCTTGATCAGATTCATCATGCTGGCAAGCGTTCCACCGCTCGCCGTACCTTTGGTCGCTTTGACCATCATGCTGATCGATGTGCAGTAAGCACCGAATTTTTCCTTGGCGGCGTCTTGCAGAAACCAAACGCCGATGTCCATCGGAACGGAGTCGAAGCCACAACAGTGCACGATTTTTGCGCCGGTCTGCTGCGCTCGTTCCTGATGCGTATCGACCATCTTGCGAATCCACTGAACTTCGCCGGCCAGGTCACAATAATGCGTTCCAGCGTTGACGCAGGCCTCAACAAGATCTGAGCCAAACAATGCGTAAGGGCCGACGGTAGTCAGGACGACGCGAGTTTGCGACGCAAGTTTCTGCAACGCGACTTTGTCGAAACTGTCGGCAACAATTAATGTCAGGTCGCTTGCCTCAGACCCGAGACCTGCGCGAACTTCCTGTAATTTTTTTTCGCTGCGACCGGCGAGTGCCCAACGCAGATCACCGTCGGCGCCGTATTGCCGCAACAAGTATTCTGCGACGAGCGTTCCGGTGAAGCCGGTAGCGCCCTGAACGATGATGTCGAAAGGGCGATTGTCTGGTTGATCTGTGGTCAAAACATTTTCTCCATTAGAGCGACTTCCTTCTTGCCGCCGTCGGTTTCCTGAGACCCAATCCGACGAAACCCCATTCGCTCATGAAAAATCATTGAGCCTTCATTGGGCGGACGGATGTTCACTTCACATGTCATCCGCGATGCCCCTGACTGGGATTGACCGAATGCCGCGTACAGTGATTCTGCAATGCCTTGCCGCCGAGCCCATTCTGCAACGGCGACGCGATCAACATAGGCGAAATCGTCGTAGTTGTCGCAAAACCAACGGTAGTTCGGACTGGCATATGCGGTGCCGGGACGTAATCCTATTAGGAATCCCGCGAGCCGGTCGTCGATTTTGGCGAGCTGGGTAAAAGCGGCATTATCGCAAAACCACTCAAGTTCATCACGTCCTATCAGGTTTACATGCGGTACGGAGGTTTCATTCAGTGCGAGCACTTCGTCGAAGTCGTTTTGCATAATTTTCGAAATCTGCATGGACATACCGTAATGCTATGGTAGGGTATCGACAAGACGGCAAGCGGTAGATTCATCTAATCCGCACCCAAACAGACCGTCAGCAATCGCTACTTTACTCGTCTTCGACACTGAAATGATGTCCGCAACCAACAGGGTTGCGGAATCGTTCGTATGTGAACGGCAACACGCTTAGCCGCCGCCGCATGCGTAAAATTTCGTGATATTTTTTTGGGACAAGTAAACATGATTACCAACGCCAAACGCGCATTGCTTTCCTTCGCCGTCATATTTCTTTCCATCTCCGCTGCGCACGCTGCATCCGGAAATTCCGTGGATCTGTTGAAATACATCCCGGCTGATACGCCCTACGTTTTTGCATCAACTGAACCGATGCCTAAAAAGCTGGCGGATAAACTTGAGCCGACTGTTGATGAGATTCTTCAGGCTTACCAGAGCATCGTCCGCTATACGATGGATGAACAGCTCGCCAAGATGGAATCTTCGGAAGAAGGTGCAGACGAGGCGGAACGATTCCGCGGCGTTGCTGAAGAGATCGTCGGGTTGATGAGCCTTGACGGTATTCGGGGTGTCGGTATTGAGCGCGAGTCCGCGTTCGCGATGTACGGGAATGGCCTCCTACCCGTTCTGCGTTTCGAGTTGTCCAAATCGAGCCTCTTTGATGCGGCGATTGAGCGTATCGAGGAGAAAAGCGGTACCGCTTTGCTGCTTGGCGACGCGGGCGGCGAGTCTTACAAGTACCTTGATGCGGACAAAATGCGTTTGATCGTAGCGACGCTGGACGATCAGGCGGTAATAACAGTCGTACCGTCCGCATTCGACGAGTCACAAATCGCTCTGGCAATTGGCGCGAAAACGCCGCGCAATAGTCTGAAAAAAAGCAAGGTATTTCGGGCGATTCGGAAAGAATACGATTACTCAGAACACTTGTTGGGCTACGTCGACCTTCAACGGATTGCAGCGGTTTTCGCCGGCAACGCGACTGAAGCCGACAAGGCGCTCTTTGCAGCAATCGGAGAACAAGCACCGGAATTATCCGAGACTTGCTCAGCTGAAATCATGGAGATGGCCAGCATCGCTCCGAGAGTTGTTTTCGGCTATTCCGATCTTTCAAGCGACCAGATTAGAAGTTCGATGGTTTTCGAATTACGGGACGACATAGCCGAAGGATTGGCAACGATCCCGGCTTCTGTTCCTGGTCTGGGCGCGGATTTTGGCGGGCTGATGTCGTTTGGACTGGGTTTGAACCCGATGGCATTGCGCGAATTCTACGAAGGACGTCTCGACGCTATGGAGGCGGACCCGTATGAGTGTGAGAAATTTGCAGAACTGCAGGCCGGCGTAGCGAAAGGCAGAGAAGCACTGAATCAGCCTCTGCCGCCGGTGGTCTACAGCTTTCGAGGGTTTGTCGCCAATGTTGCCGATATTCAAGGCTTGGATATGGCCGGCGGCACGCCCCCGGAGTCTATCGAAGCTTCAATCCTGATCGGGATGGAGAACGTGGAGGCTCTGGTCATGATGGCTGCGATGTTCGATCCTCAGATCGCTGCGTTGAATCTGTTGCCCGATGGCAAGCCGGTCAAGCTCGATATGCCGCGACTCGCGGAAATGGCGGATCAGGCGTTTGCCGCAATGTCGGCTAACGCATTAACGGTATCGCTGGGTGATAATGCGGAAGAAGTATCGGCTGAAATGCTGAATGCGGACAGTCCAAAATCGGCGCCGTTCATGAGTATGAGTATGGATTCGGCGCGTTATTACTCGATGATCGGTGACTCGATGGCCGAGAAGTCGCAGGGTGATGAAGCCGAGAAGATGCCCGAGGCCATTCGTGAAGCGATGCGTGACGTCATGGCCTTGTCAGGTAGCATGTACGAAAGAATGTCCTTCGAAATGCGATTCACAGAGCGTGGCGTTGAGATCGGCGGACTCATGAAACTGAGTGACTGACTATGAAATTACGATTATTGCTTGTTGCGATGATGGCACTGTTTTGCAGTGCCGCCTGTGCCCAAGAAACGCTTACGACTTTGAAAGCGGACCTCGATGCTGTCGTAAGCTCGGGCGCTGTGGAACCCGTAGACGGTATCACCGCGGCAGGGCAGCCGGACGAGGCAGCGCTGAAAGTTTTTGCGGACCAGGGATACACGACGGTTATTGATTTAAGAACGGCGGACGAAGATCGCGGCATGGACGAGCCGGCCGTCATTGAGGCCTTGGGCATGGACTACGTCCATCTACCCATTGGCCGCGATGAGATCACCTTTGACAGTGCGAAGACCTTAGATGACCTGATCAAGGATGCGGAAGGACCGGTTCTGGTTCATTGCGGAAGCTCCAATCGGGTGGGAGCGCTGTTGGCGTTGCGCAGGAGTCTTGCGGGTGCGGATGACGAGACGGCACTGGCCTATGGGTTAGACGGTGGGCTCAGCAGTCTGGAAGGGCGAGTGAAGGATATTCTCGGCGAAGAAAACCCCTAGGTGGGAATGGATGGCCCGCCTGCGGCGAGTCACCGCTTCGCGGGCACTGTCCACAAACCTGCTATCGAACCCGGTTAGAGGAAGTATTTCTGGAGTTTCGGGAGGCGGGCGCTCGGTTATATAGGTTCGCAGGCTAACTCAGGCTGTTGTTCGAGTAGCCGCTCGACTTCCTCAGCAAGATAGAGGCGAGCCTCTAACTCACCTTTTGATCTAACGGCGGCCAGGTACGAATAGAAAAAAGTCGGATTCGAGACAATCAGCCTTTCGATCGCCGGGTTATAGTCCCTAATTGAGTCCACCATTTCCTGACTACTCGCCTGAAGTTGTTGCTCCACGGCGGCGGCACTCTCTAATTCTCCCAGAGCCTCGAGCGCCGACTTCTGAATTGAGCGAGCAAACCAGGCGCCCATTTTGGTCTTGCCCTGATTCTCTACCAGCTCACCGTAGGCGAGACACGCGTAGGCCCAGTCAACATTTTGTGCGGACTGTTCCGTGCACATCGTCACGTAGTCGCGATAGCGAGGCAGTATCAATTCCATTCCGAACGCGAAATCGAATGCCATAATCGCACGCTCCGAAAACGCGTAGTTGCTTCCGGCAGCCAACCCGCGTTCGATCATTTCAATTCTCTCGGTCCGGTAAATGCGAGACACGGCGGCCGTGGCCGCATGGCGCATCGCCTCGAGTGCCGCATCGGACTCGCCCGCCGAATATCGATTTGCGGCGACACGGACCCACGATTCGCTGTTTTGGCTATCAACGGCGATCAGGCGCTGTTCCCAATCTTGCAGTGGACAGCTCGCAGAATCGCGGGAGTCGAAGCAGATTTGCACAGCGTCCCACAAGAGGAACGGGTCAGAGGGGCTACCTGAGATCGCACGATCAAGTAATTCGATGCGCGATGTCGGATCCTTGTCCAGCAAAGCAGCCAGGTGTAAGTGCTCGGCTGACGACGATACCGACAGGCCTTCTGACAAGCTCACCACCAGCTCGTTGTGTGCGCCGATCTGTGCGTCTAATTCTTCCAGCGTCCACTCTTTGTCGTCTGCTTCCGAAGTGACGTCGGAGCAGATGCCAGTCAATGCGGAGCGTATTGCCTCTTCAGGAAGCTCGTCTATCGGTGCGGGCGAGGCCGTGGCGGGCTGAACTTCTTGTGTAGTCGGAACGGGGGCTGCGAGTTCCGTGTCGATCTGCGGCTCACGGATTCCAAGCACAGCGGTCAGTACCAACAACGCGGCAACCACCGCGATCACGGCGGAAGAACGACGAGTCGAACTCATGTCGAGGCTTCTGTGCAGTTGTGCGAAAGATGTGCCATTGCCATCGCAGTGTAGAGTCGTTGCTGGACAGGTGCGAGCTTGAGAGGGACGAACTCGCTACGCGGTTCGATACGACATTGACCCAGAAACGACAAAGCCGCCTTAAAGGCGGCTCTGCCATACAGTGGTGGAGGTGGTGGGAATCGAACCCACGTCCGCAAGCCCTACGCTACGAGATCTACATGCTTATTCCGTCTTTAATCTCACTGTGGGCTACCCGACGGGCAGGGAAAACTCACAGCCAGTTCAGAAAGGATTTAACGGGTCTAGCCCTGAACATGCCTTCACCGCGGTCCTATGTGGATGACTCCTGGGATCCGGACGCATAGGCACGTACCGGGCAGAAGGCACTAAACTGGTTTTTAAGCAGCTAGTGCGTAGTTGTCTTCGTTGGCAACTATAAGTTTTACAGTTGGATTTACGAGGTACTCTGTCCCTCGGCATGCACTCGGAGTTTCGCGACCCACGTCGAAGCCATGTCACCCCCGTGTTGCACTAGTGTAGGGGTGCAATCGCCAAAAACAAGGCCATTTCTCTATTTCTTGAGAATTCGTGCTCTTTGTCTTTGCCAATCCTGGTCTTTCTTATCGGCCCGTTTGTCGTGTTGTTTCTTGCCCTTACCCAGGCCGATATCGAGTTTCGCGCGGCCCTTGTGCCAGTGCAGGTTCAAGGGAATGAGCGCGTAGCCCTTACGTTCAACGGCACCCGTCAATCGATCGAGTTCGATTCGGTGCAGCAACAATTTCCGAGATCGAGTGGGGTCCGGCTTGATGTGAGTGGATGCGGTATTCAGCGGGGAAAAGTGGGCGCCAACCAGATAGGCCTCACCTCTGTGAAGGTTGACATAAGCCTCTGTGATCTGTGCGCGGCCCTCGCGCAGACTTTTGACCTCCCATCCCTCAAGTGACAGGCCCGCCTCAAAAGTATCCTCTATAAAGTAGTCATGGCGGGCCTTTCTATTGACCGCGATCACATTCCCGGAGGGTTTCTTTGCTTTCTTATTGCTCATAAATTTCGTTCAACGCGCCAATGGGCCCGAGCGGATAAAACCGGATTATAGGGTGTAAGCGTTGTCAGGCACCCGGATTTGTATAAGAATCCTGAGAATCAATGCCGATTAGAGATAATAACAATGCTAAGTAATCAGGCGGGCGGCGAAAAGCGCACCTCACTTCACGGACACTGGTCCTCACGCATGGCGTTCATTCTCGCCGTCACAGGATCGGCCGTCGGGCTCGGAAATATCTGGAAGTTTCCCTACATTGCCGGGCAAAACGGCGGTGGAGCCTTTGTGTTTGTTTATCTCGTGTGCGTCGTTGTTATCGGCATGCCGGTGATGATGTCGGAGATTCTGATCGGCCGGCGTGGCCGCCGCAACCCGATTGCGACGATGGAATTGCTGGGCAGCGAAGAAGCCGGTACGCGAAGTTGGCGCTGGGTTGGCGTTATGGGGGTAGTCGCCGGTGTTTTGATTCTCTCGTACTACAGCGTGATCGCCGGCTGGACGTTAGGGTATGTCATCAAGAGCGCATCTGGCGTATTCGTCGGCGCCTCGCCTGAGGCGGTAAACGCGGAGTTCGGGGCGTTTGTTGGTGACTGGAAAACAGTCACGCTTTTTCACACGATATTTATGGCACTGGGTGTTTTCGTCGTCGCGCGCGGCGTTGAACGAGGCCTCGAGCAAGCCGTTCGGTTCATGGTTCCGGCGCTGCTGCTTCTAATGTTGGTCCTGCTGGGATACTCCATTAATTCGGGATATTTTGGTGAGGGCGTAGCATTCATGTTCAGTGTTCCGGACTCTTGCCTGGCGCTCAAACCCGAGTGTCCGCTAACCTGGAACAGCGTCCTCGCAGCGCTCGGTCAGGCGTTTTTCACACTAAGTATCGGCATGGGCGCGATCATGGCTTACGGCGCTTACCTCCCGGAAGAAACCTCAATCACTGGCGCATCGGCGGCGGTTGTTATGGCTGACACCGGGATAGCTATTCTGGCAGGCCTCGCAATTTTTCCGCTGGTGTTCGCGAATGGGCTTGATCCTGCCGACGGGCCTGGATTGGTGTTCCAGACATTGCCGTTGGCATTCGGTCAAATGGCGGGCGGTGTTTTCTTCTCAACGATATTTTTCGTTCTCCTCGCTTTTGCTGCCTGGACGTCCGCAATAGGTCTTATGGAGCCGGCCGTAGCCTGGATGGTCGAGCATCATGCCCGGTCGCGAGCACAGGCGACGATTATAATCGGTGGGGCGATCTGGTTGATCGGCATGGGCTCGGTTCTGTCCTTCAATACCCTGTCCGAGACGACGTTCCTCGCGGGAACAATCTTCGACAATATCGACTACCTGACAAGCAATATCATGCTGCCGCTGGGCGGTCTGTCGATAACGATTTTCGCGGGCTGGGTCATGTGCCGCAATTCGACGTCCGACGAGTTGGGAAGCTCGGGAAGTTGGTACAAGGCGTGGCGCATTCTGGCGAGATTCATCGCACCGATCGGAATCCTGTTCGTGTTGATCAACGCCGTGACTTGACGGGACTCTCGTGCGCAAGGTCAACCGCAGCGCATTAATTCCGTACTCGGCCCTCCAAATGTTCGCTTTGGTTGAAGATGTGGTGGCGTACCCGGATTTTCTGCCGTGGTGTACGAGCACAACACTGCACAGCAAGGATTCGGAATTCGTCGAGGCATCCATTCAATTGCAGCGCGGCGGGATCAGCAAAACGTTCCGGACCCGGAATTCACTGCAGCCAGGCATCGCGATGGGCATCGCGTTGGTTGGCGGGCCGTTTCGTCATCTATCCGGCGGCTGGCGCTTCGAGCAACTCGGCAGTGATGGCAGCAAGGTTTCCCTCGAACTCGAATTTGAATTCGAAAATCGCCTGACCGACTCGATATTTGGACGCTACTTCGAAGACACCTGCAACTCGCTAATCGACTCTTTTACGCAACGTGCTCATGAAATTTACCGGTAGATTGATCTGTGTCTGACTTCGAAATAGAGGTGGTTTTTGCGACGAGCGAAAAGCAATCGCTAGAGACGATTGTCGCGGCCCCTGGTGCTACGGTTGCAGACGTTATTGGGATGAGCAGTGTGCTGGACTTATATCCGGAGCAAAATCGCGATGACCTGACAATCGGTATTTGGGGGCGGGTCGTAGACGAAGACCATGTCGTCAGGAAAGGCGACAGAGTCGAACTCTACCGGCCACTCGAACTCGATCCTCGGGAAGCGCGTCGGAAGTTGGCGTTGGTTGGGCGAACGATGGGAAAGACTGAAACCAACTAGAGGCCGGGTGCCAATTCCTGATCCATCTGTATTTCGCTGACTTTCTCGTCCTCAAAATACACGGACACCCAGCGCTTCTGGATGGCATCTTTACGGCCAATCGCAATGTAATAAACGTAGTCCCAGCGACTATGCGAAAAAGGATCTTGAATCATTGGCGTGCCGATGAGAAAGCGGACCTGATTGATGGTCATGCCGATTTCGAGCTGATCCAGATCTTCCTGCTTTATCAGGTTTCCTTGCGAGATATTGGCGCGATAGACGCAACCGCTCGCGGCCGCGAGGCAGAAGAACGTCAGGAAAAGCAGAATCGTTTTACGCATAGTTATATTCATTTGAACGTTACAGGCTGAAAATGTTCAACCACATTGTCATAATAGGCGCGCATCATACCTGTGAGTAAGCATCCATGCAGCAAAGAAACGACCTTCGCCAAGCCGGTCTCAAAGTAACGTTACCGCGACTTAAGATTCTCGAGATTCTCGAGGACGCCAAACTGCGCCATATGAGTGCTGAGGATATCTATAAACATTTGCTGCAGGAAGGCGAGGATATAGGTCTCGCAACGGTATATCGGGTGTTGACCCAGTTTGAGTCAGCGGGTCTGGTAACGCGCCACAATTTCGAGGGTGGCCACTCAATTTTCGAGCTGGATGATGGTGAACATCATGACCACATGGTGGTGGTTGAATCTGGCGAGGTGGTCGAGTTCATCAGTCCGGAGATCGAGCGGATTCAGCGCGAAATCGCGGAAAAACACGGTTTTGAGCTCCTGGATCACAGTCTGGTGCTTTACGTTAAGTCCAGGAAAAGCGACGCGGACGATTAAGCAGGCGCGTTTCTGGCGTGCCCATCAGGCGCGCTTTTGCCGGGCGCCTGCGAGCATCTCTTCTGCGTGATCGAGCGTCTTCCGGGTAATCTCAACGCCGCCCAGCATTCTCGCCAATTCCTCGATGCGCTCGCTTTTGCCCAGTACCTGAAGTCCGGTTCGCGTTGATTTGCCGTCTGTGACTTTGCTGATTCTCAGGTGATGATCGGCGAGGCTTGCCACCTGTGGCAGGTGAGTGACACACAAGACCTGGCGGTTTCCGCCGATTTCCTGAAGCCGACGTCCCACCATTTCGGCGACGCCGCCACCGACTCCGCTGTCCACTTCATCGAACACCATCGTCGGAATAGTGCTGCCGTCACTTGCGATGACCTGAATTGAGAGGCTCATGCGTGAGAGCTCGCCGCCCGAGGCTATTTTTGACAGTGGCTGAGGTTTTTGGCCGGGATTCGCGCTGATCAGGAATTCCACGTCGTCAATTCCCCATGGGCGCGCTGATTCCAGATCCCGCCGGGAGAGGGCGACCGCAAAGGTGCCGCCCGGCATCCCGAGTCCGGACATAGCATCCGTAACCGCGGATGAAAACGCCTTCGCCGCCTTCGCTCGCGCCTTCGAAAGGGCTTCGGCATTTGCGAGAAAGGCCTTTTTCAATGAAGCCACTTGTAGCTCCAGCTCTCGTCCCCGTTCGGCTGAGTTTGTCAGCTCGTCGTGCTCGTTCCGAAGTCGAGTTTGCAGGGCAGGTAATTCGTCCAGCGAAATCCGGTGTTTACGAGCGACGGCCTGCAACGCGTCAAGTCGTTCCTCGACCCAATCTCTTCGGCGCGGGTCCATATCAATAGAGTCGCCATACCGACGGAGTGATTCGGCCGCTTCAGATACCTGGATGCTGGCGGAGTTAAGCATTTCGACGAGCGGTGCCAACGACGCGTCAAATTCGGTCAGTGATTCCAGCGCACGCGTGGCCTCCGCAATCAGACTGTTGGCGTTGCTTAAATCGCCGTCCATCAGTGCGTCCAGCGTTGTGGAAACGCCGTCAGCGAGACGTCCGCTGTTCTGCAGTTTTTGTCGTTCCAGGTGCAGCTCACCGGGCTCGCTGTCGACAACCGCGAGCGAGTCCATTTCCTGCAGCTGAAAAGTCAGAAGATCGAGGCGCGAAGCTCTATCCGCGTCGGCATCGAGCAAGGTCTTCAGGCGGTCGGCGACCGAAATCCATTCGGAGAAACTGGTCGCCGTGTCGGCGCGCTGCTCAAGAAGCCCGCCGAAGTGATCGAGTAAGTCGCGTTGAACGGGACGCCGTCCGAGCGATTGATGGAAGTGCTGTCCATGAATATCCAACAAATGTTCGCCCAGGTTCTTCAGTTGTGAAAGGGGAACGGCGTTGCCGTTGATAAACGCGCGCGATCGGCCGTCCGCATTGATGACTCGCCGCAACAGACATTCACCCTCCTGATCCAAAGCCTGCTCATCGAGCCAGGCGGTGACGGGTTGCAGCCCGGAGACGTCAAACTCGGCCGCAAATTCCGCGCGTTTTGCACCGTCGCGGACGAGTTGAGCGCTACCGCGTTCACCCAGGACCAGGCCGAGTGCATCGACCAGAATCGATTTTCCCGCGCCCGTTTCGCCGGTCAGCACAGTCATCCCAGGCTCGAACTCAATGTCGATCTTCTCGACAATGGCGAAGTCGCGGACTTGCAGATTCATCAACATTTCAGGTGTCCAAAATTCTATTTGTCACGTTTGCGGCTGTCTCGGCCCCAAAACAGTTTGGACCGCAGTATTCCGTAAAAATCATAACCGGGCGGATGCAGGAGTGTAACCCGCATATTGGCGGCCGAAATAAGCAATTTGTCGTCAGGGTTAAAGTTCCCCATGGAGAAGCCGTCGACAGTGATTTCCGCTTTCGTGTCATCGCGTTCAAGCAAAGAAACCTCGATAGCCTGATTTGCCGGTATGACGATCGGGCGGTCCGTCAATGTGTGTGGACAAATTGGAATGATGGCAACGGCGTCGAGCTGAGGTTGGATAATCGGGCCGCCACAACTCAGTGCATAGGCTGTTGATCCGGTGGGCGTTGAAACAATCAGGCCATCCCCGGAATGGGTGTTGACGTACAGCCCACCAATGCGCGTTTCGAAGTCGACCATGCGGCCAGTCTCGCGCCGCTGCAGCACAACATCATTGAGCGCGTAGGCGACCTTGTCATCGGCATCGGCATCGGAACGCTGCAGGCGCGCTTCCAGCATTAATCGCGAATCCTTTGTGTAATTGCCATTGAGAACGTGATCGACACTCGTGATCATTTCATCGGGCGTTACGTCGGCAAGAAATCCGAGACGCCCCCGGTTAATGCCCAATATGGGCGTGCTGGTTTCACGTGTCAGGCGGCTTGCATACAGCATCGTCCCGTCGCCGCCAATTGCGATTGCGAGATCGGCGGTATCCATCGAATCGGCAGACAGCAGTTTTGCACCCACTTTGCTCAAGTGCTGTTTCAGGAGCTTCAGCGGTTCTTTGACCCGCGAGTCTTCTTGCCGACCGACGATAACAATGTTCTTGAATTGATTAGTCATCAGGTGATTGTGGCAAACCCTTGACCCACCGCCAAGCCGTTGCTAGCTTTTCGACAAGAATGTCAGCTGAAACAACCAAACCAGTACCCAATGATCGCGGCCAGCAACTGCTGCGCGTGTTGATCCAGCGTTATATTCGCGATGGGCAGCCCGTAGGATCGCGCACGCTGTCCAAAGACGCGGGGCTCGACTTGAGTCCGGCCACTATTCGCAATGTGATGTCGGATCTGGAGGAAATGGGTCTGGTATCGGCGCCGCATACGTCTGCTGGGCGCATTCCGACCTCTAAGGGTTACCGGATGTTTGTCGATACGCTGGTGCGCTATCGACAGCCTGGGGATGGGGATATTCGCAAGATTCAGGCTCAGATCCAGGTTGAGTCCGACAATCCCGACGGTCTGGTCGGTGCTGTTTCGAGCATGTTGTCGGAGTTCACAAGCATGGCTGGCGTTGTGACAGTTCCGCGCGCCCCACAGGTCACTTTGCGCCAAATCGAGTTTCTTCCTCTTACAGAGAATCGGGTTCTGGTGATTCTGGTCGTCAATGATCGCGAAGTTCAGAATCGCATTTTGCACACAGATCGGGACTTTTCCGCCTCAGAGCTGCAACAGGCGCAGAACTTCATTAATCAGCACTATGCGGGTGTTAATCTGGAGGAGGTGCGCAGCAAGTTGATCGAGGACCTGGATTCGACGCGCGATTCAATGAATCAGACGATGCACGCGATTATCTCAGTGGCGCAGTCCGCAATGGATGGTGCGTCCGACCCGAACAACGAATATGTCGTGGCTGGCGAAACCAATCTGATGGATTTTGCTGAACTCTCGGACGTAGAGACCTTGCGCGGTCTGTTTGATGCATTTTCGCGCAAGCGCGTGATCCTGAATCTGCTCGATCAGAGTATTAACGCCAAGGGCGTACAGATTTTTATCGGCGAGGAATCCGGCTACCGGATTTTCGACGGATGCAGTGTCATCACAGCGCCGTATCACGTCGATGACGACACGATTGGTGTTCTCGGCGTCATTGGCCCGACGCGTATGGCCTACGACCGCGTAGTGCCCATTGTGGACGTTACAGCGCGCCTGCTGGAGTCTGCGCTCAGCCATAACAGCTAAGCGAGGCCGATTCAGAGCAATAATTTTGATTTTGCTCTTGATATTTTTCGCTCCACCCCCAAACTGCCAACGTCTTTTGTGCATCGGTCGCCCAAGTGCGCCGATGCCTTTTGTATTGGAGCTTTGAATCAATGAATGCGGAACGCCCGGATGAGGCAATCAATGACGTGCCAGAGGCTGAAGTGGCGGCTGAGCAACCTGACGATGTGGATGAGACTGTCGAAGAGCTCTCAGAGCTTGAGCAGGCCCTGGCAAAGGCCGGCGAGAACCGGGATCTCTATTTGCGCACCGCAGCTGAGCTCGAAAATGTTCGCAAACGCGCGGCACGAGACGTCGAGAATGCGCATCGCTTCGCTTTGGAGCGATTCAGTCGCGAGCTACTTGCGGTGCGAGATAGCCTCGAAATGGGACTCGCGGCGGCCGACAACGCCAGCGTTGAGAGCTTGATTCAGGGTAGCGAAGCGACGCTGAAAATTCTTGGCGTCACGATGCAGCAGTTCGGCATCGAAGAGCTGGATCCTGTCGGTGAACCCTTTGATCCCGAGTTTCACGAAGCGATTAGTATGCAGCCGTCGGATGACGTTGAGTCAGGTTCGGTTGTGACCGTAGTGCAAAAGGGCTATTCGCTGAACGGCAGATTGTTGCGTCCGGCGATGGTCATCGTCGCAGCGGAATAGACGCCATTTGGCAGGATTGTGGCTGGAATTGCTTGAAAGGTAGGAACGCGGCCCCACCTAGACAGCCAAGTTAATTACACATTTTATGGAGTACAAGAGACATGGGTAAAGTTATTGGTATCGACCTTGGTACCACGAACTCCTGCGTTGCAGTCATGGAGGGCGGTGTCCCCAAGGTTATCGAGAACAGCGAGGGTGATCGTACGACGCCGTCAATCGTTGCATTCAGCAAGGATGATCAGGTGCTGGTAGGTCAGTCTGCCAAGCGCCAGGCGGTCACCAATCCAACCAACACATTGTTTGCCGTCAAACGTTTGATCGGACGTAAGTTCGACGACGATGTTGTGCAGCGCGACATCAACATGGTGTCTTACAACATTGTGAAAGCCGACAACGGTGACGCATGGGTTGAGGCGCAAGGCAAGAAAATGGCGCCGCCCGAGATTTCCGCCCGCGTATTGATGAAAATGAAAAAGACCGCCGAAGATTATCTTGGCGAAACGGTCACCGAGGCAGTCGTAACGGTTCCCGCCTATTTCAATGATTCACAGCGCCAGGCTACGAAAGATGCCGGCAGGATTGCGGGTCTTGACGTCAAACGCATTATCAACGAGCCGACCGCAGCAGCACTTGCGTATGGCATGGATAAGAAACGCGGCGATGCAAAGATTGCGGTGTTTGATCTGGGCGGTGGCACGTTCGATGTGTCGATCATCGAGATTGCCGAAGTCGACGGCGAGCATCAGTTTGAAGTTCTGGCCACGAACGGCGATACGTTCCTCGGCGGCGAAGACTTCGACATGCGCGTCATTGAATACTTGAGCGCAGAATTCCAGCGCGAGAGCGGTGTCGATATCACCGCGGACCCGCTGGCAATGCAGCGTTTGAAAGAAGCGTCCGAGAAAGCCAAGATTGAGCTAAGCACGCAGCAGCAAACAGAAGTAAATCTGCCGTACATCACCGCTGATGCGAACGGGCCGAAGCACCTCACTATCAAATTGACCCGGGCTAAACTCGAGTCGCTGGTTGAGGAACTGATTGCCCGCACGATCGAGCCCTGCAAGATCGCATTGAAAGATGCCGGCCTTAAAGTTAATGAGATCGATGATGTCATTCTTGTTGGTGGTCAGATTCGTATGCCCAAGGTTCAGGAAGAGGTGCAGAACTTCTTCGGCAAGGAACCGCGCCGGGACGTAAATCCTGACGAGGCAGTTGCGCTGGGTGCGGCGATCCAGGGCGGCGTTTTGGCAGGTGATGTCAAAGACGTACTGCTGCTCGATGTAACTCCGTTGTCTCTGGGTATCGAGACACTCGGCGGCGTAATGACGAAGTTGATCGAGAAGAACACGACGATTCCTGCCAATGCAGAGCAGGTTTTCTCGACGGCCGACGATAACCAGACAGCCGTGACTATTCACGTGCTGCAGGGTGAACGCGAGCGTGGAGTCGACAACAAGTCATTGGGTCGATTCGATCTGGCCGATATTCCGCCTTCGCCTCGTGGGCTGCCGCAGATCGAGGTGACTTTCGATATCGATGCGAACGGTATCCTCAACGTGTCAGCGAAAGACAAGGCTACTGGCAAGAGTCAGAATATTGTCATTAAGGCATCCAGTGGTTTGTCGGATGATGAAATCGACCAGATGGTGACCGATGCTGAGAGCCATGCCGAGGAAGATCGTAAGTTCCGCGAGCTGGTCGACTCACGCAATCAGGCCGATGGCCTCATTCATGCGGCGGAAAAAACGCTCGAAGAAGCGGGCGAGAAGGCATCATCTGAAGACCGTATGGCCATCGAAAACGCGGTTTCCGATTTGAAAACGGCGCTCGAAAATGATGACAAAGACGCCATCGACGCCAAAACTGCAGCACTGGGCGAAGCGTCTGGTAGTCTCGCGCAGAAGATGCATGCCGAGCAGGCTGAAGCGGGAGCGGAAGGTGCCGATAACGCTGCGCCTGCAGACGACGTTGTCGACGCAGAGTTCGAGGAAGTCGACAAAGACGACAAGTCGAAATCTGAGTAAGTACCCTTCGATATCACATGTTGTAAATATCGGGCGCCGTAATGGCGCCCGAAACTTAAAAGAAGATCATGGCTAAACGCGACTATTACGAAATTTTGGGCGTCTCGAAATCAGCGACCGCTGACGAGATCAAGAAGTCCTATCGCCGTCTCGCCATGAAGCATCACCCGGATCGCAACAAGGATAACGGTGGCGAGTCCGAGAAGAGATTCAAGGAAGCCAAAGAAGCCTACGAAGTCCTTAAGGACGCCGAGAAGAAGGCAACTTACGACCAGTTCGGTCACGAGGGACTGAATCGCGGCGCGGGCGGTCGGGGCGGATTTCACGGCGCTGAAGGCGTTGGCGATATCTTCGGAGATGTATTTGGCGATATCTTCGGTGGTGGACGACGTGGTGGTGGCGCACAGGTTTTTCGGGGTGCGGACCTCGGTTACGAACTGAAACTCGATCTCGAGAATGCCGTCGCCGGTGATACGGTTGAAATCGATGTGCCGACGCAAATCGCGTGCGAAAAGTGTGACGGGTCAGGCGCAAAAAAAGGAACATCCCCAGAATCCTGCTCGACCTGCGGCGGCGTCGGTCAGGTGCGTATGCAGCAGGGTTTCTTCTCCGTTCAGCAAACCTGTCCTGCCTGTAAAGGGGTTGGAACGACCATCAGTGACCCTTGTAACGAGTGCCACGGGCGTGGTCGGAAACGCAAGACGCGAACCTTATCCGTGAAGGTGCCGGCGGGCGTCGATGATGGTGACCGCATCCGGCTTTCAGGTGAAGGCGAGGCGGGCCGCAACGGAGGGCCAGCCGGCGATCTCTATGTTGAGTTGCGGGTCAGCAAGCACAAAATATTTGAGCGCGATGGCGCGAACCTGGCCTGTGAGGTGCCGATCAGTTTTGCGACGGCCACATTGGGCGGCGAGGTTGAGTTGCCAACACTGGATGGACACGTTTCGCTGAAAGTCCCGGCAGGCACGCAGTCCGGTAAGACCTTTCGCTTGCGCGGCAAGGGTGTAACGACCGTTCGAGATCCGCGGCAGGGCGATTTGTTTGCTCAGGTCGCTGTGGAGACGCCTATCAACCTGACCTCGGAACAGCAGGAGTTGCTTGAGACGTTCGACAAGTCTGTGTCATCGGACGGTGATAAACACAGTCCGAGAGCCGATGGCTGGCTCGATACCGTCAAACGGTTTTTCGATCGTATAAGTTAGTAGTATTAGCGTTTCCGACCGAGGGCGCGCTATGCCGTCAAATTCTATTTCAGTGCTTATCGCCGGTGCCGGTCGCATGGGCCAGGCGCTCGCTGATTCCGTAAATCGACACCCTGATCTTGATTTGCTTGGCGTCTGGCAGCGCGGCCAGGATATCGACCCTCTGATCGCCCTGGCTGACGTCGTTATCGACTTCAGCCTGCCCGCCGGAACCCAAATCGTCATTGAGGCAGCTGCGCGCCATTCGACGCCACTGGTTTGCGGCGTTAGCGGACTCGACGAGCCGCAGGAAACCCTTCTCCGAAACGCCTGTGACGTGGTCCCGGTGGTTTATGACCGCAACATGAGCCTGGGTATCGCGGTCCTCGAGCGATCGGTTCGAGAAGCCGCCGCATCGCTGGGTACAGAGTTTGAGGTCCGCGTTGCAGAGGTGCACCACGTGCATAAGAAAGATGCACCGTCCGGTACCGCCTTGAAATTGGGCGAGGCTATCGCGGCGGCCCGCGGCACCGCCGGTACTGGCGATGTGCAATTTGATGCGGAGCGCCGTGGCGAAGTGCCCGGGGACCACGAAGTCACGATGAGCTCGGCGACCGAGAAACTGACATTCGCGCACAGCGTTACGACCCGTCAGGTATTCGTTGACGGCGCACTGCGCGCCGCCGAGTGGGTCGTTAATCGCCCACCTGGCCGGTATTCGATGCAGGACGTGCTATTTAGTGACCTGGAATAGCATTTAGGTCCAAAAAAGTCCCATTTGAGTCTGGCGTGAACTGTCGCCCTTAAGTAAACTACGCCGGATCGCTGGGCGGTCAGCGTAATCGCAAGCGGAAGGCCAAGTCCTTCCGCTTTTGTGCATCTGCAACAAGCGGATATTGCGATGATCTGGTCCTCGATCGGTCTGATTCCGGTTTTCATGAGGGTCGTACTTGAGCACGCCAGCAATACTCGCATTACAGGATGGCACTGTCTTTCACGGCACGTCGATCGGTGCTGAAGGTCAGACTATCGGCGAAGTTGTCTTCAATACCGCTATGACGGGTTATCAGGAGATTCTTACCGATCCGTCCTACTGTCGCCAGATCGTCACTCTGACGTACCCGCATATCGGCAATACCGGCGTCAACAGCGAAGATATGGAGTCGGACAGGATTCACGCGTCCGGACTCATCATTCGCGATAGCACCATGGTCACCAGCAGCTGGCGTTCTGAGCGGACTTTTTCGGATTTTCTCAAGCAGGGCAACACGGTTGCTATTGCTGACATCGATACGCGCAAGCTGACTCGCATCATTCGCGAGAAGGGCGCGCAGTCCGGCTGCATTATGACGGGTGAGCAGGCCGTTAAAACGGCCGTTAAGCACGCCAGGAAGTTTCCGGGCATCGCCGGGATGGATCTCGCCAAGTTCGTCACGACCAAGGAGCCGTATCAGTGGTGCTACGGAACCACCTTTGGCCGCAAGCCGCGCATCATGAGTCGCCGCATCGCGCCGTATCATGTCGTTGCATACGATTTTGGCGTTAAGCGCAATATTCTGCGTCTGTTGTCTGACATGGACTGTCGCCTGACGGTTGTACCGGCGAAGACGACGGCGGACGAGGCGATGGCCCTTATGCCGGATGGAATATTCCTGTCGAACGGGCCCGGCGATCCTGAACCTTGTGACTACGCGATCAGCGCGATTCGGTCCTTCCTTGAGGCTGGGATCCCGATCTTCGGCATTTGTCTGGGACATCAGCTGCTGGCTCTGGCTGCCGGGGCGAAGACGGAAAAGATGAAGTTCGGGCATCACGGAGCGAATCATCCGGTTCAGGACCTCGATTCCGAGCAGGTGATGATCACCAGCCAGAATCATGGCTTTGCCGTGGACGAATCGACATTGCCGGACAATGTTGTGACCACGCATCGCTCATTGTTCGACGGAACGCTGCAGGGAATAGCGTTTACGGACAAACCGGCATTCAGTTTTCAGGGTCATCCCGAAGCGAGTCCTGGGCCGCACGACCTGCTGCCGCTCTTCGATCGATTTATTCAGTCGATGGACGAACAAAAGAAGCGCGGTATTAGAGCCATACTTTCATCGTAATAATAGTTATTTAAAACAATGTATTACGAACGATACTTAATGTTAAATATTCGAAGTTGCCACGCCACCATATGCCAAAACGCACTGACATAGACAGCATCCTGATTATCGGCGCCGGACCGATCGTGATTGGTCAGGCGTGCGAGTTCGATTATTCCGGTGCGCAAGCCTGCAAGGCGCTCCGCGAAGAGGGTTACCGGGTAATCCTGGTCAATTCGAATCCGGCGACCATCATGACGGACCCGGAAATGGCTGATGCGATTTATATCGAACCGGTGCACTGGGCAGCGGTTGAGAGAATCATCGCAAAAGAACGTCCTGATGCTTTGCTGCCAACGATGGGTGGACAAACGGCACTGAACTGCGCGCTCGATCTGGCACGGGAAGGCGTGCTCGAGAAATACGATGTGGAGCTCATCGCAGCGTCGAGAGAGGCCATTGATATGGCCGAGGATCGAGACCTTTTTCGAAAAGCGATGTCGGAAATCGGCCTGGAAAGTCCGCGTGCCGAAATTGCCCATTCTATCGAAGAGGCGCTCGAGAAGCAGAACATTGTCGGGTTCCCCACGATCATTCGGCCGTCATTCACTATGGGCGGAACCGGTGGTGGCATCGCTTACAACCGGGAAGAGTTCGAACGCATAGTGACGCACGGCCTTGAAATGTCGCCGACGACCGAGGTATTGCTCGAAGAATCGGTGATTGGCTGGAAAGAATTCGAGATGGAAGTTGTTCGGGACAGGAACGACAACTGCATCATCGTTTGTTCGATTGAAAATTTTGATCCCATGGGTGTTCACACGGGCGATTCCATAACGGTCGCGCCGGCCCAAACTCTCACGGATAAAGAATACCAACGACTCCGGAATGCCTCGATAGATGTTCTGCGAAAGATTGGCGTCGAAACCGGTGGGTCAAACGTTCAGTTCGCCATTTGCCCCAAGACCGGGCGCGTGTTGATTATCGAAATGAACCCGCGTGTATCTCGTTCATCGGCGCTGGCATCCAAGGCAACAGGATTTCCAATCGCGAAAATAGCCGCGAAACTCGCGATCGGTTACACATTGGACGAACTCAAGAATGAGATTACCGGCGGTGCTACCCCGGCGTCCTTCGAGCCGACCATTGACTACGTCGTTACAAAGATCCCCCGGTTTACGTTTGAAAAGTTCCCGGGTGCGGACGATCGTCTGACGACCCAGATGAAGTCGGTTGGCGAAGTCATGGCGATGGGCCGAAATTTCCAGGAGTCGTTACAGAAAGCCCTGCGCGGTCTTGAGACGGGCATCAATGGACTTGATGAGATCTGCGGGCCGATTGCTACAGATGCGGATCGCGATCACCTCAGACATGAGCTCAGAATGCCGGGTCCGGATCGCTTGTTATACGTTGCTGATGCCCTGCGTCACGGCTATTCATTCGAAGACGTGGCCAAGCTGACCGGGATCGATCCCTGGTTCGTCATCCAGATCGCCGACCTCGTTAATGCGGAAAGCGACATTCGTGATGCTGGCTTGCCGGGTCTAAGCGAGCAATTTTTGCGGAAGATGAAACGCAAGGGATTCTCGGATGCGCGCATGGCGACGATACTCGATGTCAAAGAAAAGGCGGTGCGTAAACGTCGACTGGAGCTGAACGTCCGCCCGGTCTACAAGCGCGTCGATACCTGCGGCGCGGAGTTTGAAACGACAACCGCCTACTTGTACTCAACCTACGAGGAAGAGTGCGAAGCCGAACCGACTGACAACCCGAAGATCATGATTCTCGGCGGCGGGCCGAATCGTATCGGGCAGGGTATCGAGTTCGATTACTGTTGTGTTCATGCTGCGCTCGCACTGAAGGAGTCCGGTTACGAGACCATCATGGTCAACTGCAATCCTGAAACGGTTTCAACGGATTACGATACATCCGACCGACTCTATTTCGAGTCGCTGACGTTTGAAGACGTCATGGAAATTATCGAAAAGGAAAAGCCGAAAGGGGTCATCGTGCAATACGGTGGGCAGACGCCACTGAAACTGGCGCGAGACCTTGAGGCCGCGGGCGCACCGATCATCGGTA
>RCNG010000264.1_pt1 | contig 22709 bp, 17 predicted proteins | sample 2041371 | NCBI WGS metagenome assembly RCNG01 (sample SAMN09708227, study PRJNA481090) | Marine sediment metagenome, whole genome shotgun sequencing project. | biome: marine sediment; feature: ocean; material: sediment; isolation source: Sewage treatment plant 1 marine sediment (STP1) ... | reverse complement strand
TGTATCCGCTCTCCGTCAGGTACTGGTCAGGGTCTTCGGGATGGATCTTCTCGATGAAGTAGTCGAGCTCATCCACCCTGCCGTTGACCGCACTCCAGGCGATGTTCCCGTTGAAGCCGACTGCGCTCACGCCCGGCGTGCCGGGTATGGCCCCGCCGATGACATCGAGCGTGTCCGACTTTAGACGCACCACATAGAACAGGGCGGGAATCCTGGGTTTGAGATCCGGGCTCCCTGTGAACAGGGGTGCACCGGTCGTTGTGAGCGATCCGGAATAGATCATCCAGTTGCTGGCCGCTATTTCCGGCGGGCCCATGGGTGCTTGGATGGCTGTGTCTGCGAGGCTTCGTGACGGGTAGCGGATGAACGGGATTTCGTGCGGTCGAGCCCCGTGCCGGGCGGGCGGCCCGGAGACGGTGGGGGCGAAGTCCGGAGGGGAGGGGATGAAGTGCTCCAGCGTCTCCCTGTCCGTGTTCTCCCCGATGCGGTACAGGGCGAGCTCGGTCTTCTTCGAACGGGTCAGGCTGTAGGCGGTGAGGGTACCGCAGACCACCGTGTCTTCAGGCACCCACGGATCGGGTTCCGCACGGAGAATGACGTATTCGCGGGGGAGATGCTTCATCGTTTCGATGTACGCATTCACCCCTCGGGTATAGGCGACGATGATGTCCTTGCATTCCTCGGAAAGTTGAGCGTATTCGGCGCGGGCCAGGCGGTAGAAGCCCACCGTCTTCATGAACTTGTCGGTCTGCAGGGTGGCCTCCCCGAACAAGGCGGAAAGTTCCCCCCGGCCGGCCCGCCTTGCCATGTCCATCTGGAACATCCTCTCCCTCGCCGTGATGTAGCCTTGGGCGAAGAAGAGGTCCCGGTCGTTCTCGGCGAAGATGTGGGGAACCCCGTATGGGTCGAACCTGACCTGGACGTTGGATAGGAGGCCCTCGAGCTCGACCGTGCCTTCGTAGTCGGGCAGAGGGAGACGGAAGAAGATCCGCGTGGCTATCATGAAAAGAATGGCGAGGCACGCCAGGGTGATCAATAGGTATTTGACGGTCTTCATGCGTTTCCCCTTACGCTCTATGGAAGCTGCCGAGGCCGGGATCGAACCAGGAAAGGATGCGAGCGTTTTCATCCCTCGGGTAGGTGTGCGAAAGGTCGTGGACCACGCGCAAGGTGATGTCGGCCCCCATCTGTTCGAGCACCTTGGCATCCCGCTGCGCGATCTCCAGGCGAAACATCCAGTCGAGCGCCCCGTGCACCCAGTAGATCTGCTTTCCACGGGCCTTTTCAAGGTCGGCAGGGGGGAGCACACAGGAGACCACCGCTAAAGCGGTGAACGGGGAGTCCCCCTGCAGGCCGTTGGCCAGGGCGAAGGTCCCCCCGTCCGACATGCCGGTCAGCAGCATCCGATCCGAATCCACATTCCACTTTTCCCTGACCTGGTCGAGTACAGCCGTTATGGCCGCTCCGTCGATCTGTGGCATGAGCAGCGACCAGGTGGTGCCCGACGAGGTCGGGGCCAGAAGCAGGAACCGCCGGCTGCGCGCTTCCCGGAGCCAGGTCCACAGAAAGTCCCGGCCGTGACCGAATCCGCCGTGCAGGGCGGTCACGAGGGGCCAGGCCTGCGAGCCGTCGTACGACTCCGGCACGTACAGAGAGTAGGCTCCCCGGGCATAAGGGTCTCGGCCTGTTCCGACGTGATGCAGGCCGCTCGCGGCCCTGGGCGGAGGATCCGGGTCGAGTTCCGAGGCCCGGTCTCTGACCTCGGGTTCGAGAAAGAACCGGTCGATCGTGGGGAGGGCCCGGCGCAGGGGAAACAGCTGCTCTTGCGCGCGGCAGGATTTCCGAAGACCCTGCAGGACCTGAATGACCGTCTGCTCCATGTCGCTGCGACTGGACGTAGTGATGAGTTCCAGGGCCTCGGCCACGAGGCCGGCGGATGTGTCGAGGACATTCCGGACCCCCTCGAAGCCGCGCGAGGGTTCGATCTTGCGGGTGTCCCGGCGGGCCTGGTCGAGGGAGGGCAGGAGAGGGCGTATCTCTTCCTGGAGGCTTGGGATCGTGGGCGGGAAGAACCTGCGTTGGAGGGTCTCGATCGCCTTGAGTGCTCTGACAACCTCGGAGCAGAGGTAGTCGAGCTTCCGGGAAAAGGGATCCACCCTGCCGTTCGCGTCCGATTCCATCCGCTTAGAATCTCTCCTCGTAGAGGGATATGACCTCTTCCGTGTCGCCGGGAACGGTCCACGTTCTCCGGATGAGCCTGCCAGGCGTGTTCCCTGTGAGTTCGCCCTCCTCCACGACGATCTGTCCGTTCACGATCACGTAGTGGATTCCTTCGGGCGGGAGATCGAGCTTGTCCGGCTCCGGCTCGGCCTTGTCGACGATGGTGTCGGGGTCGAAAACGGTAATGTCCGCATCACAGCCTTCCTGCAGGCGGCCCTTCTTGTCGAGACCGAGCCACAGGGCGGGCGCGATCGTTGCCTTGAAAACCGCTTCCTCGAGCGATATGGCACCGATCTCCCTGAACCAGTGGCCGAAGAGCCGCGAGAAGCAGGCCAGGGTGCGGGGCTGGATGATGACCTCATTGTTGGTTGTGTTCCTCGAGACGCTTCCGTCATTCCCCATGAAGACAAAGGGCCTTTTCAGGGCCGAAACGGTGTTTTCCGGCTTCACGATGTTGCACCAGATCCTGACGCTGAGGGAATCCGATCCTTCTTCCGCCCTTGCTCTGTCTTCCTCGAAGGCCTTTGCCAGGGCCTCCACCTGATTCACGGTGCTGAATCGTTCGTAGGCCTCCATGAAGGGTTTGTCGTCCACGTACACATCTTCCGCCATGAACAACTGGTTAGGGGCGACGCCAACGAAGAGCATCAGCAGCCATACCGGGATCTCGCCGAATCGAGTCAGGGCAAAAAAGTCGTTATTGAAGGTGTCGTACCCGATGATGTCTGCCGCCAGGGGGAGGCCTTCCTCTCTGACCGCTTTTTCGATCGTGTCGAGGGCCCACTCGGTCGACCCGTTGTAGGTCATGTCCGTGAGGTGAGAAACGATGTAGGGAATCCCGGCGGCCCTGCAGGTCCGGATGGCTTCATCGAGGCTGTCTTTGAAAAGGACAATGTTCAGCAGCTCGGAGATCACGTCCCGGATGTGGCTGGCGGCCATCCCGCCCGCCGCTCGGCTGGTCTTGGCAAGCTCGATCATGGCCTGTTCGGTGGTTCCGGGATCGTAGAAGGGCCCGAAGGAGATACCGAAGGAGCCGGCGGAGAGGTCTGTTTCGAACAACTCGAGCATGGAAGCGAGTTGCTGGTCACTCTCCGGCTCCCCGTGTGCGCATCCGGCGTTTCCCCTCAAGGTGAGATTGCCGCTCAGGGTCGCGAAGTTGTTGCAGAGCAGTGCTTCGCTCTCTACCTTGTCCATAAGTTCAGGGAAGGTCAGGCCGGTTCTATCGTCCAGCACCTGGCCGTTGAACTCGAGTACCATACCGGTGGGTGACCGGCCGCAGTTTCCGCCGAGCCACAAGGTGATGCCATCCTGAACGAATGCCCTCGACGACTCGTAGACCTGAAGGCCCGAGGCGGCGCTCCCCTCGTGGGTGTGCGTGTTGATGAAGCCGGGGGAGACAACGAGCCCGGAGGCGTCGAGTACCCTCCCATTTTCGGTGGTCGAGAGGTTCTGCCCCCCTCCGGTGGCAATCTTCCGGATGGTGCTTCCCCGGACGGCTACCGTCGCGATCTCATCCCTGCCCGTCTCCGGATCGATCACGCGGCCGTTCCTGATGATGAGGTCATATCCGTCCCGGTCAGCCCCGGTGGAGTTGTCCGGGGCGTCGCTGTCGTTCGTGCAGGCGGGCACCGCACAGAAGATTAGTAGCAGAAGGGATAGGATGATGCTTGTACTTCTTGGCTCCGGAGAGAGCATGAACCACCTCCATGTAGAGCATAGAATGCACATTGGCCCCTCTTATATCAGACCGTCGCCGGGATTTCGAGCCAAAACCCGCGTTTCGGACATGGCTAGGGAATTCCCCACCGGGAGGGACTTGACCCCGGGCCGAGAATGGACTATCAATCTTGCCTTGAAAGGGCCGCGTGATGAAGGTGAGCAAGTCGAAGAAACGTCGGATCGAAGAGTTTGATTTCCAGCCCGGCCGGGTGCTTGCGGGCAAGTACGAAGTCTTGTCCCGTCTTGGAGCCGGATGGGAGGGAGAGGTCTTCAAGGTACGCGAGAACAACATGGGCATCGTGCGTGCCGCCAAGTTCTTCTACCCGCACCGCAACCCGAGGGACCGAAACGCGAACTTCTACGCCAAGAAGCTGCACAAGCTTCGTGTCTGCGACATATTGATCCAGTACCACACCCACGAGACGATCCGGTTCAAGGGAACGCCGATCACCTTCCTCGTTTCCGATTACGTCGAGGGGGAGCTGCTGTGTGAATTGCTCAAGCGTCAGCCGGGCAAGCGGCTCACCGCCTTCGAGGGCCTGCATCTCCTGCACAGCCTCGCATCCGGCATCGAGTGCATTCACCAGCTCGGCGAGTACCACGGGGACCTTCACGACGAGAACATCATCGTGAACCGGTATGGCCTGGGGTTCGATGTGAAGCTTGTGGATCTGTTCCACTGGGGCGCGCAAAAGCCCTCGAAAGTCCACCAGGACGTGTGCGACCTGATTCGGGTCTTCTACGACGTGATCGGCGGATCGAAGCACTACGCCAGGCATCCCCCGGTCGTCAAGGGGATCTGCTGTGGCCTGAAGCGGACGCTCATCCTGCGGAAGTTCCGTACGGCGGGGCAGCTGCGCGAGCACCTGGAAACGATCGACTGGGACTGACAGCGAGCCTCTTAAAGATTCTAGCGGCCCTTTCCTGGTTTACGATTCCACACACGCAAGGCCTGGCCACGTCCTCCGCTGCCTGCTCCGCAGTGATCTCCCCCTTTTCCACCCGCTCGGCCAGAAGCTGCACCCTCTGGCCGGCGATCAGGCCGTGCCCGCACATGGTCACCAGCTCCAATTCGCCTTCGTTGGGGAGGCGGTCCACCCTTCCCCGAACCCCGAGGCTGTGCAGGTAGGTGTGCGGGCGGATTCCGGTCTGTCTGCAGCATTTGTCGATGTTGCCGAACAACCCGCTGAGCACGATCGAGATGGGGGTGCCCTTCCGCCGGTTCTCTTCCAGCCAGAAACCCTTGAGGTCCCTCAACAGACCGCAGGCATCTTCCTCTCTCGTGTAGATGGCGGTGAGTACGCTCGACTTCTCGGCAACCGCCTTGAAGAGCATGTCCCGGGTCGCTTCGGGCCTGACGCGATGCAACCATCTGAGCAGGGTCTGCTTGGAGCCGAGCTGCGGGATGTCGAGGGCGATGAAATTGTGGGAAAGCCACTGATGGGGCTTGTGGGCAATCATCTTCTGCGCCAGCGCCTTCATGGCGTCCCGGATGCCTTCGTCCTCTCTGTGTTGCTTCGGTATCATCGCCAGGACGATGATTTCCTCCCCGGGAGTTGCGGGATCCAGGCCCCGGCGCTGCGACGTGTGCGACATGGTTCAGGCCCCCTTCGCGGCAATGTCCTGCGCAAGGCCAAGATTCACCTTGCCGTTGGGGAGCCGGAAGACCTCCCCGCCGAACAGGTCCTCGATCCGTGACGTGCCGTCGGGTTCGGCGCGGAGTGCGATGCTCACGCTGAATACGGTCTTCACCTCGCCGGCAAGCTCGTCGAGCAGGGTATGCAACGCAGAGACAGCGCTCTCCGGCAGGATGAACTCGACCAGCACAGAGATCGCCTTCTCCTTCAGGACCTCCGGCATGAGCGTGCCTCTCGCCGGGTCGTTGATCAGCCCTGCCACCGGGTTGTCCGAAACCAGTGTATGTCCGTGCGCCGTGAATTTTTTCACCACCCGTTCGACATCGACGAACCGGGTGCCCAGGGCAGGGCGCCCCAACTCGATGAACACCCCCAGCGAGCCACGGGGGTACCGGTCCGTAACGTCATTGGTCTTGATCCCCTCCGAGCCCCTTCCTCTTACTCCGGTGGCCTCGTGGACGACGAGGGGATTGCTGAAGGCCTCCCGTATCGTCCGCGGCCATGCGAGCTTCCCCGGGTGGATCGCGTCGGCAGGGCAGATCCGGGATCGTGAACAAACCCCGCACTCGGCGCACTCATCCGGGTCGATCGATGACGTTTCTTCGACCAGGTGGATAGCGCCCATCGGGCATAGGCTCACGCAGTCTCCGCAACCGATGCATGCCGCTGGATCGATATAGCGGTGTGGCTCTTCAGGGACGAAGGGCTTGGAGCAGCCGGCCTGAGAGACCGCTGACGCCGCGGTCACAACCCCTGCCGCAGAGCCGAGGAGGAAATCTCTACGTTTCATCTCTATGCGATCTTTTGTCATCTCCTGCCACTCTAGAAAAGGGGTTCTCCCTTTCCATAGGGGTTCGGGACCCTTTGATACTCCGCCATGGCCTGTTGCGCGATGCTCTGCAATGCTTCCGCCCGCTCCAGGGAAGGAGGGTGGGTGGATAGAAAGGCGGGCACTCGGGCCTGTTCCGCCTCGGCGAATCGTTGCCAGAGGGCCACCGCCTCGTTCGGGTCGTATCCTGCCCTTGCCATATAGATGGTCCCGATGTTGTCCGCCTCGGTCTCGTGCTTTCGGGAATAGGGCAGGAGGAGCCCCACGTTGGCGGAGAGCCCGATGGCGGCCAGGATCAGCTCCCTGTGTTCCGAGTTCTGGAGGGACACGTCCGCCATGCTGAGCCCCATGTTGAGCAGCAGCACCTGGGTCATCCTCTCGGCCCCGTGCCGTGCGATCGCGTGGGCGATCTCGTGTCCCATGATGGCCGCCAGCCCGGCCTCGTTCTGCGCCACCTCCATGATCCCCGTGTAAACCGCCACCTTACCGCCCGGCAGGCAGAAGGCGTTCTTCTCAGGGGATTCGATGAGCTTGAACTCCCAGTTAAGGTTCGGCATGTCGGACACCCGCGCAAGGTTCCTTCCCACCTTGTCCACTATGAGGACCCATTTTTTGTTCTGGGACAGCTTCTCCTGGGACAGTATCTCCCTGTAGGCTTGCTCACCCATGGCCGTCTCCTGGCCGGGAGAGACCAGGATCAGTGACCTTCTCTGCGTGTGGGGGACCGTAGCGCAACTCTGCACAAAGACGAGAAGGAGGATCATCAGGAAACGGGTTGCCGTGCGCTTCATTCCTCTTCCTTCCATGGACTTCTTCGTTTCAGCCGGATTATATACCAAAACGGCCAACCATGGTAAGGTGACCGGCGGAAGGAGGATCCGAAGTGGCCCGGGACCTGGAGTTGGATGACTTGAGAGCGAAGATGGACCAAGCGATCTCACGGATGGCCTCGAAGGAGATCGTCGTCCGCCCTGAAACCATCAAGGATTTCTGCGGGATCGTGCAGGAGACGAATCCTGTCTATTTCGACCTTCAGGAGGCGAAGAACGCCGGTTTCGAGAAGATTCCGATTCCCGAGTCCTACCTGCTCACGTTGATCACCCCCCTGTCGCACGAGCTCTTCACAACAGGCATCGGTCCCCTCCTCGGACCCGTCATTCGGGGAATCATCCACACCTCTTCGGTGATCGAGTTCCCGGGCCCACTGCATTGCGATACCCCTTACCGTCTCGAACTGGAGTTTGCAGGGTTGGTGCGGAAAACGGGGAAGATGGGCGAATACTTCGTGGGCACCTTTCCCCACAAGGTCCTCGATGCCCGGGACAAGCTGATGGCCGTTGACCGGCACGTCTTTTTCCTGCGAACCGCTTAGAGGGGAGTGCACAATGTCATCTGCCAGCGCCTTCGACGAGATCCGGGAACAGGCGGAAATCCCTTCCCTCGAGATCGATTTCTCCGCGGCTCGCAACAAGAACTACTGCGAGCTGGTCAACGAGATCAATCCTCTTCACTTTGATCAGGAATACGCCCGGGCACTGGGGTACAAGGACATCGTGGTGGCCGGGATTTTCACCGCCTCGCTGTTTCCGAAGTTGATCACCGACTGGCTGGGAGGGCAGGCCGTCATCGAAAAGATGGAGGTGAAGTTCGGGTCTCCCGCCTATCTGAACGACACGGTGACCTACCGCGGCAGGGTCGAGAAAAAGGTGATCGAAGAGGGTGCGAAGAAGCTCGAGTGCGACGTCTGGTCCGAGAATGCCGCCGCGGAGCGACTCGCCTCCGCTACGATTCTCCTTCGCTTCCAGGAGCGGGCATGAGGGGCATTGGGGTCACAATTACGACCTGACCCCAAACTTCTATCAAGTAGGGAGGGTCCAGTTCTTTTCCTTGCATCTCCTGAGAATAAGTGGTATTGCGTCGGGGGGTATGGTTGTAATAGAATAGTATTAGACAGAATGGTACAGCACTGGCTGATGACGGTTCGGCCGAAACCGGAAGGAGGATCGACATGACACAGAGACTTGGTCTGCTTTTTGTGTTTGCAGTCTCAATCGTGGTCTCGGGTTGCTTCGGCGACATTTCCGGGACGGTGACCGAGGATGGTGTGGGGCTCGAGGGCGTTACCGTCGAATTGAGCGGGAAGGCCTGGGACATAACGGTCACGGACGCTGCAGGGTCCTTCGTCTTCGAGAACACCAGGGGCGGCACCTACACGGTTACGATGCAACCGCCTGCGGGCTACACGCGACCTGTCCGCCAGGGCGTGGAGAAGGAACATTTCGTTGGCGTAACCGGTGTGGATTTTTCGATAGAAACCGTGACGGAAAGGCAGACAACGAGCGGAACGGTCGTCGGGACCGGCACGTCGAATGGGGCCCACGAGTGGATGGGGATCCCTTACGCAGCACCGCCCGTCGGCGACTCGCGCTGGAAGGCCCCTGAGCCTGCGACGGGTTGGTCGGATGCGTGGCTTGCCCTGGAGGCCGGCGCCGTGTGCACACAGATCGCGGGCCTGCTTTCCGATGCTCCGGATCTTCTGTATGGAACACCGATCGGTTCGGAAGACTGTCTCTACATGAACGTCTGGGCACCCCCGTTTTCCCCCGGGAGCGTGCCGACAGGGGGCGACCGTTTGCCCGTGATGGTGTGGATCCACGGCGGTGGGAACAGCATAGGCGACGGGGGAGGCTACGATGGACAGTTTCTCGCTCAGATGTACAACGTCATCCTGATCAGTTTCAACTACAGGCTCGGGCCCTTTGGCTGGTTCACCCATCCCGCCCTCGCGACCGGGGATGCCCTGGACGATTCGGGCAACTGGGGCAACCTCGATGCCGTTCATGTCCTGGACTGGGTGCAGGACAACATCGAGAATTTCGGTGGGAACCCGGACAACGTGACCGTGTTTGGCGAGTCGGCGGGCTCCCGGGACACGCTCGCCATGATGATTTCCCCGCAGGCGACCGGGAAGTTCCACCGGGCCGTGGCGGAGAGCGGCGGCGTATCCACGACCGAGGTCGCCGTGGGCTGGAACTACACCGAGGCTGGCGGCCATTCCCGCAGCTCACGGGAGGTCATCAACAGCCTCCTGATCGCGGACGGCACCGTTCTCGACCGGGACGCGGCCATCGTGTACCAGAACGGAATGACCAACGAGCAGATTTCCGCTTACCTGTACGGCAAGAGCAACGACGAGATCATGAACATGTACGACGGCGGCTACGGGGGCATGATCTCCTGGCCCCACATGTTCAAGGACGGCACCGTGTTCCCCACAGCGGACCCTCTGACACTGTTCCAGGACATCGCGACCTACAACGAAGTGCCCCTGATCATCGGCAGCAACCGGGACGAGAGCAAGCTGTTCATGGTTCTCGACCCGACCTTCATGACGATCGTGGAAGGGCTCCCGGTCGGGGCCAAGGATCCGGCCTTCTATGCCCTGGCCTCGCAGTACACGACGGATGCGATGAAGGCCACCTCGGTCGATCGAATTGCCTCGACCCTCAGCCAAACGACGGGGCAGCCCGGGGTATGGGCCTACCGGTTCGACTGGGATGAGGAGCCTGTCATCGAGGTGCCGATCATCGGGGCGGTGGACATGGGCTTCCTGCTCGGCGCCGGCCACGGTCTGGAGATCGCCTTTGTCTTCTTCGATTTTAACCAGTTCCTGGCGCCCGCCTTTGCCCCGATGGTCTACACGTCGGAGAACCTCGCCGGAAGGCTCGAGCTCGGGGGAAGTATGTCCTCCTATTGGGCGGAGTTCGCCTACAGCGGCGATCCCGACATGGGGAGGAGCGGGACGGAAGTCGCGTGGACTGCCTGGGACAGCAGTGTTCCGGAGAACGACAAGTTCATCATTTTCGACACCTCTGCCGACGCGGGCATCCGGATGTCACCCGACGCGATCACTATCCAAGGCCTCTACGCGGACCTGTTGGCCGAGACGGGCTTCACGACTCAGGAACAGCACTGCGGGATGTACGTGCAGCTCTTCGGGGGGACGGCCTTGTGGGACGACACCGACTACCTGAACCTCGGCACCGAAGGGTGCGCGGCCTATCCAGTGGATTGAGTCCGGGTGATCAGATGACGAGACGCTTGACCTGATCGCGGGAGCCCGCGACGAGCAGGACGTCCCCGTGTGCGATCGGGTGGTCTGCCGGGGAGACGATCGCGCCTTCCTTGCCCTCTTTCTTCGCTCTCTTGATCAGGACGACATCCACGCCGTAGTTCGTCCGCACGTTGAGCTGGCGCAGCGTCTTCCCGACAAAGTGGGGAGGGGCCTCGAGCTCGGCCATGACATAGCCTTCACCGAGGTCGATCGACTTCGTTCGTTCCACCCACGTCAGGGCCCCGTGGAACCCGCTCGAGAGATCCCGCCTCATCACCTCGCGGTTGTACAGGTTCAGGACGTCCGCCTTGCGGACAGAGCCGACCAGCTTGCCTTCGGCCAGGACGGGGAGTTCCTCGATGTGCTCCTGGGCAAAGAGCTTCATGGCAAGGTCCAGTTTGTCCTCCGGTCCCAGGCTGGGGTAGGTGGTGTCCGCCATGTCGCCGGCGATGATCAGCTGATCGAGCCAGTCGCGGTCGAGGATCACGCGACGCAACTGGCGCACCGAGATCGTTCCCACGTACTCCCGGCCGTCTCGTACGACGAAGAACTCGTTCTGAGGGCTGTGGACGACCAGGTCCACCAGATCCCGAAAGGGCGTTTCCTGGGTGACGAGCACAGGCTCCCGGGTGATGGCGCTCGAAACGGGCTGGCGCCGCATCACGTCCGCCTCGAGGGGCTCGAACAGCTCGATGCCTCTCCGACGGAGCTTCTCCGTGTAGATCGAGGTCCTCTTCAGCCGGGTCGCCAGCACGCAGGAGATCACGCATGCGGCCATGAGCGGGGGGATGATTTTGTAGTCGCCCGTCATTTCGAAGATGATGATCATGGCCGTGAGGGGTGCGTGGGTCGTGGCTGCCACCACCGCTCCCATCCCTACCATGGCATAGGCCCCGGGCCCTGCTGTTTGAGACGGGAAGTACTGGTGCACCCAGTTGCCCAGGAATCCGCCGGTCATGGCCCCCAGGAACAGAGAAGGGGCAAAGATGCCGCCCGACCCGCCCGAGCCGATCGTGATCGAGGTTGCAGCGAGCTTGATCACGATCAGTCCCAGCATCAGATACCAGGCCATTCTGCCTGCCAGGGCCATGTCGATCGTCTCGTAGCCGACCCCGAGGATTTGAGGGAAGGCGAGGGAGATGCTGCCGATGATCAGGCCGCCCAAGACCGGTTTCGAGAGATCCGGAATCGGGAGGGCGTCGAACGTGTCTTCCGCCTTGTACAGGGCGATGCTGAAGGCGACGCCCACGACGCCCGATGCGAGGCCGAGGATCGCATAAGGGAGCATCTCGTAGGCACTGACCAGCTCGTAGCTCGGCACGATAAAGGCGGGCATGTCGCCGATCAGGCTTCGCGTGACGATCGTGGAGACCACGGAGGAGATAACGATCGGGCTGAACTGGGAGGCGCCGAACTCGCCCAGGATGACCTCGAGGGCAAAGAGCGCTCCCGCGATCGGTGCGTTGAATGTCCCTGCGATCCCGGCTGCGGCCCCGCACCCGACCAGGGTTCTGAGGCGATCGGCGGATACCCGAAACAGCTGCCCCACGGTGGACCCGAAGGCGGAGCCGATCTGCACGATCGGCCCCTCACGGCCGACCGATCCCCCGGTCCCGATCGTGATGGCCGAGGCCAGGGCTTTGATCAGAACGAGGCGGGTTCGGATCACGCCTCCTTGTAAGGCGACGGCCTCCATCACCTCCGGCACCCCGTGGCCCCTCGCCTCCCTGGCCAGCCGGTACACCAGGGGCCCGACCAGGAGCCCGCCGATGGCCGGTATGAAGATCAGTATGTACCAGGGGAGGGCGCGGACCGCATCCAGGTCGAAGGCCCAGGTGCCGTATGCGATCCTCTGGACCAGCCGGATGAGATGCCGAAACCCGACCGCGCCGAAGCCTCCACCAAGGCCGATCAGGGCCCCGACGAGGATCATGAAGACGTGGTCAGAGGACTTGACCTTGAGGAGGTTGGTTCGTAACGAGGTTCCGATTTTATCGAGCAAGCCGGACATCTTCGACGATCCCTGGAGGCGATTCGGTACCCAGCCACAGCGTGAAAAAAAGGGCAACAGTAGCACACAATGCCCTTGAATCAAAGAGGGGTTCGAGCTACCTCTCCGGCTTGTCCAGCAGCATGCCCGGAAGGACCGCATCCTCCCCGAACCGCTCGGCCAGCTCGTCGAGCGCATGGTGGAGCTGCTGCCTCCGTTCGCGGCCCCCCTCGTCCTCCAGGAGCGACATCTGCCCGGCCGGGAGGCCCGAGGTGAGGCGAGACAGGTAGATGCCGAGGAGCCTCACGGGCCTCGCGCCGGCCTTCGTTTTTTCCAGGAGATCACCGCAGGTCGCATAGACCCTGGCCGCGTCGTTGGTCGGGGTGTCGAGGGTTGCGGAACGGGTCACCAGCTCGAAATCTCTGTATTTCACCTTCAGGGTCACGGTCTTTCCAGTGAGGCCGTGACGCCGAACCCGTCGGGCCACCTTCGTGGCGAGGGAGAGGAGTTCCCTGTTCAGGGCCTCCCTGTCCGTCAGGTCCTCGGAGAAGGTCTCCTCCCTGCCCATGCTCTTCACCGGCCGGTGGGGCTCCACGGACCGCGGATCGACCCCTCGAGAGAGGAGGTGGAGGTGCTCCCCGTGTTTGCCGAACTCCCTGCGGAGCCGTTCGCCCGGGATCCGGCTCAGGTCCCCGATCGTCGCCACTCCCATCCGCTTCAGGGCCTTGAACGTGACAGCGCCGACGCCCCAGAGCCTGGTGATCGGGAGTGGCGCGAGAAACTCCTGGGTCTTCTCGTGGGCCACGCAAACCAGCCCATCCGGCTTGCCCAGGTCGGAGGCGATCTTTGCCACGAATTTTGTGGAGGCAATGCCGGCCGAGACTGTGAGGCCCACTTCTTCCCGGACCAGCCGTCTGATCTCCCGGGCGATCGTCTCCGCGCTCCCGAAGAGTCGACGCGACCCTGTCACGTCCAGGAATCCCTCGTCGATCGACACAGGTTCCACGAGGGGGGTGAACCGGCAGAAGATCTCGAAGATGATTTCCGACACCTGCTGGTATCGGGCCATCCTCACGGGCAGGAAGATTCCGTGGGGGCAGAGCCGCATGGCGGAAGCCACAGGCTGGGCGGAGTGAATGCCGAAGGGTCTGGCCTCGTACGAGGCGGATGTGACGACCCCCCGCTCCCTGCCGCCGCCCACGATGACCGGCTTTCCGGCCAGGGAGGGATCGTCGAGCACCTCGACCGACGCATAGAACGCGTCCATATCGAGGTGAATAATCTCGCGCTCCATCCTGACCCCTGGTGCCGTCATTCCTGCGGAGGCAGGAATCCCTCAGCACCTGTTCACAGGCGGCCCGCCACTAGCCACTAGCCACCCGCCACTTTCGCTATTTCTTCTGTGCTTGCGCCCGCTTGACGGCCCGCTCCAGCATCCCATCCAATACGGAGGGGACGAACCTCTTCGTCCAATAGATGAGCCAACCCTCTGCATTGGCCAGGATCATGTACCGGCCCTTTCGAATCCCCTTGAGCAGTGCCCGCACGACCACTTCCGGTTCGATCAGCTTCGCCGTCTTTCCGATCTCCCAGGTCTCCGGGGGCTTGGTCTTGTTCTCGAGCTCGTAACCCGGGGTGTCCGTGTCCGGGGGACACAGCACGGAGACCCGTATGTTGTATTGCTTGAGTTCCATCCTCAGCGTCTCGGAGAGGCCCATCATGGCGAACTTCGACGCGCCGTAGTCGGCATAGCCGAAAACCCCGATGAAGCCGGCCATGGAGGACACATTGACGATGTGGCCGCCCCCATTCTTCTTCATGTGAGGAAGCAGGGCCTGGATCATGCACCATGCGCCGTAGAAGTTCGTCCTCATGATGTCGTCGAACTGCTCGTAGGAAATCTCCTCAAAAGGCCTCGGTACGGCCTTGCCCGCCGAGTTGATCAGCAAGTCAGGGATGCCGAACTGCTCGACCGCTTCGGCCATCACCCGGTTCACTTCCTCGTGTTGGGATACGTCCAGTTGCATGGCGGCGACCCGCTGCCCCTCCGACTTGCGTTGTCCTTCGATTTTCTGGACGGCCTGGTCGAGGCGGTCCTGGCTCCGGGAGAAGATGATGACATTCGCGCCCTCGGCAGCCAGCATCTTGGCCGCTGTCAGGCCGATTCCGCTCGAGCCGCCGGTGATGTACACGTTCTTCTGTTCAAAGGTCTTCATTCAGCCCGCCCCCTCTTGTTCGTGTTCGCATCGCTTCGTGTCCCGTCGTGTACAAGATACCTGTTGCCGCCGCCCTTGTCATCTGTAAGCAGGAAGTCTTGTGACCCACTACCCGGACTGGTATGCTAAGTGCTTCCCTTCATAAGTTCGGTCACGTACTCGATGTCGGGCCGAGGCTGGATATTGCTTCGGTCGCTTTTGCTCCCTCGCAATGTCCGCAAATTACGTGACCGTAATTGTGTGCATGTGTATCAAGCGTCCACTTTGCAGATCAGAGGAAGCCATGTCACAAAATGAAAAGCCTCCGGACAATGATTTGACGGAAAAGGGCCCCGCCTTTGTGGTCGGGGCGACCGGGTTTACGGGCCGGGAGGTCGTACGCCTGCTCGTGGCCAGGGGCGGACCGACCGTTGCCCACGTGCGACCGGATTCGCCGCGATTGGAGGAGTGGAAGGAACGCTTCTCCGGTGTCGGTGCAGAGGTCGATGCGACGGCCTGGGACGAGGCGGCGATGAAGGAAACCCTGCTGCGGATTCGACCCGCGTCGCTCTTCGCCCTCCTCGGCACCACCCGCGCCCGGATGCATGCGGCCGGCCGTGCAGGCGAGGACCCTGCGTCCCAGAGTTACGAGGCGGTCGACTACGGCCTGACGGCCCTTCTCATCGAGGCGGCGAGAGAGACAGGCCTGTCCCCGCGGGTCGTGTATCTCTCCGCGGCGGGTGTGAAAGAGACATCCCGGTCCGCTTACTACAGGGCGAGGTCTCAGGCCGAGGCGCTGCTGCGTTCGAGCGGCCTTCCCTACACGATCGCCAGGCCTTCGATCATCACCGGCCCGGCAAGAGACGACAACCGTCCACTGGAGCATGCGGGGGCCGTGGTCGGGGATCGGCTGCTGGCGGTGGCAGGGTGGTTCGGGGCCCGAAAACTCAGGACCCGGTACGCCTCGACGACAAACGTACGCCTCGCGAATGCCCTCGTACGCCTGGCGCTTGATCCGAAAGCGGAAAACGGAATTTTCGAGTCCGAGGAGTTGGAATGAGCAAGAAAGAATCCTTTACCCCGGCGTGGACAGAGGAAGCGCCCAGGCAGGGAACCTACAGGTCTATCTTCAAGTGGGGGGATCCGGCCGGGTTCAAGCACCCGAATCGCGGGTTCTACGGGATGATCAAAGACGTGTTTCAGATGACCGACGCCGACTTCGGCCAACCTCAGGAGGAGGGGAACGAAACCGTCGAGTGCGGGCAACCGATCCGGCTTTCCGACGAGCAGGTCCGGGCCTTCGAGGGAATCGTCGGCAAGGAGAACGTCCATTCCGATGACTACTCCCGCGTGAAGTACGGGGCGGGGAAGACGATGGAAGAGGCGATGAAGCTCAGGAAGGGAGTCGTCGAGAGCGCGCCCGACCTCGTCCTGCATCCCAGGAACAGGGAGGATGTGCAGAAGATCGTCGCCTGCTGCAGCGAGCAGGGAATCCCGATCTACCCTTACGGAGGGGGCTCTTCCGTGACCTTCGGGTTTCAGTGCGCCAAGGGAGGGGTCTCTCTGGTGATGAGCACCCACATGCATCGCGTCCTGGACTTCAACGAGACGAACCAGACGATCACCGTCGAGCCCGGCATCCTCGGCCCGGCGTACGAGAAGATGCTGAACGATGCACCCGAGGTATTCAAGGCAAAGCGGAGATACACCGCAGGTCACTTCCCACAGTCCTTCGAGTACTCTTCGGTGGGCGGCTGGATCGCGGCGCTCGGGTCCGGCCAGCAGTCTTCCTACTACGGGGACATGTACGACATCGTGCTCAGCCAGGAATACGTAACGCGTGCCGGATCCTTCAAGACCCTGGATTATCCCGGCACCGCAACCGGGCCGAAGGTCAACGACATCATGAAGGGGAGCGAGGGGACGTACGGCGTCCTCGTGAGTGCCACCTTGAAGTTGTTCAGGCACGTGCCGGAGAACCGGAGGCGATTCAGCTATCTGTTCCCCTCCTGGGAGGCGGCCGTGGACGCCTCGAGAGAGATCTCGCAAGGGGAATTCGGCATGCCCGGCGTGTTCCGCATTTCGGATCCGGAAGAGACCGACGTGGGGTTGAAGCTCTATGGGGTCGAGGGAACGACCCTGGACAAGATCGTACGCCTCCGTGGCTTCAAGCCCATGGAGCGATGCCTCTATATCGGAAGCGCTGAGGGGGAGAAGGATTTCTCGAAGAACGTGGCGAAGAATGTGAGGAGGGTCTGCAAGGCGCACGGCGCCATGTCGCTGGGGGGATATGCGGCCAAGCGATGGGAGCACGGAAGGTACACGGACCCCTACATGCGCGAAGACCTGAACGACTTCGGGATCATAATCGATACCCTCGAGGCAGGGGTCACGTGGGACAACCTGCACCGCCTGCATCAAGGCGTGAGGGGTTTCGTCAAGGCCCGGCCCCGGACGATATGCATGACTCACGCGTCTCACTTCTATCCCCAGGGAACGAACCTGTATTTTATCTTCATCGCACGAATGAACGACGTGGAAGAATACAAGGCGTTCCAGGCCGGCATCATCGACCAGGTCGAGAAGCACGGCGGCTCCCTGAGCCATCACCACGGGGTGGGCAGGATGATGGCCCCCTGGATGGAAAGGCACCTCGGAACGATGCAGATGGATGTTCTCCGCGCCTTGAAGAGACACTTTGATCCGAAGGGCATCATGAACCCGGGCGGCACCCTCGGATTGGACCTGACGCCCGACCCCTGACCCTTCCTCCAGTGGCGAGTGGCAAGTGGCTGGTGACACTGCGGATGGTGGCTGGTGGCTGTCGGACACGGGGCCTGGCCCCTGCTTCTTAATCCTCTTCCTTCCGGAAGGGCCCGAGGTACATCGCCTGGGTGAAGATGGACATGAAGTCAGGGGAGCTCGCCAGTTCGATGTAGCCCACCTTCCGGGCCATGACGTGTGCCTCGTGGCGCTTTTCGCGAGATACCAGCGCAAGGGTGGCCCCTCTGCCGGCGGCATTCCCCACTTGCCGGAACCGATCGTGCGGTATGTCCGGCAGCATCCCGATCGTGATCGCGCTCCCGACGTCGATATAGGTGCCAAAGGCCCCTGCGATGATCACCTCGTCAATGTCCCCTTCTGAAAGGCCCTTCGAATCGAGAAGTATCTGGATGCCCGTGCGTATGGCCCCCTTGGCCAGCTGAACCTGACGCACATCCTTCTGGGTGATCGTGACCTCCGGCCGCTCGCTGCCCTCCTCGCCCGGGACCAGGACGAATTCGCGTTGATCCTCTTCGACGCGCACGCCGGTCTGGAGGTCCATTCTTCCGCCGCGGTTCAGCACGCCGGAGAGGTGAAGCTGGGCCACCGCATCCAGGATGCCGGAACCGCAAAGGCCTGTCGGCGTGGCCCCGCCGATGGTCTGGTATTCGACCTTTCCTCCCTCCAGTCGCAGTCTCTCGATCGCCCCGTTGGCGGCCCGCATGCCGTGCTTGATATGTGCGCCCTCGAAGGCGGGGCCCGATGCACAGGAAACGGAACACAGTTCTCCCTTGCTCACCAGGCACACCTCTGTGTTCGTCCCGATGTCCAGGGCGAGCGTGACCCCTTGCGCGTTCGACAGTCCCATAGCCAGCATCATGGCCACGTGATCACTGCCCACATAGCCGGCAATGTTCGGCAGGAAATGGACGTAGGCTCCCGGAGCGAGGCGAAGCCCGAGATCCCGGGCCTTCACATCGTGGGAAGCCGAGATTGCGGGCACATAGGGAGCCATGGCCAGCTGATCGACGGCCAGGCCGAGGAGCAGGTGGTGCATGGCCGTGTTGCCGACGATCACGGCCTCGACGATTTGCTCCGGGTCGCCTTCGGTCTCCCGGCAAAGCTTGGCGGCCATCTGGTTCATCCCCTCTACGACCAGCTGCTGGAGCCGGGCCGCCTCTTCATGGGACTCCATCGCGCGGCTGAGGCGCGAGATCAGGTCTTCACCGTACGCGATCTGGGGGTTCATGACCCCTTGGGACGCAACGGTCCGACCGTCTTCCAGGTCGACCAGGTAGCCGGCGATCTTCGTCGTTCCCAGGTCCACGGCAAACCCGAGTTGACGGCCCTCCGGAGGCACGATAGCCACGATTTCGTCATCCCGCACCGAGGCCCTGAGCTTCCAGCCCCACGACCTGAGCCTGGGCGAGAGCCCCCGCAAGGCCTCGACATCGATCTTTCGGCAGGATACGTTCCGCTCCTGCGCCAGGGCCTCGAAGAGCCGGTCTCCGTCGGCCCTCAGGTCCGACAGGCAAGGAGCAGAGAGTTCTACAGGGTAGGCAACAACCGCAGGATCCGGTTCGACAGCCACCTCCAGCCCTTCCACCTGGGTCCGCTGCGGGGCCGTGAGCGATTCGGGCGGTACGTGAACCTTGCAGTCTTCCGACGGGTAGGCCTGACAGGCGAGACGGCAGCCCTTGCCCAGCTCGTCTTGCGTCAGATGCTCCTGCTCGCCGGCGGTGGGCTCGGAGACCTTCCCTTCAAGAACCTGTACCTTGCACCGGCCGCACGTCCCACCTCCCCCGCACAGGTTCACCAGGTCTACGCCCAGTTGGCGTGCCGCTTCGAGGATGGATTGACCGGCGCCGATTTCTCCTCTCCGGCCGATCGGTTCGAAATCGATCACATAACCCACCATCGTCTCTCCCTGCAAGTCATTTCCGTGCAGGCCCGCGCCCGCGCCCGAACGCTGGCCCCATCCAGCCGTCATTCCCGCGAAAGCGGGAATCCCTCAGCCACCTAGCTTTCCTCTCCCTACTGGAGGGTGTCGATTAACAGAATCTCTACCTCGCCGTCATTCCCGCGCAGGCGGAATCCCCTGGCATCAGAGGCTTAGGGATTCCTGCTTTCGCAGGAATGACCGCGATTGTGCGTCGTTCAACACCCTCTACAGGGGAGAAGAAATTGTTGGGATGATGCCACGTCGTGTAAAGAGCAAGAATGCGATTCTACCTTCCTGGGAGGGGAAAGGGAAGGCGGTGGCTCCGGGAGACTTGATCCCCTTTTGACGAGGACCCTGTCTTCGATTAATCTACCCGCATGGAAGAAGCAATCCCTGAAATCATCGAGGCGGTGACGCGGGAAGCGCCCTTTGAGTTGCTCCTCGTCTTTGCCTTCGTTCTCTTGTTCAGCCTGATGTTCCGAAGGCTCGGACAGCCCGCGGTGATGGGCTGCTTCGTCGGAGGCTTCGTCCTCCATCTGCTGTCCCAGTTCACCGGCATCGACTTCACGCAACAACTCAGGCTGGAGCCTGAGACCATCTTTCTTCTCATCGGCATCCTGATCTTCAACGAGGGGCTTTCCGTTGAGATGGACTCCCTCGTGAAGAACCGGGAAGAGATCGCGGCTCTGGCGATCGTGGGGACCTTCGTTGGGGTGGCCCTGTGTGGAGGCGCCCTAAGGGTGCTCTTCGGCGTGGAGTGGGTGGTCGCGATTATCGTGGGCACCATGCTCATACCGACCGACGCGGGTGCGGTGCTGGCCGTTCTGTCCAGGTTCGGGGTGGGGGAACGCTGGCGTTCCATGATCGCCGGCGAGTCGATCTTCAACGATCCGATCAGCCTGATCATCTTCGGCCTGGCCGTGGGTGCGTGGCACGGCGAGAGCCCGGACTGGACGGCCGCCATCCTCAGGAGCGTGGTCGGTTCCTGCGTCCTCGGAATCCTGCTGGGATATCTCTTCTATCGCATCTACCGCTTGTTGAGTGACCCCGTGAGCGAGCTCATCCTGTCCGGCATGCTCTTCACGGCCGCCTTCTTTGTTGCGGAGCACCTCCACATGTCCGGATTTCTCTCCGTCGCCGTCGCCTCGATCTTCGTCGGGAACAAGAAGGCCTTGTGCATGGACGAGGAGACCGTGGAGACACTGGATCGCTTCTGGGAGGCCCTGGCCATCGCCGTCGAGGGATACCTGTTCGTCATGATCGGGACCGCGATCCCGTTGGAAAACCTGGTCCGTTATGCGGACGTAGGCCTAGTGGCCATCGCCGTGGTGACGGTTGCCCGCTCGGTCACGGTCCATTCCCTGTTGTGGAGCCTGGACCGTTTCTTCCGGCAGGACATCCCCTGGCGGTGGAGGGTGATCGTCGACCTGGGAGGCCTCCACGTGGGCGTGACCATGGCCATCCTGCTCAACCTGCCCAAGGATCTGCCCCACCTGGAGGAGATCCAGGTCATGGGTTATTACGTGATTACCTGGTCGGTGCTGGGGATGCCACTGCTCTTCGGCTGGTTTATAAAGAGAGTACAGGGAGTTAGTGGAGAGGAGAAACGAGGGTAAAACATTCAGACAACCTCAGGTTTCGCATAGGTTTCGTTTGGTTTCCTGTTGTCGCTGTGGACCCACCGTGCATAGCGTTGCAGGGTAATGTCGACTGATCTGTGGCCCAACTGACTACTCACGTACAGGACGTTGGTTCCCTTCATGAGGAGCAGGGACGCATAACTGTGTCTGAATCGTGAATGCGCCTATGGCCTCGTCCTGCCTTCTTCAGGACCCTACAGGTCTATGCTTGTTACTGCGTAGGAGGTGAGATTGAATTGTCCGAGCCAGGACTTCATTTGACAGCGGTCAGGTCACTCTGGCTGTCAAGGACAGTTACGCTGCCATCCTTCTCTTCTCATACAAGCCAGTAACCCTATTGAGGATTTTCATCGGATTCAAGTCCAACTTCTTACAAATCCATATAAACGTTCCTGTATCAGTCTCTTCACTCAAGAACCATGCCTTCGCGTTTTTGATTTCCTTTTGCTTTCTAACTCTTGAGCTTTCTGCACTGACATGCCCGTTTACACAACAGTAGAATGCATCCTCCAACACTGCCGACCACAGTTTTTTCTCGGGCAAGAGGGGATCCCACCTTTGGCTCTTCGTATTGGTCCAATACTGCACTGGATGAACAGGATCGTGTGCCGCATGGATCACCAGTTTCTTTCTCGGCCCTTGATTGTTTCCCTTTCCTCTCTTCGTATTCATCCAACCATCACCTCGTTTTCGTACAGAGCCTGGGCCTTCTTTGACCTTGCCAAAATGGTAATCACATCGGCCAGAGCCTTGTTCAGACGGTTTACTTCATTACACATTCATCTTGTTCGTACCGTTTCTCTATTTTCTTGAGATAAAATCCATTGCCTTGTCTCTACATTTAATGCATCGTTTTATTGCGAGGTTGGCCCCCGCGGTAGCATAAAAACTCTCGATCCATAATCCCGGGAGCGAGCCGCTGAGCGGAATATGTCTCATGAGAACGAAGCCGCTCCGCTCTCGCGTAGCGGCTTCGTTCCGAGCATTTCTGTTCAACGCCGGGTCGGACCCCACGGCTTCAACATATGCCCAATATGCCCACGGTTTGGATTGATGCCCTGCCAGGTCAGGATTACATGTATCTTCTGAACATGACGATTTCTTCCCGCTGCCACCCGTTCGACATCTGCAACAGCTTTCGTCAGCGGAAGACCTTTGGACCCTGGGTCGTATAGGTGCGGGTTATGTGTATTATTGAAAACTGACCTGCTTCGCACATCTATAGCAGAATGCGGCCCTGGCGGTCCTCGCCTTCGGACTGGCACTCTCATAGAAAAATGATTGGTACTTCACGATTACGATCATGCCGGTTTTTGCGCCACATATTTCCAATTCAGGGTTATCAGTTCTTCTTCTTCTGCGTTGATGTAGGATTCGCAATTGGCTTTCATACGCTTCAGCATCGTGTCGATCTTTCGGGGTATCAGGTGTATTTTCGTTAGAGCTGAGAATATTGTTTCGAATTTGTCGTACAGCGCATTTTCCTTTCGAATCATCTCCACTGCACTCTTCCCTTCGGATACAATCACCTCAAAACCCGCGCTTTTGAACGCGTCCTCCCAATACTTGTGGTGCCAAAACCCTCCGAATGCGGTCAACTCGCGGGTATGCTGAATCAACAACTTGTGGTGGTCGTTCTCACGATCGTAATTGTCGAGTG
>RCNG010000263.1_pt1 | contig 22718 bp, 20 predicted proteins | sample 2041371 | NCBI WGS metagenome assembly RCNG01 (sample SAMN09708227, study PRJNA481090) | Marine sediment metagenome, whole genome shotgun sequencing project. | biome: marine sediment; feature: ocean; material: sediment; isolation source: Sewage treatment plant 1 marine sediment (STP1) ... | reverse complement strand
CCACTCCCTGTTCGACAGACTGCTTGCGCTGCCGGATGCGACCCGGGTCTACCCGGGTCACGACTACAAGGGCGACACCGTCAGCACCATCGGCGAGGAGCGGGCCCACAATCCCCGCCTGCAGGTGACCTCCGCCGAGGAATACGCGGCGATCATGAACGATCTCCGCCTCGACAATCCGAAGATGATGGACGTGGCGGTGCCGGCAAACCTCCATATCGGGATGCAGGTGGCCCCGGAGATCGCCGGAAGCACCCTTGATGCCCCGGAGGCGATGTCGAGGCACGGCGACCCCGCGGTGCTCTTTGTCGACCTAAGGGAGAGCGCGGAACGTCACCGCGATGGCGTCATCCCCGGCTCGATCCACCTGCCGTATCCGGGGCTGGAGGACGCGCTCAAACCGGGAAGCCCGTTTCGGGCACTGGTGGTGGGAACGGGCAGCCAACTGATCTTCTACTGCGCATTCGGCGAAAGATCGGCGTTGGCGTTGCAGGCGGCCCGGGAAGCCGGACTCGACAACGCCCTGCACTTGGCTGGCGGTCTCGAGGCGTGGGCAAGCGGCGGCGGCCTCTGCGAGCCCCACGGCGGCTAATACCAACAGTCATTGATAGGAACCCATTGTGATCTCGCCGGCGGCGGCGAGAAGACCGCCCAGGTCGAGATGAGCCTCCAGATGATTGGCGAGGTCATCCAGCACCCGTTCGACCTGTGCATCGTAAGCGAGCCCACTGGAAGTGCGCGCGCGGAGGCGACCGAGAAAGGTGTCGCGAAACGGATCCGAGGCGAACAGACCGTGCAAGTAGCACCCCATGACCTTGGCGTCCGCCGAGACCGCACCGCCGTCCCCGTCCACCAACCGGATCATTGGCCGGACGAGCCCGGGCCCCAACGTCCTGCCGACGTGCATTTCGTAGCCGCGCACCGGTGAGCCGGTGTCGAAATCAGTACCGACAACCTCGGTCAGGGTTTTGTCACCGGTAAGTTCGGTCTCGACGTCGAGGAGCCCGAGACCGGGAGCGCGACCTGGCGGTCCCTCGATCCCTTGCGGATCGGAGATGCTCGTTCCCAACATCTGATAGCCACCGCAAAGGCCAAGCACCGCGCCACCGCGGCGGACGTGAGCGGCGATGTCCACATCCCATCCCTCGGCGCGGAGAGTGGCGAGGTCGGCGAGGGTCGCCTTGGACCCCGGCAGCACCACCAGGTGAGCATCGCCGGGCAGCGCTTTGCCAGGAACAACGAAGGTCACCTCCACGTCCGGCTCGGCAATCAGCGGATCCAGGTCGTCGAAGTTGGCGATCCGCGACAACATCGGCACGGCGACGCGGATCTCGCCGCCGGCACCCGGCTCACTCGGCCTTTCGAGGGCGACGGCATCCTCGGCCGGTAGCTGGCGAGCGGCGGCGAACCAAGGGGCAACGCCGAAGCTCCGTAACCCGGTCTTTTCGGTGATGATCGCGAGACCGTCGTCGAACAACCGGACGTCGCCGCGAAACTTGTTGATGACGAACCCGGCAAGCCGGGCGCGTTCGCTCTCTTGCAGCAACATCCATGTGCCAACCAGGCTGGCAATAACGCCGCCGCGGTCGATGTCGCCGACCAGCACAACCGGCACGTCGGCGACCTCGGCAAACCCCATGTTGGCGATATCGCCGGCGCGGAGGTTGATCTCGGCCGGGCTGCCAGCGCCCTCGATCAGCACAAGATCGGCGGATGCGGCGAGACGGCGAAAACTGTCGAGTACCTGCGGCATCAGCTTCGGCTTCAGCGCCTGGTAGTCGCGCGCTTTGGCGGTTCCGTAGACCCTACCCTGAACCACCACCTGGGCACCAATATCCGTCTGCGGCTTGAGCAGCACCGGATTCATATCGGTGACTGGCTCAACCCCGCAGGCCCTCGCCTGCAGCGCCTGAGCGCGGCCGATCTCGCCGCCATCGGCGGTGACGGCGGCGTTGTTGGACATGTTCTGCGGTTTGAATGGCCGAACAACGAGGCCACGCCGGGAGTACGCCCGACACAGCCCGGCGGTGAGAAGAGACTTGCCGACGTCCGACCCGGTGCCCTGCAGCATCAGGGCCCGGGCAAGCGGACGATCAGTTGGTCGCAAGCGATAGTCTCAGCTGGTCTGCCTGTAGGTTCGCATATCGGCTCTCTAGGACAATGGTTTCCGGCGTTGCACCCTCGGAATAGTAAGCCTCGTTCAGATCGGCGCGACGTGCCAGGACGGCGCCCTCCAAGGACACACCGGCGAACAGCCCCGCGCCGTGGCTAAAGCCGACGATATCAGGCCCCACGTTGGTAGTCGTCGATCCCTGGATGCCGGCGCCAAAAGTGCCGAACGTCATCTGGATGTCGCCGCCGAGCTTGCCCTGATGCTTGATCACCGCCTCCAAGGCTTCGGGCGTGCGCAGCACGAGGACAATCTCCGACGACGCGGCGCCGAATTGAAGCCCTATGCTGCCGCCTCCCATGGTGTAGAAAGCGGGATAGCCCCATTTACCGGTTTCATCCTTGGCGAGAAGGACACCGCTGCCCCCTTCCCCACCGATAATGAAAGCGCCTTTGACCGCGCCGGGAAAAACCACGACCCCGCGGGCATCCTTGAGCATGGCGAGGAACTCGTGATCCGGTTCCTCGTTCCGCTCTTTGAACATTTCGACGGTCCAACGCGCCTGCTCCACCAATGATTGGGCTTCGTCAGCCGGCTGCATACTACTGGTACACGCCGTAAGCCCCGCCGCGACGACAAAAAGCATTGCAAGTCTGAACGGGTTAACCATTGCTCACGTCTCCCTCCTCGGCCGAACGAGCGCAGGTTTGCCCGCCTGCGGCCATGGTTAAAACTCCAATCCCACCTGCGCCTTGACGCCGGACCTGAACGGATGCTTGACCTGGGTCATCTCGGTGACCAGATCGGCAGCCTCGATCAACTCCTCCTTGGCGTTGCGGCCGGTGACCACCACGTGCAGGTTTTGCGGTTTGGTTTTCAGGGCTTCCAGCACTTCTTCCACCGGCAAATAATCGTATCTGAGAACGATGTTCAGCTCGTCGAGAATCACCATTCGATAGGACGGATCCGCCATCATCTCCTTCGCCGTCTCCCACGCGCGGGCGGCGGCGGCAAGATCGCGCTGGCGGTCCTGGGTGTCCCAGGTGAAGCCCTCGCCCATGGCCTTGATCACGCAAAGATCCGGGAACTTGACGAGGACGTCCCGCTCGCCCGTGTGCCACACGCCCTTGACGAACTGGACGATGCCAACCTTCATGCCGTGCCCGACGCACCGCATCGCGAGTCCCATGGCGGCCGTTGTCTTTCCCTTGCCCTTGCCGGTGTGAACGATGAGAAGGCCCCGCTCCTCTGTTTTAGTGGCGAGAATCTTATCGCGTGCCGCTTTCTTCTTCGCCATCTTTTCCGCGTGGCGGCGGTTAAGGTCTTGTTCCGTCGTCATTTACTCTTTCTCCCGATGGTTCTTGTTTGACCGGGTACGTCGACACACCCGTGCACAAACTGCGAATCGCTACTGAAAATCCGCCCCGTTACGCATCGCGGTTATTCAACCACCTCTTTTCCAGCAAGCTCCGTCAGCATCGGGTACGAGCTGTTAAGCCGGGGACGCCAGAGCCCCCGCTGCTGAGCTTCGAGCAACCGCTCGCTCATTTCCCTGAGCGCCGCCGGGTTGTTCTCGGCAAGAAAACGACGAACGTCATCGTCGTTCAGATAAGCGTCGAATACGGCATCGAAATGGTGATCCTTGACGCAACGGGCGGTGGCGGCAAAGGCGAAAAGATAGTCGACGGTGGCGGCCATCTCGAACGCGCCCTTGTAGCCGTGGCGCATGACGCCGGCGATCCACTTGGGATTGACCACCCGGGCGCGGACGACCCGCGCGACCTCTTCGTCGAGGGTGCGCACCCTGGGCGTCTCCGGCCGGGAATGATCGGCGTGGTAAACCACGGGCTGCGCCCCCGAAAGCACGCGGACCGCGGCGGTGATGCCACCCTCGAACTGGTAGTAGTCGTCGGAATCGAGGATATCGTGCTCCCGGTTGTCCTGGTTCTGGACCACCGCCTCGACGTTCTTCAACCGGGTTTCGAACAGACCGTGGGCCGGACGGCCTTCCGCACCGGCGCCGTAGGCGTATCCGCCCCAGGCGACATAGGCGCGGGCCAGGTCGGCGTCGGTCTGCCAGCCGCGCTCGTCGATCAGTGCCTGCAGCCCGGCGCCATAGGCCCCGGGCTTGGAGCCGTAAACCCGACAGCCGGCAAGCACCGACGCCTCGTCCGCGCCGGTGCCGGTGGCGACGAGACGATCACTTTCGTCGCGAACCCTCGCGGCGAGAGGATTATCGGCCTCCGATTCGTCGAGGGCAGCGACGGCGCGCGCCGCCGAATCGAACAGGTCGATCAGCCCCGGAAACGCATCGCGGAAGAAGCCGGAGATCCTCAGCGTCACGTCCACCCGCGGCCGGTCGAGGATGTCGAGCGGCAGAATTTCAAAACCCGTCACCCGGCGCGACGCCGAATCCCAGGTCGGCCGCACCCCCATCAGCGCCAATGCTTGGGCGATGTCATCACCGCCCGTGCGCATGTTGCTGGTGCCCCAGGCGGTGAGCGCCAGGGTGCGCGGCCAGGCGCCGTTCTCCTGGGCGTAGCGCTCGATCAGCAATCCCGCCGACTTCCAGCCCAGGGTCCAGGCCGCCGGCGTCGGCACGGTGCGGGTGTCGATCGAGTAGAAGTTGCGTCCGGTCGGCAGCACGTCGGGACGGCCGCGGGTCGGCGCTCCGGATGTTCCCGGCTGGACGAAACGGCCGTCAAGGCCGGTCAGCAAACCATTGAGTTCGGCCTCTCCGCATGCCTCGATCGCCGGACGGATGCGCTCGTCGATCTCGGCAAGCACCGCCAACGTTTGCGTCCACGACGCCTCCGCGGAACGCTCGCCGGCGACCAACGCCGCGGCAAGTCCCTCCAGACGCTCCACCGTGTCGCCGTTGGTTCGCCATGTGGCGCCGTCAGTCAGGATTTCCGGTCGAGGCCCGTCCCACGGCACCGCCATCTCGCAGTCGAGCGGATCGAACCCAAGGCTCAGATCGCCGGAGAGTGCCCTCAACAGCGATGCGTCGCCGTCTTTGCCAACGCCCCGCGGCGTCCGCGCCAGCGCCACCAGCAGGTCCCGAAGCAGTTCATCCTTCGGCGACTCGCCGAACACGTGGAGGCCGTCGCGGATCTGCATCTCCTTGAGTTCGCAAAGCGCATTGTCGAGCTTGGACAACGCCTGATCCTGATCATCGTCGTCGTCGATGCCGCAGTCCGCGTCGAGTCCCGTGGCCCGGCACAACGACAGGATCTCCTCGGTCAGCACCCGCAGCCGGCGCGGATCGACTCCGGCGGCTTCGTAGTATTCATCGACCAGTTGCTCCAGATCGCGCAACGGACCATAGCTCTCGGCCCGGGTCATCGGCGGGGTCAGGTGGTCGATAATTACCGCTTGGCTTCTGCGCTTGGCCTGGGTGCCTTCGCCCGGATCGTTGACGATGAACGGGTAGAGATGGGGAAGCGGACCGAACGCCGCCTCGGGGAAGCACTCGGCGGACAACGCCAGCGCCTTGCCGGGCAGCCACTCGAGATTACCGTGCTTACCCATGTGGATGATCGCATCGGCCCGGTAGGCGTCCCTCAGCCAGGCGTAGAAGGCCATGTAGCCGTGGGGAGGTGGAAGGTCCGGGTCGTGATAGCTGGACGTCGGATCGATGTTGTAGCCGCGTGCCGGCTGCAGCCCGACGATGATATTGCCGCAACGAAAGGCGGATACGGCAAAACGGCCGCAATCCAATTCGCCGGGAATGAACAACGGATCGCGTTCGGGCGACCCCCAACGCTCGTAGATCCTGTCCTGAACCGCCCGCGGCAGGCCGGAGAAAAAGATCGAGTAGTCGGCCAGCGACAGGGTCTCGCGGATCTCCCGGCTGGCAAGTGCGCGGACGTCGTTGGTCGGCCCCGCCGCCAGGCGCTCGACCAGGGCGTTGCCGTCGGCCGGAATGTCCTCGACGCGGTAGCCTGCCTCGCGCATCGCCTTGAGCACATTCACGGTGCCGGCCGGCGTGTCGAGGCCGACGCCGTTGCCAAGCCGGCCGTCGCGATTGGGATAATTGGCGAGCACCAGGGCGACGCGGCGGTCGGCCGCCGCCGTCCGCCGAAGTGCTGCCCAGTTGGCGGCTAGCCTAGACACGAAGTCGATGCGATCGGGCACCGGTTCGTAGTCGACGATGTCGGTCTCGGTCAGCGGATCGCGGCGGCGCAGGCCCTTGAACGAAACCGCGCGGCTAATAATCCGGCCGTCGACCTCGGGAAGGGCGACGTTCATGGCGATATCACGGCCGGTGAGCCCGCGGGTACCGCCGCGCCAGCCTGCCTCGTCGCCGCTGGCGAACACGGCCTGCAAGATCGGGCAATCCCAGGCATCGAAGGGCGTCACCGCCTTCTCCCGCCCCGGCGCCGAGACGGAGAAACCGGTGGCGTTGACGACCACGTCGGGCGGCGCCTCGGCAAGAATGTTCTCCAGGGTCGCCGCCGCCACCGGATCCTTGAGACTGGCGACGAAGATCGGCAGCGGGTTCAGCCCCGCCTTGGCCAAGCCCTCGACCAGGGCGTCCACCGCCTTCAGGTTGCCGGCCTGGACCAGCGCCCGATAGAAGGTCAGCGCCGCCACCGGCCGGTCCGCCTGCCAGTGCACCCGCACCGCATCGAGATCGGAGAGATCCCGCCCCGGCCAATAGAGGCCGGCCCGCAGCAACGGCCGCGGTTCCTGCCATTCGCATTCGGTCCCCGCTAACGACGCGGCAAACTTGAGGAGGTTCAGGGCGTTGTCGACACCGCCGTGGACGCAGTACTGCCACAGCCGGTGTCCCACCTCGCGCGGCACGGTCGAATAGCCCGTGAGCTCCGGGTCCGGCTGATCGTCGCCGGGGAGGAAGGCGACCGGAATGCCCCTCTCGCGGCACGCCGCCGACACCTGATCGACGCCATAGGGCCAGTAGCCGCGGCCGCCAAGGAGCCGGACAACCACGAGATCGGCCCGTGCGAGGGTGTTCTCGACGTAAAGGTCCACCGACATGTTGTGGCCGAGATGGAGGAGGCTAGCCAGCCGCAGGCTGGGAAAGCCGAGCTCCGGGAGTCTTGCCCGCGCCGCCGCAAGGCAGGCGAGTTCGGTATCAGCGGCCGAAAGGACGACGATGTCGCCGGGACTCTGCCCCAGGTCGACGGCCTCGTTTCCGTCGGCGACGGCACCGGGCTGCGCGGCGAGCAGGTGCACGGTTCAGACGCCTTCCATCGAGTTCTGGCAAAACATCTCGGCGCTACCCGGCCAAAGCCGTCTCGACGGCGGCACGGTCGAGGCCCCTCTGGCCAATGACGACCAGCTCGCTACGGCGGTCCTCGTCGGCACGCCAGGGTCGATCGTAGTATCGCTGGATGCGCCCGCCAACCGCCTGGACCACGTGACGCATCGCCTTTCCCGGAACATCGACGAAGCCCTTGACCCGCAGTACGTCGTGATCCGCGGCGACCGCGCGAATGCGGTGCTCCAGCGCTTCCGGGTCGGAGATCGGGCCAAGTATTGTGATGAAGCTCTCGAAGTCGTCGTGGTCGTGATCGCCGCCATCGGCGTCATGGTGCGACGGACGCGCCGCGAGGTCGCTTTCGACTGCCGCCTCCAAGCCAAGCACCACCCTGGGATCGAGAATGCCTTGAACCGCCGGCACCACTTTGGTTGCCGGCCGCAACGTCTTCAGGATTTCGGCCCGCACCTGGTCGAGCATGCCGTCGTCCAACAGGTCGGTCTTGTTGAGCACCACCATGTCGGCGCACAGCAACTGATCCTCGAACAACTCCTCCAGCGGCGATTCGTGCTCCAGCATCGGGTCCGCTTCCCGTTCCTCCCGAACCGCCTCGGGATCGTTGGCGAAGCGTCCCTCGGCCACCGCCGGGGCGTCGATCACCGCGATGACTCCGTCGACGGTGACCCGCGAGCGGATCTCCGGCCAGTTGAAGGCCTTGATCAGCGGCTTGGGCAGGGCGAGCCCCGAGGTTTCGATGACGATATGGTCGGGCGGTTCCGGCTGATCGAGCAACATCTCCATGGTCGGCAGGAACTCGTCGGCGACCGTGCAGCAGATGCATCCGTTGGGCAGCTCGACGATGTCGTCCTCGGAGCAACCCTCGATCCCGCAGCCGAGCAGCAGCTCCCGATCGATCCCCAGATCGCCGAACTCGTTGATCAGCAGCGCCAGACGCCTGCCCCCGGCGTTCTCGATCAGATGACGGATCAGGGTAGTCTTACCGGCACCGAGGAAACCGGTGATGACGGTCGTAGGGACTTTCATGCCTGCGTGTCCTTCAGGATAAGCGGCAGACCGGCGGCGATGAAAACGACCCGGTCGGCCTTTCGAGCGATTGTCTGGTTGAGCCGTCCCGCGTGGTCGCGAAAGGCCCGCCCCAGCGGTGTTTCGGGAACGAGACCGAGCCCGACCTCGTTGGAAACCAGTACCACCGGCCCCGCCAAAGCGGAAAGCCCTCCCGCCAACGTCATGGCTTCGCCATCGGGGTCACGCCCGGCGGCCATCACGTTGCTGAGCCATAGAGTCAGGCAGTCGACGAGGACCGGCCGCTCGAGCGCGGCGTGCCGCCTCAATGCGCCAGCGAGATCGAGGGGTTCCTCGACCGTGACCCATAACTCGCCACGGCGCTGCCGATGAAGACGGATACGCTCGGCCATCTCCGCGTCTCCGGCCTCGGCGGTGGCGAGATACAGGCCGCCGCCGGCGGCCTCGACCAATGCCTCGGCGTAAGCGCTTTTGCCCGAGCGCGCGCCTCCAAGCACCAGGGTTACGGACGCCAATTGGGACGGGGTCGCGGATAGCGCGGCCATTTCCTCCACCCGAGGACTGTTGATGCCTCCGTGTCGGGGAGGTCTCCTGGCTCGGGTTCATCGATCGCGGCGCCTTCCCGGCACATTCCTACGCCAGTGGCGCGCGTTGACCGCGATCTCGCCGCTCACAGTTGCGGGGGCAGCGCCGGATTAACGGCAATAGTGCCGCGCACCGACTTCCCTGTCCCGACACGCGCGGGACACTAGCACAAGCACCTTTAGCGAATCCAGCGGCAGGGCATGTTGACGCCCTGGACCTGCCACACCCCGGCACGGGAACGCAGGAGTCCGTCCTCGACGTGATTGATCCGGGTCACCGACAGGTTATCGATGACCACGGCCATCGCCGCTTCCGGGGTCAGGTCGAGGGCCACGGCGACGGCGGCGCGGATGGTACCCCCATGGCTGACGGAAACAACATTGCGGCCGGGATGTTCCGCGGTCAGCCGCTCGATAGCAGCGCGCGTCCGCTCGATCTGGGCGACGTAGCTCTCCCCTCCAGGCGGCGCGTTGCGGGTAGGATCCCCCCAGAACGCAGCGTAAACGGCGGGGTCGGCCGCCTCCATCTCCTCCCATTTGAGTCCCTGCCAGTCGCCGAAATTCTGCTCGGCGAGGTCCTGCTCGATCAACGGTTCCGGCACCGACATGCCGGCGGCGGCGATCGCGTCGGCGGTTTCCCGGGTTCGCCGCAGCGAACTGATCACCCATACCGCGTCACGCGGCAGCAACGCCGCCAACGCGTGGAACGATGGCCCGTCACCGGTGTCACAGCCGGCATCCGTCTGTCCGTAGATGCGGCCCGGAGCCCCGATGATCGGCGCGTGGCGGACCCACCACCAACAGGTCGGGGCGGTCATGCGATCACCGCGACGGCGGCCAGCGCGGCGATCTCCGCCGCTTGCTGGGATGCGCCGAGGACATCGCCGGTATGGCCGCCGAGGGAGGACCTGGCCAGCAGGGCAACACCCGCCGCGGCCACGCCCACGCCAAGCAAGGCGGCAGCGACAGCCCTGTCGTCGAGGACAAGCAGGCCGATGATCAAAGCGACGACGCAGGCGACCACTACCCGTGTCAGATCGGGACGCCCGGCCTCCGCGGCCATGCCCTCGCCGCGCGCCGGCGGCAACCCGTGGACGATCACCGGCAACGCTGCCCGCGAGAGGGCGCCGACGGCAACCAGCGCCGCGGCCGCGGTGCCCGGGGAGGACATGCCGGCAAGGATCGTCGCCCTCAAGCCGACGCTGAACACGACCGCCAGCGCCCCGAACGTGCCGATGCGGCTGTCGCGCATGATCCGCAGCCGGTCATCACGGGCGCGGCCGCCGCCGAGTCCGTCGCATAGATCGGCGAGACCGTCCTCGTGCAGCGCCCCGGTCAGCACCACCGCGACGGCGATAGCGATCAGCGCGGAGGCCAACGGGTGCAACCCGAGCCCATTGGCGCCGAGCAACGCCAGCGCCGCCGCCAGGCCAATGCCGGCGCCGACAAGCGGAAACATCCCCATCGATCGACAAAGATACCCCGGCCGAGCCACATCCTCGGGGTTCGGGCAAGGGCCGACCGGTAGCCGGGTGAGAAAAGCGGCTGCGGTGCGAAAGTCCCGCCAGCCATCCGTGATGGCTGCCAGGCCGGCTTTCGGTTGCGGATGCTTCAAAGGCGTGGTCATTCGCTGTTTGTCCCGCAGCGGGTGTAGCGGTTATGTCTTATAGAACTGGCATGCCGCAAAGAAAATCCGCTGCGGGAGGAAAAGGTCCGCCGATGAAACCGTTTGCAGACATCACGACGCTCGACGACCTGCGCCGAATCCTCGCCGACCTGCCCGGCCCCGACGCCGACGCGGCCGGTCGGGCCGGTGGGCGGGAACCACGGTTGACCAAACCGCCGGGCGCCCTCGGTCGCCTGGAGGAACTGAGCGCTTGGCTCTGTGCCTGGCAGGGGCGCCATCCGCCGCGGATCGAACGACCGACCGCACGGGTGTTTGCCGGCAGCCACGGGGTTGTGGCCCAGGGCGTGTCCGCTTACCCGGCCGAGGTCACGGCGCAGATGGTGGCTAACTTTCAGGCCGGCGGCGCCGCGATCAATCAGCTCTGCCGGGTCTTCGGCATACAGTTGGAGGTTCACGCCCTCGATCTCGATCGGCCGACCCGGGATTTCACCGATGATGCGGCGATGACCGAGACCGAATGCGTCGAGGCCTTCGTGCGCGGCATGGTTACCGCCTGCGGCGATATGGACCTGCTTTGTCTCGGCGAGATGGGGATCGGCAACACAACCCCCGCCGCCGCCATTTGTCACGGTCTTTACGGTGGATCCGCCGCCGACTGGACCGGCCCCGGCACCGGCGTCACCGGTGATACGCTCACCCGCAAGGGGGCGGTCGTCGCCAAAGCCGTCGACCTTCATGCCCGGGCGGCGGCCGATCCGCTCGATCTTCTCCGCAGACTCGGGGGACGGGAACTGGCGGCGATTGCCGGGGCCGTGGTCGGCGCGCGACTGAATCGAGTTCCCGTCCTACTCGACGGTTACGTCTGCACCGCCGCGGCGGCACCGCTGGAGGCCTTGGTTGCCGGGGCCCTCGACCACTGCCAGGTGGCCCACGTCTCCGCCGAACCCGGCCACCGGCGGCTCCTCGACCGGCTCGACAAACCACCGCTTCTCGACCTGAACATGCGGCTCGGCGAAGCATCGGGTGCGGCGCTGGCGGTCGCCGTCGTCAAGGCAGCCGCCGCCTGCCACACCGACATGGCCACCTTCGACGAAGCCGGTGTCAGCGACAAAGATAAAAACTGAGCAACAGGTCCGCGCCGGCAACTTGCCGCGCCCGGTATGCGTATCCATAATGGCCACCATGAAACGCCTAGCTTTAGCCCTCTCGCTTTGTTTTTCGCTGCTCGCGCTCGCCGCCTGCTCCACCAACCCGGCCACCGGCAGGACCAGCTTTACCGCCTTCATGTCGCCCGAGGAAGAGCTGCAGGTTGGCAGCCAGGAACATCCCAAACTGGTCCAGCAGTTTGGCGGCGAATATCCCGACCGCGAATTGGATGCCTACGTCCGCAAGGTCGGCCTCTCGTTGTCGCAGACAACGGAGATGCCGAACCTGCCCTATTCCTTCACGGTCCTCGACGATGAAATGATCAACGCGTTTGCGTTGCCCGGCGGCTATGTCCACATCACCCGCGGACTTATGGCGCTGGCTTCGAACGAGGCCGAGATGGCCGGGGTGCTAGCCCACGAACTGGGACACGTGACCGCCCGACACAGTGCCGAGCGCTACAGCCAGAGCGTCGTCGCCGGCATCGGCGCGTCCCTGCTCGGGATGGCCGGCGCCGTTGCCGGCGTGCCCGGCGTAGGCGACATGGCAGGTTATGGCGCCCAGGCCTACCTGCAGAGCTACTCCCGCGATCAGGAACTCGAGGCCGACATGCTCGGCATCCGCTATATGACCAGCGCCGGGTACGATCCGCGTGCGATGGCGAGTTTCTTCAAGAAAATGGACGCCTTCACCCAGTTGCAGGCGACGATCGCCGGAGATCCGGGTGCCGCCGACCGGTTCAGCATCATGGCCTCGCACCCGCGCACCGGTGACCGGGTCGCGCAGGCGATACAGCTTGCGAAGGAAGCCCCCGTAGCCGAGCCCAAGGTCGGGAGTAAAACTTACCTCTCCCATATCGACGGCTTGGTCTATGGAGACTCACCCGCCCAGGGCGTCCGGCGCGGCCGGGATTTCTTTCATCCCGGGTTGCGCATCACTTTCCGGGTGCCGCCCGGTTTCGCCATGTTCAACAGCCCACGGCAGGTGGTGGCGAAAGGGCCACAGAAAGCAGTCATCGCCTTCGATATGGAAAGCGAGGAAACCACCCGCTCGGTGAGCGACATGCGGAACTATGTCGGGGAGACCTGGGGCGGACGTCTGAATCTGCAGCGGGTCGATGCGCTCGACGTCAACGGCATGCCGGCGGCGACGGCGGCGACGCGCATCAACACCAATGACGGGGAGATGGACCTTCGCCTGGTCGCGATCCGCGAGCGACCGGAACGCATATACCGGATGATCTTCCTGACCCCGCCGTCGTTGACCGAGCAGCTTTCCAAGGAACTGCAACGAACCACATACAGCTTCAAGCGACTGACGACGGCGGAGGCAAAAGCGATCAAACCATTGCGCGTCGATGTGGTTACCGTCCGCAAAGGAGACTCTGCGAAGTCCCTTGCCGCCCGGATGCCGTTCGACTCTTACCGTCTCGAACGGTTCCTCACATTGAACGGCTTGCGACGCGGACAGGAGGCGCCCAGCGGAGAAAAGGTCAAGGTCATCGTCGAATAATACCAACCTGCATTGAGATCAGGGGCAGCCCTCAAGCAGTTCCCTCAGGAAGTCCGCGGCGATCCGGTAGATCCCTGGTGGCGCGCCCTCGCGTGGACCGGCGACGTTGAGCACCCGCACGTCGTGCCGGGCCAGCCATTCGCGCACCGCCAGCAGGTCGACCTCGCCCTCAAGGTCAAAGACAAGGTGCGGTCGATTCAAGCTCCGGGCGCAATCGACGGTCAGCGCGGTACCACCGGTCGGCTCGCCTCGAGTGAGGATCAGGGTAGCATCGGCATCACGGACGTTGAGACGGGTTCGCTTGGCGTAGCTGTGGCTGTCGGTCTCGCGCAGCGGATAAATCGGTGGGATGCGCCCGTCTTCGGCGCGGCGGCCTCTCGGAACCCAACCACCGCAAGGGAAGCCGAGTTCCAGGGCGACATCCAGGGCCGCTCGGTCGACGCCGGTCTGTCCGCCGGAAACGATCTTGGCAATCCCGACGTCGGCCGCCATCACGCTTCGATGGTTTCGATCAATCGGCCGGCGGCATCGAAGCAGGCGGCGACCAACGGTCCGCCGAAGCCGCAGCCACCGTCGATGGACGCGACGTGATCCTTGATGATGACGCCGCGGTGGTGGTGATCGAAACCGCGAACGACGCAATTGAAGCCGCCGTACGGCGCCTCGATCGTTTCGAACTTGCCGCCGCCCCACCAGAAGGAATCGGTCTGCTCGGAAAGCGGCCGGTTGGGATCGATCCCGGCATTGACGAAAAGCAGCGTGCCGTCGCCGGTGTAGGCGGCGCGGCGCAAAACACTGATCAGTCGATCGTGACCGTCGGTGGCACGCATCGTCGCGCGCAGGCGGTTCGTCCACTGGGACAATGCCACCGCGCCCTGGGCAGCGGCCCTGCGACCTTCGTCAACGAGACCGCCATAGGCTTCCAGGGTTGCGGCGACGCCCTGCGAGAGCATCCATTCCAGAACCTGTCGCGGGTCGGGCGCGAACTGGACCTGCAGCAACTTGTGCCACATCTCCTCCTGGCTGCCGCGCAGGTAGACGATGTTCCCCGCGTCACCGGAAATCTGCTCGGCCATCAAGGCGCGCCGAAACAACAGCATCTCCTCGACCGTGCCGGCGACATTGCCGCCGCGGCCGAGAAAATTGCCGAGATAAACGAGATTGTCCTCTGGAGCGATGCGTTCGGCTAGACGCGCATGCAAGTCGGCGAGACGCTCGGTCTCACCATGCACCGACGCCACGGCCCAACTTCGGCGACCCGTCGCCAGCGTTGCGAATATTGTTTGCTCCGGCATCCTCGGGCGAACCTCGTCGGCGGGAGCAGCTTCGTCACGACGCCATGCGGCAGCGACCCCTCGGCGGTCAGGTGGCATTCAGAAGCTCTGAGAGCTTCTCGGTCGCCTTGTCCTTATCGATACTTTCCAGAGCGGCCACTTCACAGACCAAGCGGTCGAATGCTGCCTCGTAGATCTGGCGCTCGCTGAAAGACTGGTCCGGCTGGCCGACATTGGGATGCAGATCGCGGACCACTTCGGCGATGGAGACCGGATCTCCGGAGTTGATCTTGGCCTCGTATTCCTGAGCCCGGCGGCTCCACATCGTACGCTTGACCCGTGCCCGACCTTTGAGAGTGGTCAGCGCACTTTCCATCACCTTGCGCGTGCTCAGCCGGCGCAGTCCCGCGGTCGCCGCCTTGGCAACCGGAACCCGCAACGTCATGCGGTCGCGATCGAAGGTAATAACGAAAAGCTGCAGTTCCTGGCCGGCGATTTCACGGGTCTCGACGCCCAGCACCTTGCCGACTCCGTGGGTAGGATAGACCACGTAGTCACCAGCATCAAAAGCGAATTCCTGTCGCATGCCCTCTACTTCTCTCTCCACTCTAGCGCACTTTATTTTGGGCCCGACTGCGCTCATCCAAGCACTCAGGACAACTATATCCTTGCCCGCCTGCGTCAACAGGCGGGATGCACGAACCCTTCGATCTGTTTACGGCTGTCAACCCCTTTGGGCACGAAAGCTCAGGAACTCCCCCGGACAACCAACATCGGCCATACAAAGCCAGATGCAGACACTATATCACGATCACACGTAAAGATACAGACTCAGATAGGATCATTTCTCAAGCGTTGTTGCAGCAACATCTAAGCTCACGTGCCTTCGCCAGGATTGGAACTGAAAAATTCTTCCTTGCCCGGCTTACCGTTCCATTCTTCGGCATCCGCCGGCTGATCTTTCTTAGTCGTTATGTTAGGCCATTTTGTGGCGTACTCGGTATTCACTTCGAGCCATTTTTCGGTATCCGGTTCGGTATCGGGGACGATCGCCTCCGCCGGGCATTCGGGTTCGCATACGCCGCAGTCGATGCATTCGTCGGGGTGAATGACCAACATGTTCTCCCCTTCGTAAAAGCAGTCGACCGGACAGACCTCCACGCAGTCCATAAATTTGCACTTAATGCAGTTCTCAGTAACGATGTAGGTCATGGTCTTCTCCGTTGGTTCGTTTCAGTCCCTTGCGCGCCGCATCCCCGCCTATCGGGTTGGAGCACCGCCGGCCTGAAGACGTTGAACGACCCGCTTTCGTGCGGCGCCGCTGTCGCGATCAGTCACGTGCAGCAACCCGGCAACGCGGCGCACCAGATTGGATTCGTAGGGGTGGACCTCGCCGTCGGCGTAAGCGACTTCCCACAACATCTCCAAGATCATCGCGCGTTCTTCGGGTTCAAGGCTGTCATTGATCATCCGGGTGAAGCCGTATAGCTGGGTCGACGAGGACGCCGCTCGGCTGCCCTCCTCGATCAGTTCCTCGGCCACTTCATCGTCAAGATCGAACCGGGACTGCAGGATTGCACGAATAGTCACGCGCTCGGTTTCGTCGAAGTGGCCATCCATACCAGCCGCTTCCACCAGCAACGCGGCGGACGCTATGTGCAGTTGATCCGCACTGCGCGCCCCCTCTTGCTCGCTGCCGGCCGTATTTCCACTGCTGAACAGGGCGATCAGGCGATCCATCATGATGGCGCGTATCATACCGTCTGCATGGCGGGCCACAACCCCAAGAAGCTCAGGGTTAATAGAGGCGCGCGGAGCGTCCAGAGACGTGCCAAATCGCCGCCACTACTCCCTCTCCCGCAACCGGTCGATGGCCCTCCGCTCCGCCTTGGTGGGACGGCCGCTACCGGGATCGCGCTCGGCAACCACCGGGGGTGCTTCAACGCCATCCGCACCACGCGCGCCCGGCGGATCGAGGTCTTCGTAAAGCGCGCGGGCGTCCGTTGCCGGACCACGGCGGGCGCCCAATTCCACGACCCGGATGACCCGAATGTCGGTGCCCTTGGGAAAAGTGAGCACGTCGCCGGGTTTGAGCGGGTAGTGGGCCTTGTTGACGACAGCTCCGTTGACGCGAATCCGTCCCGAGACGCAGAACGTCGAGGCCTGAGTGCGACTCTTGAAGAATCGGGCGTGCCAGAACCACTTGTCGAGGCGTAGTGTCCCGCCGGTCATCTCGAAGAACGTAACGCGCGAAGCTCGGCGAAGGGGGAATCCGCGTCGGCGTGGTCGTTGCGGGGCCGACGGCGACCGCGGATCTGGCCGTTGCCCTTGCCGCGTTTCGCTAGTCGGAAAGTCACGGCGGATTCCCCGACGACCGCTTGATAGCCAAGCGCGGGCAGAATTCCCGCCATGTCCGCGCCGCCACAGCCGACCAGCGTGAGCAGTTCCGGAACGACGGCGAACTCTCCCTGACGGGATAGGCTGAAGGCGAGCGCCGCCAGCCGTTCGACGATATCGACCCGCACCGCCAGAGGGCCCAGCGGCCGATAACCCACCGCCTCGTAGAATGCTTTTGGCACACCTGCGGCGTGCGGCACCGACATCCGGCCCGGCGCCGGTAGGTCCGGCCGTTCGATTTGCCGATGGACCGCCCACAGCAGGCCGCGGAGATCGATCGCCTGAGGCTTCAGCAATGGCGGAAGGTAGACGCTTTCGCGGCCGATCCGGATACCCAGAGCGCGCAGAGCCTTCCGGTCGCCGGCACTCAACGCAGCGATCTGAATGGCCGCCCGACCGCGCGGCATCGAGCCCAGGGCCTCTGTGACCTGGAAAACGAGCCCCCGCGCCGCGCCGGACAACTCCGCCCTACGAGCCAGGAACAGCGGCGCAAGGCGGGCTTCCAGATGGCACTCCAGCCAGCGGACAAGGCGCCGACGGATCCGTTCGCGAGGGTCCGCCTCCAGGAGGTCGGAGGCGAACGGTTCGACCATCGGGCGAAACACGTCGCCGCTCGCGGCAAGCCTGGCGACCGGCACCCCGCGCCAACCGATGCAACCGTCGTCGGTAAGGACGAACGCCTTGTCGCCATCCTTTTCGAGCCAGATGATCCGCTGCATGATCTCGGAGCGCAAAGCGCGAAGCGCCGCTGCGGTGACCGCTTTTCCGGCGCCGGTCTCCCCCAGGCCCGCAAGGGTCTCGCCGGCCGGATCGACGACGAAGCGGAATCCCTCGAGCGTGCCGACGAAATGCCCCTCGACCAGCACTTCATCGTCGGCGTTGACCGCGGCCAACAGGTCCCTGCGCTCTTTCATCCGGCCGACGAGCAGCGCGGTGCGACGATCGACGAAACGCTGGATCAGGCGCTCGTGCAAGGCGTCCGAGAGCTTGTCCTCGATCCCGCGGGTCCGTTCCTGCCAATGGGCCGCGTCGTCCAGCCAATCGCCATGGAAAGAAACATAAGTCCAGGTACGGATGTTGGCGATCCGCTGCATCAGCACCTCGATGTCACCATCGACCCTGCTGATCCGATCCACTTGCCGCGCCACCCAATCGGTCGGCAACCGCCCGTCACCTTCTCCCGATCCCGCCAGATAGCGATAGATCTGCCCCAGCAACCGGGCATGGGCATCGCTCATGACCTTGCCGAAGTCGGGAATCTTGCAAACATCCCAAAGTCGGCTCACCGCATCCGGCCCTTGAGCCAAGTCGGTAATTCCGGGATCCTTGCTCAGCAGGGACAGCGCGGCCTCGTCGTCGGCCTCGCGGGCCTTGACCAGTGACGGTCGACCTGGCGGGCGCGACAGGCTGCCTTTAAGCAGGGCGACGGACGTGAAGTTGAGCCCGCTGTTGCGCCAGAACACCGCCCGGAGCGGATCGAAGCGATGGCTCTCGATTCGCTCCGCCACCTCGGGGTCGAAGGGGCCGATATCGGTGGTTGTTCCGAAGGTGCCGTCCTTCATGTGTCTGCCAGCGCGCCCGGCAATCTGCGCCAGTTCCGACGGCGCCAACGCCCTTGGGACCCGTCCGTCGAACTTGCGCGTGGCGGCGAAGGCGACGTGATCGACGTTCATGTTGAGGCCCATGCCGATGGCGTCGGTGGCGACCAGGTAGTCGACCTCGCCGTCCTGATACATTGCCACCTGCGCATTGCGGGTGCGGGGACTAAGTGCGCCGAGGACGACAGCGGCACCGCCGCGCTGGCGGCGGATCAACTCGGCGATCACGTAGACGTCGGCGGCGCTGAAAGCGACGACGGCACTCCGCGGCGGCAGCCGTGAGACCTTGCACGGGCCGTTGTACTGAAGTTTGGAGAACCGCGGTTGCGAAACGAACTCGGCTTCGGGGACCAGCCGGCGCAGCAACGGCTTGATCGTCTCCGCGCCCATGAACATGGTTTCTAGTGAACCGCGGGCATGCAACAGGCGGTCGGTGAAGATGTAGCCGCGGTCGGGATCGGCGCACATCTGGATCTCGTCGACGGCGAGGAAGGCGACCCGTCGCGCCACCGGCATCGACTCTACCGTGCACAGGAAATATCGGGCGTCCGGCGGCACGATCTTCTCTTCGCCGGTGATCAGGGCGACCGTCCGGGGCCCTTTGATCTTTATCGCCCGTTCGTAGTTTTCACGGGCAAGCAGGCGCAGCGGGAACCCGATCATCCCCGATTCGAAACCGAGCATGCGGTCCATCGCCAGATAGGTCTTACCGGTGTTGGTCGGCCCCAGCACGGCAACCAAGCGGTGTCTTTCGCCAACCGGAGCGGTGTGGATCTGCATGCTTGGAAGATTGCGACTTTGCGCCTGGAACGCAAGCGGCGGGAACGGCGAATAGCGAGTTATGAGAAGCGGCGTCAGTGTCCCTCGACCATAGGAACGAAAGCGACCGGCAGCTTGCCCTCCTTCGACAACGTCCCGTCGGCCTGTTTGACGCAGCGATAGAGCATCTGCGTTTCGTTCCTCCGCCCCACGGGGATGACCATCCGGCCGCCAATCTTGAGCTGCTCGCCAAGGACGGGAGGAATTTCGGGCGGCGCGGCGGTCACCATTATCGCGTCGAACGGCGCCTGCTCGGACCATCCACGATATCCGTCGCCGACACGCACGGTGATGTTCCGATAGCCGAGCCGCTGTAGACGAAGCCGCGCCAGTTCGGCCAGTTCCGGGACGAATTCGATTGAGTACACGTGACCCGCGGTCTCGGCCAGAACCGCCGCCTGATAGCCGCAACCGGTGCCGACCTCGAGGACCCGGTCGTCTTCCTTCAGATCGAGCAAATCGGTCATCACCGCAACGATGTAGGGTTGGGAAATCGTCTGTTGATGGCCGATGCCGAGTGGCCGGTTGGCGTAGGCGGAGAGTATCTCCCGTTCCGGGACGAACTCGTGGCGGGAGACACTGGCCATCGCCGCCATCACCCGGTCGGAGTACGTTGCCCGGCCGGTCCACGATTCGGTATCGCGCGCCTCGGACTCGATTTCCCTGAGCAACCGCTGGTGAGCGTCGGCGAACCGCTCTTGCTTATTCATGGCCGATCATCCCCCTTCCAATCAGCTTGCGGAGCGAATGGTCTTACGTCAAGCCCGCCAAAGGCGTTCGGAGCCCCTGCGCTGGTGACGAAAACCCGCATTAAAAATGCGCGGGGGCTTGCGACGTGACCAACCTTGGCACATATCACGCCCCGAAACGGTTTTGATCGAATTGGGGAACTCAAGCACACCATGGCGCAGGAAACATTCACCTTCCAGACCGAAGTCGGCCGACTTCTCGACATTGTCGCCCACTCGCTTTACTCCCATAAGGAGATCTTCCTCCGCGAGCTGATTTCCAATGCCTCCGACGCTTGCGATCGCCTGCGTTACGCGGCGATTACCGACCCAAGTCTGAGCGAGGGGGAAACCGAGTTCAAGATCCGCCTCGACGTCGACAAGGACGCGCGGACTCTCAAGGTGTCGGACAACGGCATCGGCATGAACCACCAGGATCTGATCGAAACCCTGGGGACCATCGCCCGATCCGGAACCCAGGGGTTCGTGTCGCAGTTGACCGGCGACGAAAAAAAGGACGTGGCGCTGATCGGCCAGTTCGGCGTCGGCTTCTATTCGGCGTTCATGGTGGCCGAAAAGATCGAGGTGCTCACCCGCAGGGCCGGCGAAGATAAAGCCTGGCTCTGGACTTCCGATGGCAGGAGCCAGTTCACCATCGACGAGGCGACCCGCGATAGCCGAGGCACCACCGTAACCATTCACTTGAACAAGGACGGGGACGAATTCACCGAACAGACGCGCCTTCATGGAATCGTCAAGAAGTACTCCGACCACATCGGCTTTCCGATCCTGATGGAGGTGGAAGACAAGACCGAGACCCTGAATGCCGCATCATCGTTGTGGACCCGGCCGAAAAAGGACATCACCCCGGACCAGTACAAGGAATTCTACCATCACGTGGGCCACGCCTTCGACGACCCGTGGGTGACCCTGCACAACGCCGTCGAAGGCGTCTTGTCTTACACAAGCTTGCTGTTCGTTCCTTCGGCACCGCCGTTCGACCTGTTCCACCCGGACCGCAAGAGTCACGTCAAGCTTTACGTCAATCGGGTGTTCATCACCGATGATTGCGAAGGACTGCTGCCGTCCTATTTGCGGTTTCTCCGGGGTATCGTCGACTCCGAGGACCTGCCGCTCAACATCAGCCGGGAGACGTTCCAGCACGACCCGCGACTGGCGAAGATCCGGACGGGACTGGTCAAGCGGGTGCTCGACGAACTGGCGAAGAAGGTCAAGGGCCCGACGGAGGAATACGACACCTTCTGGACCAATTTTGGTGCCGTGCTGAAGGAAGGCGTTTACGAGGACTTCGAGAACCGCGACAAAATATTGACCCTGTGCCGCTTCCGCAGCACGGCCGGCGACGGCCTTACTTCCCTCGACGCCTACGTCGATCGGATGACGGAAGGCCAGGACACCATCTACTTCATCAGCGGCGATCAGGCCGACACCGTGAGCCGCAGCCCGCAACTGGAGGGGTTCAAGGCCAAGGGCGTCGAAGTCCTGCTGCTGACCGATCCCATCGACGAGTTCTGGATCCCCGCCGTCGGCGCTTACAAGGAAAAGAACTTCAAGTCCGCAACCGGTGCCGGCGCCGACCTCGGCAAGATCGCCGGCGGTAAAGAGAAAGATAAAACCGAAGAGACCAAGCCCGAGGATACGGCCGGTCTGGACAAGCTGCTTGCGGCCCTGAAGGGCGCACTCGGCGAGACGGTCAAGGATGTTCGCATCTCCGAGCGCCTGACGGATAGTCCGGTTTGTTTGGTCGCCGGTGAAGGGGACATGGACATGTATCTCGAGCGCATGCTCAAGCAGCACCGACAGCTGGACTCGAAGATGGCCACACCTCGCATCCTCGAGGTGAACGCCGGACATCCGCTGATCAAACAGTTGGCGTTGATGGCGGCCGAAGGAGACGGCGCCGGCGAAGCGCTGGGCGATGCCGCCCACCTACTTTTCGACCAGGCGCGGATTGTCGAAGGCGAAACGGTCAATGACCCGATCGCCTTTTCGCGACGGTTGGCCTCGGTCATGGAAAAAGGGTTGGCCGCTTGGGAGAGGCACGCGACATAACGGCGTTTTCCCCACCGCAAACCCTCTCGGGCCGCAACCAAACCGCTTTGCTGTTCGTCCGATCGACGCTCAGCTAGAACTGGGGAGCACGTCCCCCAAAAACAACTCGCGGGCCCTAAACCAACTCGCGGGAGAGAAGCTCCTTGCGGGTCGCGACAATGAGCGACTGCAAGCTGGCCAAGCTGACACCGTCGCGGCGCATGATCGCCTCGGTTACCGGATCGTGCAGCAGGTCATCGAGCGTGGGTTCAGTGCCCCCTTCAGCGTAAGGGTCGCGTCTTGCTGGCCGCCGCGGCATCTTCCGTGCTGCGACCGGTGACCGTCCGCCCAAGGGCCGGTGATCACCCAAAAAACCGAACATTATGTCCTCCCAAAGTTCTACCAACCTTCAGCCGACATCGTTCCCCAAGGGAACGTTACCAAAACTTCATGCCGCACCGCAGTTGTACGCTACCGCCCTATTATTATTGTTTTTATGGTCTTTTAATGGAGTCGTTTTTAATTTTGGCTGGGTCTCGTAGCGCAGCAAACGCCTCAACTGGCCAGTTTGAACTGTCCGGGCTTGTCCCGTTTGGCATCGGT
>RCNG010001590.1_pt1 | contig 22727 bp, 26 predicted proteins | sample 2041371 | NCBI WGS metagenome assembly RCNG01 (sample SAMN09708227, study PRJNA481090) | Marine sediment metagenome, whole genome shotgun sequencing project. | biome: marine sediment; feature: ocean; material: sediment; isolation source: Sewage treatment plant 1 marine sediment (STP1) ... | reverse complement strand
TCGATGTCGTCAAGTTGCTTCTCGAGCGCTCCGCGTTCGGACCGGTAGGCAGACCGCAGGCGATCGGCCGTCGCTTCGTCGAGTTCGCCTGCTTCGACCTGCTCATCGACCTCTGCCAGGTCACGATCGGCCTGAGCGATCTGATCGGCGATGCGGGCAGCGTTCACTTGGACACCGCCGCGTGCTCTGTGTCTTTGCGACGGAGTCCGAGCACCGCAACGGCACCGACTGCAAGCACGCCCAGCGGCACGACCCACAAGACGACACCCCATCCGGTACTCGGGGGATCGAGCAGGACCTGCTCTCCATAGTTCACTACGAACATGTCGATGATCTCCTGATCGGTGCGACCCGCAGCGATCTCGTCGTCGATGCGCACCCGTAGGTCCTTAGCGAGATCCGTTTGCGATCCGGCGAGAGACTCCCCCGCGCAGATCGGACACTTCAGCCTGATGGCGAGGCTGTAGGCCCGGGCCTCCGGATCCGCAGCCGCCTGATCGCCGGGCCAAAGACCAACGATGATGATCGCGACGGCGACTACGGGCACGATCAGCCACACGAGGTTGCGGGTCTGGCTAGACATCGGCGCGCTCTTGATCTTCACGCTGCTTCGACGCTGCTGAGCGCCGTCGGGGTTTCCGCCCGAGAGCGAGGACACCGCCGGCGACGATCGTGAGACCACCGACCCAGAGGAGCCACTGGAGCGGGAACACCAGCACCTTCAACCGGATGCCGGTCTCATCCATGGCGGCGATCGTCAGATAGACGTCGTCGATCCACGTGGTCCATACCTGCGGCGTTGCGATCACCTGGCCGAATTTCGGATACTCGTGGAGTCGGGGTTCGAGCACGACTCTCGTGTCCTCGCATGACCGATCGAGAATGGCCACTCGTGCGCCTTGAACGTTGCGCTCCGGTTCGACCCGCTCGAACGGTTCGATGTAGCCGATGCAGTAGTCATCGACAACCGCTGTCTGTCCAACGGTGAGCGGAACCTCGGTTCTGATCGCGAGCACCGACGTTGTGGCAATCGCAACCGCAACGAGCGCAAGACCGATGTGAGCGGTTTGTCCACCCCAGAACCCCATGTCATTGCGAATCGTCGACAGGAGAGCCGACGGCCACGACTTCCCTCCCCCGTGGGAGCGGAACGCCTGATGCAGATAGAAAGCGACGGTGTTGCCAATGACGAAACCCGCAAGACCCATGATCGCGACGACCGTGACCGAACTGATTCCCGTGACGACGGCGAGCGCGGCAATGACGAGGCCGACGTTGAGACCGATCCTGGTGCGCTTCCAGAGCACCTTCCCGGTTGCGACCCTCCACGGTGCGGTCGCTCCGATACCGATGGCCGCGAGCAGGAGGAATGCGATGGGAACCGCCACGCGGTCGAAGAACGGTCGACCGACCGAGACCTCCCGGCCGGTGAACGCCTCGACGAGGAGCGGATACATGGTGCCGAAGATGATCGTGAACCCGAACAACGTCATCAGCAGGTTGTTCAGAAGGATGAATCCCTCACGCGAGACCAGCGAGTCGAGCCGCGGCGATGAGGACACCGTGTTCACTCTCAGGGCGAAGAGCCCGAACGATCCGAAGATGATCACCCCGAGGAAGACCAGCAGCAACGGCCCGACAACGGAGAGGCTGAACGCATGGACGGAAGCGATCACACCGGATCGAGTGAGGAACGTCCCGAAGATAGTCAGGGCGAATGTGACAATGACCAGTACGAAATTCCACGCTTGCAGCATCGAACGTCGCCGTTGAACGGTTGCTGAATGAATGAATGCCGTGGCTGCGATCCACGGCAGGAGGGCTGCATTCTCAACGGGGTCCCATGCCCAGTAGCCACCCCATCCGAGAACCTCGTAGCTCCACCAGGCGCCGAGGAGGATGCCCGCCGTGAGGAAGACCCAGGCAACAAGCGACCAGCGGTGGGTGCGATCGAGCCACGTCATGGAGCGCTCTGAGCGAATCAGCGCCGAGATCGCGAACGCGAAGGGGACCGTGAATCCAACGTACCCGACGTAGAGCAGCGGCGGGTGCACGGCCATGAGGATGTGGTTAGCGAGCAGCGGATTCGGCCCGATCCCGTCGGCGGGTGCCACAGCGTCGCCGATCGGCACCGATGACGTCGCCGAGCAGAATCCGTTCACGACCTCGGTGCAGAGGGCAAAGGGGTTGGCGGCGGTAGCCATGAGACCGAACCAGAAGACGGAGACCGCCCCCATGATGGCCAGAGCGAGGACCCCGAGACCGTCGCCCTTCTTCAGCCGACGCCAGACGAGCCATGTGAACACGGCCAGCATCAGTCCCCACAAGACCACGCTGCCCTGAAGCGCAGCCCAACCGGCGGCGAGCAGGAAGACGAACGGCGTTCCGAGCGCCGTGTTCTTCGCGACATATGCGATCGAGAAGTCGTGGGTCAGGATCGCAATCTCAAGGAGGAGGAACGCTGCCACACCACCGATGGCGAGACCCATTACCGGGAGCCTCAACCGGGAAGGGTCTGGCTCTGACGTCCGGGAGTGGCGTATCGCCTCAACAACAAGAGCCCCGGCCGAGACCAGAGCGACGATGATCGAGAGGTAGCCGGCTGCAGCGATCACGCTTGGTCCGATTCGTCCTCAGATGGGTGCTGCACCTCGTACGACGTGTCTCCGGATTCGTACTTCTCGGAGTCGTAATTCTCGTCATGCTTGATGAGCATCGTGTCCGAGTGGAATTCATGGCCGTTCCAGGTGCCCTCAACGACGACGCCGACACCCTCCTGGAACAGCTGCTGTGGAGCACCCGTGTGGATCACGACCACAGCCTCGCGTCCGTCCGTCACCTCGAAGGTAACGCCGGCGGTCGTGTCGGTCACGGTCCCGGCGACCACCTGTCCACCGAGCCTCAGGCGCGCATCGCCCGGGTCCAGATCGGCGAGCTCGGTGGGGGTGTTGAAATAGACGAGGCTCGAGTTCAAGCTGACCACCAGGGCTACGAGCACGACAACCACGATCGCAGCCGGAACAATGAACTTCCAGTAGCGCTTCACTCGTCCTCTCCGATGCTCTCGCGGGTGTTCCGAATACGCCAGGCGATCGATCCGGCGAATACTGCAAGGCTGCCATACGTGACGCCGTATGCGAACGCGACCCAACCCCAGTCACTCATGACGATGCACCGAGTTCAGGGACGGTCACAGCCTCACCGGCCACCGGTCTCTCGATCGACTGTTCGATCGCGACTTTGCTGTCGTCCAGATGGATGAGTTCGATGCGTTTGACCATCAGGGAGACGTACACGACGGTGAACGCAACCACACCAATGATCAAGGCAGTGAGCATCAGGGGATCCTGAATCGCGGGCCCGTCGGGCCGGACGAGCGATGGCGGCTGATGCAGGGTTCTCCACCACACAACGGAAAAGTGGACGAGGGGAATCTGAATCGCTCCGAGGACGCCGAGCACCGATGCTCGCCCGGCTCGGACGACGGGATCCTCGGTTGTCCTCCGCAGCGCCAGATAGCCGAGGTAGACGAAGAACATGATGGCGGTGAGCGTGAGCCGTGCATCCCAGGTCCACCACACCCCCCAGGTCGGCTTCGCCCAGATCATGCCGAGAGCGATCGCCAGTCCTGTGAAGTAGACACCGATCTCCGCCGACGCAGCGGCGAGTCGGTCCCACAGGAGGTTGCGGCTGATGAGGTATCCGACGCTGCCGACAAACGTGACAGAGAAAGCGAGGTAGGCGAGCCAGGCGGCCGGCACATGCACGTACATGATCCGAACGAGGTCGCCCTGGACGGAGTCGGCAGGACTGACCATCGAAAGCGCAAACGCGACGGCGAGGGAGAGTCCGATCGCCACCCACGGCCATCGACGATTCAGCGCTTGCGCCTGCATCACGTCTCCTGTAGCGGTCGGGCGGTCAACACACCGATGATGGCCACGACCAAGACGACCGCGACCATCAGCAACACCCAAGAAAGAATACTGTGACCAAGCCGTAGTCCTTCATAGGACTGAGTCGCTCCGAGCAGCAGAGGAACCGAAAGCGGAGCCACGAGAAGTGGTACGAGAGCGGTCCCAGCGCTCGTGCTGTTGACGATCGATCCAGTGAGCGTTCCGAGGAGTGCCAGGCCGATCGCCACGACCACGAGCGTGATGATCAGCCACGGGAATCCAATGATCGACACGTCGTACAAACCAACCGCGACCACACCCACGACCGTCTCGAAGATGAGCAAGAGCAGTGTTGCCGAAGCAGCCCGGCCCACAAATCCGGCGGCCGGGTCGAGGCCGAGAAGAGCCGATGCGTCTTGCTGCGGGAGTGTCTCACTCGATGCCTTCCCCACCGCCACGAGGACCCCGAAGAGCATCACGATGACCCAGTACATCCCGGGCCCGATCTGTCGAAGCAGGATGGCGTCCGTACCGATCGCGAGGGGGACGAGAAGCAGGGCGATCGCTCCGAACGGGATCGTGATCCAGAGCACATCACCCCGTCTGCGTTCCCGCAGCAGGTCACGGTTGATCACGGCTGTGACCTGGTGCCAGAAGCCGGTCGTCACGAGAGCGTCCCACCTGTGAGTTCGACTGACCGGGAGGCGATCTTGTTGATGCGATCCCGGTCGTGGGACACCACGACGACGGCGCCACCTTCATCCGCTTTGCGAGCGATCAGTCCTTCGACGAGATCCACAGCGTCGCGGTCGAGGGCCGAATGTGGCTCGTCCAGCAGAAGCAACGATCTGTCGATCATGAGTTCCCTTGCGAATTCGGTTCGGCGCTGCATGCCATGCGATGATGCTCCGGCCAGCCGATTGACGGCTCCACCGAGTCCGACTGCGGAGAGCGCCTCATCGGCATTGCCGGTAGGGACTCCCGCGACTCTGGCGGCGTATCGGAGGTTCTCTCCAAGAGTGAGTTCGGGGAAGATCCCTGGCGTGTGGCCGATCATGCCGATCCGTCGACGAACGTCGTACCTCTCGGGAGAGGTGAGGTCTGCGCCGAGCACTCGTCCCGTGCCCTGAGCGGGTCTGATGAGGGTGGCCATGAGCCGAAGTGCAGTGGTCTTTCCCGCTCCGTTCGCACCGAAGAGCCCTACGACTTCACCCGCGCTGATCTCAAGGTCAACGTCACGCAGAATCTGGGTTGATCCGATGCGAACGCCGACCCCGTTCAGCTCAACGAGGGGGCTTCCGGTCACGTTCGGGAAGTGTACGGAGGTCCGCGGTGTTGCAGGACGTGGGATCCTGAACCGGCCTTCGAAACGTCGATGGTAGGAATACCCCCAGGGGTATTATGGTTCACCCGGCGAGATCACTGCGAAACGGAGTTCCAACACATGGCAACCATCAATCTGACGAAGGACATCTTCGAGAAGACCATCCTCGACGGTGAAATCGTTCTCGTCGACTTCTGGGCCGAATGGTGCGGTCCCTGCAAGATGTTCGGTCCCACCTACGAGAAGGTTTCCGAGCAGTACCCCAACATCGTGTTCGCCAAGGTCGACACCGAGGCAGAGTCCGAGCTCGCCGGGTACTTCCAGATCCGTTCGATCCCGACGCTCATGGCATTCAAGGAGCAGATCGGCGTCTTCTCTCAGCCGGGTGCGCTCCCCGAGGATGCACTCGTCGACCTCATCGGCCAGATCGAAGGTCTCGACATGGACGCCGTCCGCAAAGAGATCGAGGACGAGGCGAAAGACCACGAGGGTCACGACCACGAGCACGAGCACGCGGACGCAGACGCAGACGCGTAATCGGACCCAGACGAACGAGAAGCGGCCCCGGGGTTTCCTCGGGGCCGCTTCTCGTAGTAGATCAGTAGAGCAGTACTGGTCTACTCGCTACTGGTCTACTGATCCACTCGTCCGACCAGGTCCGCGATCAGGTGTTGGGCACGGTCAAGATCTCTTCTCTCCACCATCACATTCAGGCGATAGGCGCCGACCATGCCGGGTTCGGTGATCACCGACGCCGGGATGTCGGCGTCCACGAGACGCCCCCATGCCTCGTCGGCAATATCACGGTCGGTGAATAGCGCAGCTGCTACGAGATCGTCTGGTTTCACCATCAGCCCTCCGCTCCACCCGTGAAGTTCCATGACGCGAGGTGCATCGTCGGAACGTACATGATGCCCGGTGCGAACTCTGAGTCAGCGAACCGTGCGTCGTTCCCAACGCCCAGAATCGTGCCCTCCCCCAACGCATCGACGAACGACTGAGTGAACCGCATGTTGGTCACCGCGTCGGTGATCCGGCCGTTCTCGATCATGAACGTCCCGTTCCTGGTCAGACCGGTCACCACCATCGTTTTCGGGTCGAGGATGCGGCAGTAGTTGAACGTCGAAACGTAGATCCCTCGCTCAACGCCTGCAATCAATTCGTCGACCGATCGCTCGCCACCTCCGACGAAGACGTTGGTCGGTACAGGCCCCCATCCTTCGGATCCGGGGATGTTGTTCCCGGTCGAAGCGACACCGAACTTCTTCGCCGTCTTCCGATTGTGGGCAACCCCCCGTGTCACACCGGCCGTGACAAGGTCGAGGCGGCCTTTGGGTGTCCCCTCGGTATCGAAGGGGATGCCAATCGCTCGCGGGTCGGTGACGTCGTCCCACATATCGAACCGTTCATCGAATTGCTGAGAGCCGAGATCCACGAACGACTGTCCCTCTGAGAGCATCTTCCCGTTGAACCCGTAGAAGCCGAGGAACACGGCGAGCGTCCCCACGGCCTCAGGCGCCAGAATGACTTCGTACTCCCCCGGCTTCGTGTCGACCGGCATCGCTGAGTCGATGGCGCGCTGCGCTGCGAGGGCACCGACGGCGGCGCCGTCCAGATCTCCGATCGCAACGGAAGCTGCGTGACCGGATCCAGCGGAAGTTCCGGTCTGGTGGATTCCGTCGATGATCGCCGACGTGTTCCGTCCGGAGACGGCTTGGCCGGCGGAGTTGGCGAACGCAACAGACTGCCCTTCGGTCTGGCAGTACCCGGCTGCAAGCATCCCGTCTCCTGCATCGACGAACGCCTTGACGAGATCAGCCCGTGTGTCGGGAGATGCGTCGTAGGTGGCGTCGTCGGCATGCACAACTGCTGGTAACGCTGCAGGCTCGGCGACGCCGGCCCAGTCTTCGTCGACCGGTTGCATCGCCGCCGTTTCGAGGGCTGCGTCGACGAACGCCGCAAGGGCACCATCACTCGTAGCGGTGGTCTTCGAAGAAGCGACACGGCCGTCGACCGCGACACGCAGGCTCACGGCCTCTCCTTCTTCTGCCACATTCTGATGGATGAACGAGTTGGCAAATCTGGTCAACGCCAAGTTGCCCGTGGAGGCAAGTGCCTCAGCCTCGGCTCGGTCTCCAACAAGATTCAAGATCTGTTCGGTGAGTTGGATCTCTCTGCTCATCCGCGCACCCCCACTCGCACACTCTTGAATCTGCCCGGTGCCGCCGAGTGTCCCGTATGCGCCACCTGCATCGGCTGACCCTTCCCGCAGTTGGGCGTCCCCCAGTGGACCCATTCGTCACCGCCGGCGAGTCGGTCGAGGCTGGCCCAGAACACAGGGCCGATACCGGTGTACGTCGGGTTCTTGAGCATCCGGCCCATCTTCCCGTTCTTGATCTCCCATGCGACCTCGGTTCCGAACTGGAAGTTGAGGCGCTTGTCGTCGATCGACCACGATCGGTTCGTCGACATGTACACGCCGCTCTTCGTGTCGGCAATGATTCCTTCGAGCGATGAGTCTCCCGGCAGGATCCCGATGTTGGTCATCCGCACCATGGGGAGTCTGTTGTACCCGTCGGCTCGAACCATGCCGCCTGGCGGGAGTCCTGCCATCGCTGCAGAGTCTCTGCCGGAGAGCACGCCGACCCACGTGCCGTTCTTAACGATGTCAACCGACTGGGCCCTGGTGCCCTCGTCGTCGTAGCCGAACGTACCGAGTGCCCCCGGAAGCGTGGCATCGGCTGTGATGTTCATGAGCTCAGATCCGAATTTGAATGTGCCGAGCTTCGGGAGTTGAAGATGCGAGGTTCCCGCGAATGCCGCTTCCCACCCGAGGATTCGGTCGAGTTCGATCGCGTGCCCGACCGACTCGTGGATCTGGAGAGCCATCTGGGACCCCTCGAGGATGAGATCGGTCTCTTGTTCCTCCAATTCGTCTGCTGTCAGGAGGGCCGCAGCTTCTTCTGCGATCCGACCGGCGTTGGCTGCGAAATCCCACTGGCGGATAACTTCGTATCCACCGGTCTCGTACTGGCCGAATGACTGCGGATACGAACGTCGCTGGCTCTCGGTGTCGCCGAGCGCTGTGGCGTCGATCCCTCCGCCCGACTCGACGATGTGCTGTTGGATGCGGTGGCCCTGAGAAGACACAAACCACTTGTTCGTGTCGTAGAACGTGATGTTGCCGGTGGCGATTGATATCCCGTCGACCTCCTGCATCGTCTTCGTCGCACCGATCAGAAGGTCGACTTTCTCCGACAGAGGCACCGTGAACGGGTCTTCAAGGTATGGCGTCTCGTAGGTGCCCTGGACCACGTCGACATCGGCGAACTGCATCGGGTCTCCGGGAACGTGAGAGGAAGCACGTGCGATCTCGGCTGCTCTCTCCCCGGCGGCAGCCGCCGCTCGTTTCGACAGATCGGCCGTGGCGAAGAAGCCCCACGACGACCCGATGAGGGCTCGTACACCAACGCCCACCTGCTCGGTGCGGTCGAGCGATTGCACGGCCTGGTTCTGAACGTCGATCGACTCTTGTTTGGACGCGACGACGCGTGCGTCGGCGTATCGGGCTCCCGCTGCGAGGGCGCCTTCAACTGCTGCTGTTGCGTATTCGTACATGGGGATCAGAGTAGTAATCCCAACCCGAACTCGGACACGGCACAGACACTACAGCCCGGACACCAATAGAGACCGATGACCCTAGAACAGACCTCTCGAATCCGTGACACTCGGGCTGAGGAGTACCCAATGGTGTGGTTCCGTGGATTGTCGCGAGTCAAGAGACTGCTGTTTCTTGTTGGCGTCGTGGTCGTGTTCATGCTCACATTCGTCGTGTTGCCGGCGGCAGCTTGGCTCATCGGAACCGAGAGCATCGCTGGTACTTCCGATGCCGAATTCTGTGGCGGATGCCACACCATGGAACCGTTCGTGAAAGCGAACGCAGACAACACGCACGGCGGGGACAACCCCTGGGGTATCAAGGCTGAGTGCGTCGACTGTCACCTCCCCCACAACAATGCGTGGAACTACTTGGTTTCGAAGGTGAGGCGGGGCTCGTATGACATCTGGTATCAGACGTTCCACGACACCTCTGACATCGACTGGAAGGCGAAGGATGACGACCGAGAGGAGTTCCTCTTCGACTCCGGATGTCTCACATGTCACGACGAACTCGAATCCGCGACCGCTGGATTCACCCCGCACGACAACTACTTCGCCGGCGTGACCGACTCGAAGTGTGTGACGTGTCACAACAACGTCGGCCACTCCAACATCAACAAGTACGTCCTGGAACACAAGTACCGACCATGAAATGCGCCCCACGCACGATCCAAGGAGGAGTTCGGTGAAACGGCACAGATGGCGGACGGGGTTCTGGGCCGCAGCCGTGATTGTGATTCTTGCCCTCGCAGCGATCGCATGCAGCGGTGACGCTTCCGATGGCGAAGTAGCGGGTGATCCGCTGGCGAATCTCACGGACGAGGCGAAAGGCTGCGTGGAGTGTCACGCCACCGAGACAGCCGGCATCGTTGCCGACTGGGACGATTCGGTTCACGCCATGGAAGCTATTTCGTGCATCGACTGCCACGAGGTCTCTCCGGATTCTCCGCTTGCGATCCCCGACATCAAGGACCACGAGGGCGTCGGAGTGGCCGTAGCGGCGCTCGTTGCCCCGAACACGTGCGCCGAGTGCCACGAGGATCAGGTCGCCGAGTTCAACATGAGCGGTCACTATCGGGCCGCCCTCCAGATCGAACCGAAGGCAGGACTTGAAGCGCTGATCTTCACTCACGAGGGCCAGAACCATCCCGAGGTCAGCGGTGCATCGAACATCACTGGATGTATCCAGTGCCACGGCACTCGAGTCGAGGTGGAGAACGGTCGAGCGAGTGCCGACACCTGGCCGTCGGCCGGCATCGGCACGATCTGGCCCGACGAGTCCGTCGGCAACTGCGCCGTCTGTCACACACGTCACGCCTTCGAGAAGGCGGAGGCCCGCAAGCCTGAGGCGTGCGCAAGCTGCCACCTGGGACCGGACCATCCGGACATCGAGATCTACGAGAACAGCAAGCATGGCCAGATCTACGCGGCCGAGGGCGAAGAATGGGTGTGGGACAGCCCGTCGGATGAGTGGGAACCCGGCGATTACCGGGCTCCGACGTGTGCGACCTGCCACATGAGCGGTATCGGCGACCTGACGACTACGCACAACATCTCCGAACGTTTGTACTGGAACCTGTGGTCCCCCCGTTCAGAGGTGCGAAATACAGACGATCCCATGTCCGGACTCACCGGTGACGGTCCGGCCGGACGTGAACTGATGAAGACGGTCTGTTCCGAATGCCACTCCGGCGACCTCGCCAACAAATTCTTCGAGAGCGGCGACGACGCAGTGCAGTTGTACAACGAGTCCTACTACGACCCGGCGATCGCCATGAAGACCGACCTGGCCGATCGGGGACTGCTCAAGGAGAACCCCTGGGCCGACGAGTTCCAAATCACCTACTACTACCTGTGGCACCACGAAGGACGCCGGGCCCGCCAAGGAGCCTTGATGGGTGGCCCGGACTGGGCACACTGGCACGGTTTCTTCGAACTGCAGCAGGACATATACAAACTGCAGGACATCTACAACAAGCGCATCGAGACCGGCGAGATCGAGAGCTGACAAGAAGCTACCGCTGCGAAAGAGCCCCACTCCCCCCTTCGCGTCGAGGCAGTTCCCCCTCGAACTCGCGGAGGCAGATCGAACATGCCTGAGGAGACCCGGCAGCGCGGAAGAGATCTCAACCGACCAGATCACAACAGTGCGGGGACCCCGAAACTCAACTTCCTCATCTCCGACAGTCTCAATCTCGCTGCATCACGTTGGGGCAACACCCTCTACTGGACGCACCGCAGAGCGGTCCCTGACTGCGCAGTGGCCTTTCTCACTGCGATGACGTGGACGAGCGCTACCGGGCGATCGCGATCGCTTCCGAACCGATCACCGACGAACACTGGATGGAGGTTCAAGAAGGCTCGGTGCTCTCCGTCGACCGATCGGCGACCCTGGTCACCAGGGACCTACTCGCTCCGGCCGCTTGACCTGGGTCAACTTGCGCGACCGAACGCGATGCTGGAAACTCGGGTCGATGGATCGCGACAGGACATGTGAGCTCTACCGGGCACCCGGCATTTCAGGAGCACGCGAACCGCACCGTCGATCCACCGATATCTGACAGGGCCATCAGCCGCTACTACCGCAACGATGCCGTCATGTGGGAGGTGCTCCAGCGACTCCGCCGAGCAGACCGCTGGTGGCAGCGTACGATTCGGCGCCGGAGCTACCCGTTCCTGCTGCCGGGAAAGGTGGATCGCTGATGTGTGACACGATCGTCGTCGTCCGACCCGAGGGTGTGTTGTTCGCCAAGAACTCGGACCGGGATCCGAACGAGGCGCAGATTCCCGAGTGGTATCCCGCTGCTGATCATCCCGATGGTGCAACCGTGCAGACGACGTATCTCGAGATACCCCAGTTTGCTCATACGTATGCGACCCTGATCAGCCGCCCCTTCTGGATGTGGGGGGCTGAGATCGGAGCGAACGAGCACGGCGTCACCATCGGCAACGAAGCGGTGTTCACGAACCAACCGCTCTCCGACGAAGGCCTCACGGGGATGGACATGATCCGGCTTGCACTCGAACGCGGTGCCACCGCACAGGATGCAGTCGGGATCATCGTTGATCTCCTCGATCGGTACGGACAGGGCGGCGGCGCCGGGTACGAGAAGCCTTCGTTCAACTACCACAACTCGTTCATCGTCGCCGACCCCACCGAAGCGTGGTTGCTCGAGACGGCCGGCTTCCTCTGGGCCACCGAGCACGTCCGGTCCGGTGTCCGAACGATCTCCAACGGCTTGACGATTCCCGGGTTCGCAGACGACCATCGCAAGTGGCTCGAGACGAAGGTCTCCGCTTGTGACATCCGTACAACGCTCACGGCCGAGTCGGCGACCGGCGCGACCGGACCCGGAGATCTCATGGCGACGCTCCGCTCCCATGGCTCGAGTCGCTGGCCACGCTACAAGGCTCTCAACGGCACACTGTCAGCCCCATGCATGCACGGCGGCGGCATCGCCGCTTCGTCATCGAGTGTCGCCGGCTGGGTATCCGACCTCGCGACCCAGACCCACTGGCTGAGCGCCACATCGGCACAGTGTCTCGCCTTGTTCAAACCGGTGCGAGTCGATGCACCGGTTGATATCGGAACAATCCCGAGCGGCCACGATGACGGCGAGAGCCTGTGGTGGCGACATGAGCGCATGGCCCGCACCGTGATGCGCAATCCAGAACGACTCGCCGATGTGGTCCTCACCGAACGAGACGCCATCGAAGCCCGATGGCTTGCCACTCTGCCCGGCGGCCAAGCAGCCTTCGACGAAGCGTCGATCATCCTCGACACCTGGGCCTCAGCTGTCGAGGTAGCAGCCGACGACACGGACGTGCGCCCGATCTGGGCCAAGCGCTACTGGGAGAAGCGGGATCGGGCCGCGGAGTTGGATCGGTAGTCGGTGAAGGCTTGCGCCTCATCTTGTCCTCAGATCGACCTCACTGTTTGAGGTCGGCGTCCACAACGATCGCGTGGACGGACCAGAACGCGATCGCCTCGTCGATCTGGCCGAGTCCGATCTCCGGATCATGGATCTCTCTCGGAGCAGGGCCACCCGGGTAGCACGTCAGAAGCTCGAACCGATCAGGCGTAGCCCACTCACCCCACACGCACAGCTCCCGGGTGATCACTTTGGTACCGACGATCAGGTGTGAAGGAACGGTACGACCCGATCGAACTCCCCAGAAGGACGGGTCTCCGGATTCGACCTCGACGAGGCCGGTCCGTCCGACCTCGCTCTTCTGGCCGAACCCCTCATGGACCGGACCTTGCCTCGTGCCGCACCGGTTGAGACTGTCTCCGACGGCATCCAGCAACTCGGGCCACGACAGGGTGAAGTCGTCGACATGGGCCGACAGGTGACCGGGGCTGTACGACAAGACAACGTGATCCTCCCCGACCATGATCAACACCTCGGTCGACCTGCCACGGTCGTCAACTCCCGGTATGTCCATCGCTGAGTTCTCCTCGGACTCGAGACAACCTCTCCGGTGGCGATCGTGGCATTGCCCGACAAGGCCTACCTGGAGCGGCTTCTTATGCAATGTAGTCGACGCGTATGGACGGCCTTGTCGCCCTCAATGATCAACGGAACGCCACAGGGACAGCGATTTGTTGAAACGGGGTGCCGTCCGTAGGATGGCTCGCCGGCCCACACGGGTCACAACAAGACAAGGAGAGCCCATGAGACGATTCCTTCGAATTCTCGTCGTCATGACAATCCTGACCCTCGTCGCTGCAGCATGCGGGGGAACGGACGACGCTACAGACGAGACGACAACCACAGCCGCCGGTACGGACACAACAGCCGCCGGTACGGACACAACAGCCGCCGGTACCGACACAACAGCGGTACCCGACGAGACGACGACCACGGCCGCGGCCCAGGATCCGGTCACGATCCAGATCTTCTATCCGGTAGCGGTGGATGCACCGATCGCCGCGATCATGGACCAGTACGTTGCCGACTTCCAGGCAGAGAACCCCAACATCACCGTTGAGCCGGTCTTCTCCGGTGGCTATGGAGACGTCAAGACGGCGATCCAGACGACCGTTGAAGGCGGAGGCGAGCCTCCAGCACTGGCCTTGATGCTTGCAGCCGACATCTTCGATCTCGCCAACTCCGGCTTGATCGCACCGCTCGACGACTTCATCGCCACCAGTCCAGTTGCCGGAGAAATGGTCACCGACTACTTCTCGGCGTTCCTAGCGAACTCACGCTACGCCGACGGAATCTGGGGTATCCCGTTCCAACGCTCGGTCGTGTTGATGTACTACAACGTCGACATGTTCGCCGCAGCAGGACTCGATGCACCTACGAGCTGGGATGAACTCGGAGCGGCCGCGCAGGCGCTCACCGTCGAGAACGGCGATTCAACCAATTGGGGCATCCAGTGGCCGTCGGGCTGGCCCTATTGGACGTTCCAGCCGCTGCCAATCGGCGCCGGTCAGAACATCGTCGGCGACAGCGACACGGAGGTCTTCTTCGACGACCCCGCCGTGATCAGCTCAGCGCAGTTCTACATCGACCTCGCTGAGAAGTACAATGCGACGCCCCCCGGCGTACAGGGTGTGTGGGCAACGGCCCCGACCGACTTCGCAAGCGGTCTGACGTCGATGATCGTTCATTCGAGCGGCAGCCTTCCCGGCATCCTCGAGCAGGCCGACTTCGAAGTTGGAGTTATGGCGCTTCCCGGATCGACCGCAGGCACGTACGCCACGGTCGTCGGAGGTGGCAACCTCTACATCATGGACGCTGTGCCGCAAGATCAGAAGGACGCCGCGTGGAAGTTCATCGAGTTCCTCAGCGACGTTGAGAGAACAGCTGACTTCAGTGTGCAGACCGGCTACATCGCAGCGCGCGAGAGCGCCTACGAAACGCAGACGATGACGGACTACATCGCAGTGGTACCGCAGGCGGCCGACGCCCGCGATGCTCTCGCGTTCGCTGGTGCCGAGTTCTCGATCCAGAATCTGGGCGAAGTCCGGGGCATCTTCCACGACTACCTGCAGAGGGCCTACAACGGTGAAATGACTGCAGCCGACGCGATGGCTGCGGCGCAGGTGGACGCGGACACTGCTCTCGAACCGTTCAAGTAGACACGTCTCATTGTTTGGGGGGTGGCGTAGCGCCACCCCCCAACATGACCCTCATTGAATGAGAACGCGAAAGAGGACGACGCACAGAGCGCGTGAGGCGCGGTTCCTTCCGTACCTGTTGTTGCTCCCGACGCTCGTTTTCGTCGCGGCATTCACGGTCTGGCCCACGCTCCTCGCCCTCTATCAGAGTTTCTTTAGACAACGGTTGAACATCATCAAGTTCAGGGAGCCGACCTTCATCGGTCTCGAGAACTACACCGATCTGTTCACCGACGACCGCTTTCTGCGTGTCCTGAAGAACACCGCCCTCTACGTTGCCATCACGGTCCCGGCCAGCGTGCTGCTTGCTTTCTTCCTAGCACTGCTCGTCAATCGGAAGCTCCGCGCAATGGGCGTGGCCCGACTCGCATTCTTCTATCCGGCAATGATCCCGCTCGTATCTGCCGCAACCGTTTGGCTCTTCTTCTTCACCCCGGACTACGGACTTTTCAACTCGGCCCTGCGTTTCCTCGGGTACGACGGCCCGCAGAACTGGACGGGAAATCCGACACTTGCGCTGTGGACGATCATGATCGTCATCGTCTGGAAGAACTCCGGATTCTTCATGATCTTCTATCTGGCAGGTCTCCAGAGTCTCCCTGTCGACGTCTTCGAGGCAGCAGCCATCGACGGGGCCAACAGTTGGCAGAGCCTCTGGCGCATGGCGTTCCCCTTGCTCCGACGGACGACCTTGTTCGTCACAACGGTGGCGTTCATCGGCGCGTTCCGCGACATCGACCACGTCTTCGTGCTGACGAACGGTGGACCGAGCGAGTCGAGCAGTGTGCTGCTCTTCCATCTCTGGCACGTCCGTTTCGAGAACTCCGATGTCGGACAGGCGGCGGCCATCACGATCATCCTCATCGTCGCCCTGCTCGCCTTCACCATCTCGAACTTCGTCGTATCGGAACGGGGTGGGGATGATGTTTAGCACGGGCCCCGCACGGGGATGGAAGGATCGAGTCTCGCGATCGTCGTTGACGATCGCGACGATCGTTCTTGCCGTGCTGTGGGCGGTCCCGCTCCTGTGGCTGATCGTCGCCTCGTTGCGACCGGCGGCCAATCCAATGGGGCCTGGAGATGTCTGGTTGGCGTTCCCGCTGACGTTGGAGAATTTCGCGAAGGCCTTCGAATTGGCACCGTTCGGCCGCTACTTCGTGAACACCATCGTGATCATCGGCATGGTCCTCGGGGTGCAACTAGTGACGATCACCCTTGCGGCGTTTGCGTTCGCCAACTATGAGTTCCGGGGCAAGCGTTTCCTCTTCCTTTTCATCCTGCTTCAGCTCATGATCCCGACGGCCGTGTTGCTCGCTCCGAACTTCTCGACCATTCGCCAGTTGGGACTCTTCGATACCCGTCTCGCCGTTGCGATTCCTTTCTTCGGGTCTGCGTTCGGCACGTTTCTCATGCGCCAGGCATTCTTGAACGTGCCCCGCGAGTTGGTCGACGCCGGTGTGATCGACGGCTGCAACTGGTGGCAGCTCCTCAGGAACATCTACATCCCGCCATCGACAGCAACCTACGTCGCATTCGGATTGGCGTCGGTCTCATTCCACTGGAACGCGTTCTTGTGGCCGCTGATCATTACCAACAGCGAGCAGTCTCGTCCGCTCACTGCCGGTCTGGCACGGTTCACACAGCTCGGCGAAATCGGCGCCCGATGGTCGCTGCTGGCTGCCGCAACCCTCATCGTCGCCGCGCCGATCCTGATCGTATTCCTCGCCTTCCAGCGCCGCTTCATCCAGAGCTTCATGCACTCCGGGATCAAGTAGGGACCGGTATTCGGCAATCGGCAATCGGCAATCGGTGAAGACTCCCGCCTTCTTGCTGGTGGCTGGTAGCGGGTAGCGCTACTCCGCTACAACCAGCGTGTAGATGTCAGGCACGTTCGCTATGAACGGACATGCATCGAGACCGATGCATGTTGATCCACAGGCAACTCCGGAACAGGCAATGGATTCGCCTTCCCCAAGATCTGACGGCGCGCTCAGCACGCCCTTGGCGGTCAGCACGCTAATCATCCCATCGAGCGCTGATTCGGAGACTCCGATGCGACGGGCCAGATCACTTGAGCGGACCGGCCCGCGCTCGGCGCGCAGTTCGTCGACGAGTCGATCGAGAACCGTCATCCCAGACCCACCAATCTCCCGATCTGGAAGACCCCGACGGCCATCACCCAAGCGAGCATCGTCTGCCCTATGACGCTGAACCACATCCATCGGGTCCCGATCTCGTGACGGATTGCCCCGACCGTCGCGACGCATGGCGTGTAGATGAGGATGAACACCATGAATGCCAGCGCTGCAAGAGCGCCGTGTCCACCGCTGCTCTCCTCGAATCCGACGTGAATCGCCGCCGACAGACCGTTCGACGTCTCGGGTTCTTGGTCATCCGAGAGGTCGATCCCGACGATTCCGGGAATCGCTCTGACGGCATCGACAACAGCGGCGCCGAGTCCGGTGAAGATCTCCGAGACAGACTCGATAATCGCAGGGTCCTCAGCGACTTCAACGCTCTCGGCGCCGTAGACCTGCGTCATCGTCGAGACGATCACTTCCTTCGCCACGAACCCGGACATGAGCGATCCGGTCGCTTCCCAGGATCCGAAACCGGCAGGTTCGAGGACCGGAGCGACGACGCCTGCGACCGCGGAGAACGCCGACTCATCGACGTCGGTGTCACCGAACGAACCACTCCCCCCAACGGGGATCGCCATCAGGAACCAGACAACGATGGTCGCGATGAAGATGATCGAACCCGCTTCGTGGAGGAAAGCCCTGGTGCGTGTCCACGTGTGGATCCAGATCGACCGGAACGTCGGAAGCCGGTACGGGGGCATCTCCATGATCGCCGGCATCGGATCGGTGACAGGCAGCACTGATCGTTTCAGCAGGAAACCGATCACCATCGCGACAACGATGCCCAGCAGATACATGCCAAACACGGCGAGTCCTGCGTATTCGGGGAAGAACACGGATGCCATGATCACGTAGACCGGCAGTCGTGCCCCACAACTCATGAACGGCACAAGCAGCGTCGTGAGGATTCGATCCCTCTCGTTTTCGAGTGTTCGTGTGGCATAGACCGCAGGAACGCTGCAGCCGAAGCCAACCAACATCGGGAGGAAGCTCTTCCCTTTCAGTCCAATGCCGCTCATGACCCGATCCATCACAAACGCCGCCCGTGCCATGTACCCGCTGTCCTCGAGAAACGACAGTGCCAGATAGAGCGAAAACAGCACGGGGATGAATACAAGGATGGCACCGACCCCGGCAACGACACCGTTCGCCAGGAGACTCTCGACCCAGGTGCCACCGAGACCGATGGTCGTCACCAAGCTGCGTACGAGATGCTCGACCGGTCCCGAGACGGTGCCGTCTATCCAATCGAGGAATGCGCCCGCGACATCCGCCGTGAGCTTGAACACGACCCACATCGCAGCGAGGAAGATCGGAATCCCGAGGTAGCGGTTCGTCACCACAGCATCGATCCGGTCAGTTCGCGTACGTTCCCGCTGCCCCGTCACATCGGTTGCTGCCTGAACGATGTCGTTGACCATCTGGAATCGGGCGCCGGCGATCGCTGTGTCTGCAGACGTGCCCATCCTCGAGCGAAGGTCGGCGAGCAGTTGGTCTCGAAGCCGCAGGATTTCGTCGCCGCCGGGAAGTTGTCCGACCTGTTCGGCGAGACCGGGGTCCTCATCGATGAGTGCGACGGCCAGCCAACGAGCATCGAAGCGCTCAGCGACCTCGGGGGCAACGGTGACCGCCGGGATCAGGCGGTCGATCGCCGCCTCAACGTCAGACCCGTAGTCGATCCGGAACGAACTCATGTGACGCCGTCCCACGCGGCGATGGCAACAACAGCATCCTTCAGATCCTCGAGTCCTTCACCGGAGCGTGCCACCATCGCCACGACGGGGATGCCGAGTCGGATGGAGAGCTCGGTGGCGTCAACAACGATTCCGCGAGAGATTGCCACGTCCGTCATGTTCAGCACGAGGATCGTCGGGATCCCGGTCTCGAGAACCTGTACTGACAGGTAGAGGTTCCGCTCAAGGTTCGCAGCATCGACAACGACGATGACCGCGTCAGGCTCACCACTCACCAGATAGTCCCGAGCGATCACTTCCTCCGGGGACGAGGCATTGAGACTGTACGTGCCGGGGAGATCCACGATCTGGATGGACTGATCGTCGTGATCGAACGAACCCTCGCTCCTAGCGACGGTCTTCCCGGGCCAATTGCCTACGTGTTGCTTCGCCCCCGTGAGCAAGTTGAAGATCGAGGACTTTCCGGTATTGGGGTTCCCGGCGAGGGCGACGGTCAGAGTGCCGGTCTTTGCGTACCGTTCGCGACGCACGGCTCCCGTCATGCGTCAACCTCCCGCACAATTACGAGGTCGGCGTCCACCCGTCGAACAGCCACTCGTGATCCCATGACCGCGTACTCGATGGGATCACCGAGAGGCGCCTTGCGCAGCGCTGTCACCCGGGTTCCTGGAACGAACCCCATCTCGACGAACCGCCGCACTCCGACGTCTGAGCTGTATCCGACCACGATGCCGGTGGCGCCAAGCCCCAGCCGGCCGAGCGGCAGTGTTCCCGCGGTCATCGGGTGTCCATGCGGATGCCATCTGCAATCTCGGTACCCAGATGAAGACATTCACCGTCGATCGACACGAGACGGTCACCATGCTTGCCGACCCCCAGCACCTCGATCGAGACACCAGGGATGAGCCCCTGGTCTGCAACGAATGCAGCAAGCGGCTTCGGCAGATCGACGGAAGCGATCGCCGCCTGGGTGCCGGCGGCCATCGCCGAAAGCAGTTGTGTCTCCGGAGCGGAGACACTGGTGACGCCGGCCGGGATCGCTCGGCCCTGAGGCCCAGTGGAAGGGTCACCGAGAAAATCTGATAGGAGATCGGCGACTTCGTCCGGTGTCACGTGTTCGAAATCACAGGCCGCGTCATCGGCGCGTGCCGGACTCATTCCCAGTTGCTCGGAGAGGAACACACCCCAGAGCCGACGGCGCCTGAGAATCGAAGAGGCCACCACCCGGCCGTGATCGGTGAGGGATACGCCCCGATACGGCTCGTAGTCGACGTAACCGCGGGCATCGAGTTTGCGGATCATCTGGTTCACCGACACGCCGGTCACATCGAGTTGAGTCGCCACATGGGACATCGACACCGGCTCCGTACGACCATCCTCGATCGCCCGGGCGACCGTGATGAGATACATCTCTTCTGCCTCTGACGTCCCGGATTGATGCTGAACCATGCCTATTCATTTCTATCGGCGTTGTTTAGGCATGCCTTATGATAGCCTCACAAAGAGGACACCGAATCCGTCTCACCGACGCATCGATATCCTTCCGATACGCAGGGATTCACCAAGCACAGGGAGTCACCACATGCGCCAGTTCCTCCGCTCGAAGATCCATCGAGCTTCGATCACCCAGACCGACCTTCACTACGAGGGTTCGCTCACACTCGACCGCGATCTCATGGATGCGGCGCAGATAGGCGATCACGAAGTCATTCACGTCGTCAACGTCAACAACGGCGAGCGGTTCACGACGTACGCGATCGAAGGCGACCGGGGATCCGGGATCGTGGGCCTCAACGGTGCTGCAGCACGGTTGGGCATGCCGGATGATCTGATCATCATCATGACCTTCGAATACAGCGAGGTCGACGACGACGCCCCTCCGGTGCCACTCATCGTCAGTGTCGATGAGAAGAACCGCGCCGTTTTCGCGTAGCCGACCGAAGAAACTGTTCTCGCAGCGCAAACCATCCGCGTATCGTCCGTGCAATGCACGAACTCATCGGAACCTGGCGCCTCGTCGAGTGGACGTTCACCGTGAACGAATCCCGCCCCACACACCCCTGGGGCGGCGACCCCGTCGGCTTGCTCACCTACAGCGCGGACGGGCGCATGTCCGCATCACTCATGAGCGTCGGAAGGCCCAATGCACCAACACGGACGCTCAGTGCCGCACCGATCGATATCCGTGCCGCGGCCGCAGCGGGCTACCTCTCGTATGCCGGTTCCTATACGACCGAGGGTCAGGACGTCCTTCACCACATCGAACTGAGCCTCATGCCCAACTGGGTGGACAGGACTGAACGTCGACACATAGAGTGGCTACCAACGGAGATCGGGCGAGATCTCGTCCTCTCGACACCGCCGACACGAACCGATGGTGGCCGGACCGCCGTGAATCGACTCCGGTGGGAGAGAATCCCCGTGAGCGCCGATCCAGGAGAGCGGGAAAGGGCGCAGAGCCGCACGATTGCCGGGTAGCCTCGAACCAGACTCACCACCGAGATTCTGGGGACACATGTCGAGATCCAGCGGAAGACCATCGAACCCACAACCGTTCTTGAAGAAGCGCCCGATCAGTCCGTGGAAGATCGTCCTTTGGATCGTTCTCGCGATCCTGCTCCTTGTGCTCGCCTTCTACGGCTTCGGTGGCTGGTACTTCTCGAACGAGATCAACTCCCAGGTGTTCGAGGTACACCCACCGGAGGCGCCCGAGTTCGACATCACGCTCGACCGCGGGGAGACCGATGCGGTCGTCCTCCGAGCCGACCCCGACGCGACAAATCTGACCGAAGATGGCCTGTTCGGCCTCCTCACCGAATCGGAAGCAACACTCATCGACGGCATCATCAGCGCCGAGACATCGGGAGGCGTGTCGACCGTGCGCCGTGCTCGCATACCCGACGAGCCGATCCCGGCGCCGGGCTCCGCCGTCCGACTCGACCCCTTCGTCTGGCCGGGCGATCCGCAAACGGCTCTCGGGCTTGCGTTCGAAGAGATCGAACTCGAAATCGAAGGCGGGCAGGCCGGCGCCTGGTACTTGGAAGGCTCTTCCGACACGTGGATGATCTTCGTCCACGGCAAGGGTGCTCCAAGGAAGGAGGCGCTGCGCCTCCTTCCCGTTGCCGTGGAACGGGGCTATCACGCCCTGGTCATCGACTACCGCAACGACCCGGGGGCCCCACGGGACCCCTCCAACACCTACCAATATGGACTGACCGAGTGGAACGACGTCGCCGCCGCGGCCCGCCATGCGAAGACGAACGGCGGACAGGACATCATCGTCGTGGGCTACTCGATGGGTGGATCGAACGTGATGTCGTACCTGGTCGAGTCACCGTTGCGCAACCAGACGGTTGCCGCGATCCTCGACAGCCCGGTGCTCGACGTCGAAGCAACGGTTGACCATGGTGCGAAGCAGGAGACGCTCCCTCTCACCTCGATCGGCCTGCCGCAGAGTCTGATCTCGACGGCGAAGTGGCTCGCTGGTTGGCGGTTCGACATCGACTGGGAGGGGACTCAACTACGTCGAGCGGTGGCGCGACCTTCACACGCCGACGCTCATCATCCAGGGAACCGCCGACGATTCCGTCCCGGTGGAACCGGCCGTTGAACTGGCCCGGATACGCCCCGATCTCATCACCTTGGTGACGCCGCCCGGAGTTGGTCACGTTCTCGCCTGGAATTCAGACCCGGAAGGCTACGAAGCACTCGTGAACGCCTTCCTCGACGATCTCGGCGTCTGAGTTCTCAAACTGCCGCCGAACGATTGCGATCGTGATCGGCTCGCACGTGTCGCCCTACATCTCCCGATTGATCACGAACCAGAGATCGGCAACGTTCGTTCCGGTCGGGCCGGTCACGACGAGATCATCGGTCGTTGCG
>RCNG010000260.1_pt1 | contig 22798 bp, 20 predicted proteins | sample 2041371 | NCBI WGS metagenome assembly RCNG01 (sample SAMN09708227, study PRJNA481090) | Marine sediment metagenome, whole genome shotgun sequencing project. | biome: marine sediment; feature: ocean; material: sediment; isolation source: Sewage treatment plant 1 marine sediment (STP1) ... | reverse complement strand
CGAGGAAGACCTGGAGAGAACCGAGGACAGGGGATGCATGGAAGGCGCCGACCCTGCCAAGGTGAGCGAACGGGCGATCAAGCGCGGGCTCGGGCAGTTGGGGACCCTGGGCTCGGGCAATCACTTCATCGAAGTCGGGGTCGTGGACACCGTGTACGATTCCCATGTGGCCGGCGTTCTCGGGCTCGAAGAGGGGCAGGTCACGTTGCTCGTCCACACGGGGTCCCGGGGATTCGGATACCAGGTCTGCGACGATTCCCTGAAAGTGATGCAACACGTCGTTCGTAAGTACGGCATCGAGCTTCCCGACCGCCAGCTCGCTTGCGCCCCCCTCGACTCGAAGGAGGGGAAGGACTACCTGGCGGCCATGGCCTGTGCGGCAAACTACGCCTGGGCGAACCGGCAAATCATCATGGCCCTGGCAAGGGAGGCCCTGAGAGAGGCCCTCCAGGCCTCTGACTCAGATTTGAAGCTGCGCCTCGTCTATGACGTCAGCCACAACATGGCCAAGCTGGAAGAGCACACTTGGAAGGGCGAGACCCTGAAGGTGTGCGTGCACAGGAAGGGAGCGACCCGCGCCTTCCCCAAGGGGCATCCGAAGGTCCCGTCCCCCTACCGTGACGTGGGGCAGCCGGTCCTGATCCCGGGTGACATGGGGCGGGCCTCCTTCGTGTGTGTGGGCACAACCACCGCCATGGAACAGACCTTCGGGTCCTCGTCCCACGGAGCAGGCAGGGTGATGAGTCGCTCCCAGGCCAAGAAGGCGGCCAAGGGCCGCAGCCTTACCGAGGAACTGGAGAACAAGGGAATTTACGTGATGGCAGAGGGGCGCACCACCCTGGCGGAGGAGATGCCCGAGGCCTACAAGGACGTGGAGCGCGTGGTGAACGTGATGCACGCCGCCGGAATCAGCAGGAAGGTGGTCCGTCTCCGACCCATCGGCGTGGTCAAAGGCTGAAATCAGGGGTCAGGGAGCAGGCCCCGCCTCCCCACCCAGAGAAGCTGGCGAACGATCCCAATCGTGGACATTGCGAGGGCGCGAGGGCGCCCGAGGCAATCCCCTGCCGCATAAGCTGTCATTCCCGCGCACGCGGGAATCCCTTGGCCTCACTTCTTCGTTACTACTCCCTTGGGGACCGGCCAGTCCTTGTGCAATATGCGGGGCTAGGGTGTACCAGAGCCTGCGCAGCCGAAGAGCGGGCAGGAGTTCGCAGGCCCGGGACAAGCATTACCCACCCCGTCGCCGTCCGCATCTTCCTGGCCCGGATTATAGTCGTAAGGGCAATTGTCCCGGTGGTTCAGGATGCCGTCTCCGTCCCGGTCGGAATCGTAGCCGGGGTTCGGATCGTTCGCCATGGCCCGGTAAGCATTCAAACGGCCGCCGGTGCTTGTTTTGCCGTCCAAGGAGCTTACGGGGTCCACGTTGTTGAGGACTCGGTCAATCAGCTGATCCATGCTGAGGCCTGGGTTGCCCGCAAGTGTGAGGGCGAGCACACCGGACACATGGGGGCAGGCCATGCTGGTTCCGCTCATGTAATCGTAGCTATCGTAATTGACGGTGCTGTAGATGTCGCTTCCCGGCGCGCCGAGCTCGCACAGGGAGGCGCCATAGTTGGAGAAGGAGGATTTGTTGTCCGTGCTTGTCGTGGCCGCGACTGCAACAACATTGCTCACGTTTATCGCCGCCGGGTGTATCACGCAATTGGAGGAATCAATGTCGAAGCTATCGTTGCCGGCCGCACAGGTAAACACGATGCCCGCATTCTTGGCCCGCACGATAGCGGCCGTGAGTGCCGGACTCGGCCCGTATCCGGACCAGCTGTTGGAGAGCACGCGCACGTCTGCGCTGCCGACATTCTTGGTGGCGATGGCGTAGTCGATGCACTCGATGGCATCCGAGTCAAGGCCAAACCCCAGATCGCCTATGAACTTGAGTGCCATGATGCGGACCGTCCAACAGGCGCCTACACCGCCCTGACCGTTGTTTGCGACCGCACCGATCGTGCCTGCACAGTGGGTGCCGTGACCGTCGTTATCCCATGGGTCGGGCGCATTGGTGACACCGTTCCAGCCATAGATGTCGTCAATGTATCCATTGAGGTCATCATCCACACCGGGCGTTCCCGAGACCTCAGCCGTGTTCTGCCAGAGGTTGGCCGAGAGGTCCGGATGGTCCGGATCCACGCCCGTGTCGATCACACCCACGGTGATGGCAGCGTCTCCTGTCGAAAAATCCCACGCACGAGGGGCTTCGATCTTCGGCCAGCCCCACTGCTGGCTGTATCCCGGGTCGCTGGGGACGGTGTCCGCAGGCCTCCGTCTGTAGTTCGGGCACGCGTAGTTGACATTGGGGGCCTTTTCCAGAAGGGCTACAGCCGCCCGAACCGTGATGCCGGGCTTCAGCGCAACCAGTTGATCACCGGCGCGGCCAACGGAGTTAACGGATTTCACCCCGACGCCGGACAATGCGGTCAGCTCCGTCTGCGTGGCACCATTCACAATGACCTGATCCGGTGCATACTCCTGAGCCGGCAGAGAGCCTGCAAAGCCTAGCACGAGCAGCGAAACGATAACCTTGATTGGAGGGGTCCTATTCATCTTCATCCCGTCCTCCTGCGCTTATCGCACTTGAACCCGAATCATTCCTCTGCCGTGGCTTATAAATTCCGGAAAGCATAACACATCCATCGGCCAAGGTGCACGAAGACCAATTATGCGGCTGCACATATCGTTTTAGGGAATGGAATCTGGGACAGCCACCGAATTCCAGCCACTTGCCACTGACCTGGGAGAGACGGAGCCCAAGCAAATCGAGATGTGACAGGCATAGCATCTATTCTCTGATCTGGCCCTGACCGCGGACGATGAACTTCGTGGTGGTCAACTCCTTGAGGCCCATGGGGCCGAAGGCATGGAGCTTGCTCGTGCTGATGCCGATCTCGGCGCCGAGACCGAATTCGAAGCCGTCACTGAAACGGGTGGAGGCATTGACCATGACCGTGGAGGACTGCAACTCACGCAGGAACCGTTCCGCCCGCCCGTAGTCGCGGGTAACGATCGATTCGGTGTGCAACGACCCGTATTGGTCGATGTGCTCCATCGCCTCTTCCATGCTGCCCACGACCTTCACCGACAGGATCAACTCCAGGTATTCCTTCCCCCAATCCTCTTCCGTTGCCGGCCTGGCGTTGGGGACACGGGCGAGGGTGGCCGGGCAGCCTCGAATTTCGACGCCCTCCGCCTTCAGGGCCGCCGCGATCTTGGGCAGAAGGGTTTCCGCCTCCTTTTCGTGAATGAGGAGGGTCTCCATGGAATTGCAGACGCCGGGTCTCTGAACCTTTGCGTTCACGCAGATCCGCTCTGCCATCTCCGGGTCGGCCCCCTGGTCCACGTAGACGTGGCATACGCCCTTGTAGTGTTTCAGGACCGGGATCCTGGAGTTCTCCACCACGAACCGGATCAAGCCTTCCCCGCCTCTCGGTATGATGAGATCGATCGACTCCTCCTGCTTGAGCATCTCGAGTACGGCAGTCCGGTCGGTTGTTCCGATCAATTGCACTGCACTCTCCGGGAGGCCGGAGGCCTGACAGGCGCGGGCCAGCAGGCCGGCCAGTGCCCGGTTTGAATGGATCGCCTCGGAGCCGCCGCGCAGCAGCACCGCGTTTCCGGACTTCAAGCAGAGTGCGGCGGCGTCCACCGTTACGTTGGGCCTGGCCTCGTAAATGATGCCGATCACGCCCAGGGGAATGCGCATCTTCCCGATCTCGAGCCCGTTGGGCCGCTTCCAGGTGCTCACGATTTCGCCCACAGGATCGGGCAGGGCCGTCACCTCTTCCAGGCTCTTGCAGATCTGGACAAGGGTCTTGTCGGAAAGCGTCAGGCGATCCAGCATGGCCGCGGGAAGGCCCTTGTCCTTTGCAGCAGCCAGGTCCTTTCGGTTGGCCTCCTGCAGGGAGGTGGTGTTCTCCCGGATCTCCCTGGCGGCCGCAAGGAGGGCCTCGTTCTTGTCATCGGTCCTGATATTGGCGAGCCGGCGTGATGCCTCCCGAGCCTTCTGCGCCATGTCCACGACCTTCTCTTCGACATCGGTCATCTTCTTCTCCTTGAGGCGACCCTGCAGGGCAGGGGGTCAGACCTACACATTTGACAAAACCGTACCGTATTTTGGTTTGAATGAGTTTTTGTCAAATGTGTAGGTCTGACCCCTCTTCAACCCCTCTTCAATGCTTCGCCAATACTACCATTTCATCCCGGTGAATGATTTCATCGCGGAGCCTGTATCCGAGGACGGATTCGATCTCCGCACTCTTCTTGCCTGCGATCCGCTGAATCTCCTGAGAGGAGTAGTTCGTGATCCCCCGGGCCCATTCCGTTCCGTTTGCGTCGAGGCATGCGACCATCTCTCCGTTGTCGAACCGGCCCCGCACTTGCACCACCCCCGAGGAGAGCAGGCTCTTTCCCCTGTGTACGATGGCCTGGACGGCTCCGGCGTCCAGGACCAGTTCCCCCTTCTTCTGGAGGGTGTGGGCGATCCAGTGCTTTTTGTGGGTGAGTCGATCCTTGAGGGGTGCGAAAAAGGTGCCGATCGGGTCCCCCTCAAGAATCCCTGTGAGCACGTCCGGTCTCCTCCCGTCTGCGATCACGGCGGGGTGGCCCGCCTCGGTGGCGATCCGGGCGGCCTCGATCTTCGTGGCCATCCCCCCCGTGCCCAACGGACCGGACGGCCCCTGGGCCAGCCTGCGGAGTTCCGGGGTAACCTCCTGTACGAATGGGATCGGGTCTGCCTCCGGCCTTTCCGCCTCGTGCCAGGCACACAGGCCGGGCGCGTCTGTCAGAAGAATGAGGATGTCCGCGTCCGCCAGGATCGTCACAAGCGCCGAGAGGCTGTCGTTGTCCCCGAACTTGATCTCCTCCACCATGACCGTGTCGTTCTCGTTCACGATCGGTATGACCGAGAACTGGAGAAGCTTGAAGAGCGTGTTCCGTGCGTTCAGGTAACGCCTCCGGTGGCTCAGATCGTCGCGGGTCAGCAAAACCTGGGCCGCTCGCTTCCCGTAACGGTCGAGCGCCTGCTGGTACATGCCCATGAGTTGGGTCTGCCCGATGGCGGCCAGGGCCTGTTTTTCCGGGATGCTGGTGTTCGGGTGCGTCGGAGCGAGCAGGGTGCGTCCTGCCGCGATGGCACCGGATGAGACGAGTATGATCTCCTTTCCCGTCTCCGAGAGGCGGATCACCTGGTCCACGATCGAGTCGAAGACCGCCGCGGACAGTCTTCCCTCTTCGCCCGTGAGGACGTGGGTGCCGATCTTGACGATGATCCGACGGACCGTTTCCAGGTATCGAGTGCGCTCCATAAGTCTTCTTTTCAGCGGTGTTGACGAAAAAACGAATCCCTCGAGAAGGGCAGACCTTTATCGATGGGAGTATCATAATAAGAGAAAGAAGAATCCACGGTCAACAACATCGGAAAGGGCGGGTCATTGCCAGCCCGGTTCCGCGTGTGCTAAAGACCTGAGTGGTGGGGTACGCTGTCTTGCATCGTGAAAGGGGGAAGAAGATGAGCGAAGATGGGAACATACCGGTGCTGTTCGTTCGCGGCACCACCCTGCCGGAGGGTTGGGAGAAGAGTGTCCTGGCCGTCTGGGAGCAGGGGGGTCGCTATCCTACCGAATACGACCGGGAAGGGGAGGCCCCAAGCCTCGATGCAACGATGACTCTCGTGATCGAGAAGCCCTTTGAAGAGCCCCGCCTTCACCGGGCCTTCCCCGGGGCGATCGAGGACCTGGAGAAATACCGGCTCGAGGTTGTCGAAGGGGTTCACGATCATTGGATTCGGCCCGAGGAGGGCAAATGGACTTATACGTACCACAAACGGCTGTTCGATTATCAGGTCCAGGAAGACCTGGCGAGCGGGGGGGAAGGCCCCTTTGCCGGCGTGGCGCAAATGGACTACCTCGTGGAGAAACTCTCCCACGTGCCTTACTCGCGGCGGGCACAGGCCATCACCTGGATGCCCACCCTGGACCCGAAGACCGATGACCCTCCCTGTTTGCAGAGAGTGTGGTGTCGCCTCGCAGAGGGGACGGGGGGCCGGCTCTACCTGAACATGAACACCCACTGGAGGAGCCGGGACGCATACAAGGCTGCCTTCATGAACATCTATGCCCTGACCGATCTGCAGCGCATACTTGCCGAACAGATCGCAGAGCGCATGGGGAGGCCGGTGCAGGTGGGCAGGTACGTGGATATTTCGGATTCCTACCACATCTACGGTTCCTATCTCCAGGAGGTGGAGGAGCGTTTCCTGAGGAGCATCCGTGACCGGTCGTTCGATCAGAGGACGTGGAGATCCGACAACGCGATCATCCAGGATGGAATCCAAAGGGGCAGGGACCAGATCGAATCGGAACAGGAATAGCTTAGTATGCCAATAAGGATTCTTCCTCGCGACTTGACAGAAAAGATCGCTGCCGGCGAGGTCGTGGAAAGGCCGGCATCGGTCGTCAAGGAACTCGTGGAGAATGCGCTGGACGCGCAGGCCACGAGCGTCCTGATCGTCGTCGGCAAGGACGCGGTCGACCATCTGGAGGTCCTGGATGACGGCACGGGCATGCGCCCGGATGAAATCCCCCTGGCCTTCGAGCGGCACGCAACGAGCAAGATTGCCACTTACGAGGACCTGACCCGGATTGCTTCGCTGGGGTTTCGAGGCGAGGCACTGCCGAGCATAGCAGCGGTTGCGGATCTGGAGATTGAAACGAAGACCGAAGAGGCCCCCCTGGGGGTCCGGGTGGAGATGAAGGCCGGCAGCGAAGCGGTTCAGCAGGAGGTTGGCATGCCGAGGGGAACGCGCGTCATCGTCCGGAACCTGTTCCGAACGACCCCGGCTAGACGCAAGTTCCTGCGGTCGAAACAGACCGAGGCAGGACACATACTCGACACGTTCACCCGACTTTCCCTGTCCAAGGTGGACGTGTCCTTCCAACTCAAACGTTCGGGAAAGCTCTGGGTAAACGCCCCTCACGCCGAGGACCTGCGTCAGCGGGTCGCGCAACTCCTCGGCTGGGAGTTCGGCGAGGGGCTCCAACCCGTGTCGGGCAGCAAGGACGGGTATGGTGTGGAGGGCCTCGTCGGGCCATCTGAACTCAACAGGGTCACCTCCAGGGGCATGTTCCTGTTCGTCAATGACAGGCCGGTTCGCGACCAGCAACTGCAGCGTGCGATTCGGTCCGCCTACAAAGGGATGTTGCCCAAGGAGCGCTTTCCTGTGGCCGTCCTGTTCTTCACGGTCCCGTATGACGAGGTCGACGTGAATGTGCACCCCGCCAAGATGGAGGTTCACTTCTCCCGTCCCCAGCAAATACGCGATCTGCTCCTCACGTCTCTTTCGGACGTAATCCGCAGAGCGCCGTGGCAGGCGATAAGACCGACCTGGCAGGACAGACCGCCCGCAGTCCCAATGGAAACCGGGGGCACGGCACTACCTTCACCCCCCAGGCCTTACGAGCTTGAGGCTGTTGCCCCACCGTTTGCGGGGCGTGAGGTCCGGGAGGAAATCGTCTTGCCGCCCCAGCCACCCGGCGACGGAAGCGAGGCCGAGGGAAAGGGCAGGGTGGAGGAGCCTCTTTTCTCGAGCTTCCGGATCATCGGCCAGTACAGGGGCGCCTATTTGGTTTGCGAGTATGGCGACCGTCTCATGCTGATCGACCAGCATGCGGCCCACGAAAGAATCGCCTTTGAGAAGCTCGAGGAGGGCTGTGCAACCGAAGGGATATCCAGACAACCTCTCGTCGTTCCGCAGGTGGTCGAAGTGCCCCCGCGGGAAGCCGAGTGCCTGAAGAGACACCTCGACTCCCTGATGGAATGCGGCCTGGAAGCGGAGTTCTACGGGGGCAGGAGCTTTGTGGTCAAGGCGCTGCCCGCCTTGCTCGGCAAGACCGATCCGAAAACGCTTTTGCAGGACGTGGCGGAAGAGCTTACCGAACTCGAACGGACGAAGCAGCTCGACCTTCTCCGAACGAACGTGCTTGCGCGCATCGCGTGTCATTCCGTCATTCGTGCCGGCCGTATGATGGAGTGGCAGGAAATGGAGGCCTTGCTCGAGCAGCTCGACGCAAAGCCGGGCCTGCTCAGCTGTCCCCATGGTAGGCCTGTGATGATCTCTTGGTCCCTCCACGAAATCGAGAAGAAATTCCACAGGAGTTAACCTAGATGCTGCAATGAAGGCTTCTGCCATGGACCCGAAGAGGATCCTCGTGCTCGTGGGACCAACGGCGGTGGGAAAAACTTCCCTGGCCCTGCAGTTGGCCGCGGAGTTGAACGGGGAGATCGTAAGCGCGGATTCGATGCAGATCTACCGGGGCATGGACATCGGAACGAGCAAGCCAACGCCCGAAGAGAGACGGCGGGTTGCCCACCACCTGATCGACGTCGTGGACCCGGACGAATCGTTTCATGCCGTACAGTTTAAAAAGGAGGCGGATCGCGCAATCGAAGACATCCAAGCCCGGGGCAAGACTGCCATGATCGTGGGTGGAACAGGCCTTTATGTGAAGGGGCTCCTGCACGGCCTGTTCGAAGACCCGAGTGTGGAAAAGTTCGATAAGTGGGAGGAAAAACTTAATTATTACAAATCATTAGGTGAGAATCCTCACAAAACACTTGAATCATTGGATCCTGCCGCGGCCCAGCGCATCCATCCGAACGACCATGTGCGTGCCCGGAGGGCTCTGGAGGTGTTTCTTCGAACCGGGAAAAGCATAACCGACCTGCAGAAAGAGCATGGATTTCAACAGGACCGGTACCAGGCGCTCACAATCGGGTTGACCATGGATCGGGAGCGACTCTTCGAACGTATCAATGCCCGGGTTGATGAGATGGTCCGTGTCGGTCTTCTGGAAGAAGTGCGAGCCCTGATGGCCAGGGGCCACTCCCCTGATCTGCCCTCTATGCGGAGCCTGGGTTATCGACATTTGACGAAGGTCATAGCGGGCGAAACAGAGATGTCGGAGGCGGTACGGCTCTTCAAAAGGGACACCCGGAGATATGCGAAGCGCCAGTATACCTGGTTTAACAACCAGGAGAATGTGGAGTGGTTGGCTGCCCCATTTCGGGCAGAACGAATCATCGAAACAATTCGGGCCTTTCTGAGATCGGTGTAAAAGCACTTTGTCTAGAAACCCGAATCTTGGAGAATTTACTTTAACCAGAAGGGGGTTCATTTAGAACTCCCTTGATTTTTGAATTCGTATCCATATAATTTTTCTAACGTTTCTCCCGTATGGGACAACCACCGAACCCTCACGACCTTTCTAGGAATCATGGCTACAAAACGGAAAACGAAGAAGAAAGAGCGTCCGGAGAAGCCGAAAAGGGCTGCACCAGCAGTGAAGAAGGGCCTGGCCGACGGGGATATTGGTGTATTCCGGGAGGAGATCGACAGAATCGATGACGTAATCCTTGAACTCCTCAACAAACGGGCCGACCTGGCCATCGAGATCGGTAAGGCGAAGACAAGCCGCAACCTCGATTTCTATTCCTCGCAGAGGGAAAGATCGATCTTCAAGAGGCTGTCTGCGAAGAACGATGGCCCCTTTCCGAACGAAGCCCTCCGTGCCGTGTATCGGGAAATCATGTCCGCCTCCCTGTCGTTGGAGAAGCCGCTGAGGGTCTCGTTCCTCGGGCCGCGCGCCACGTTTACTCATCTGGCCTGCCTGCAACACTTCGGCCGCTCGAGCCAGTTCATACCGGAAAAGAACATACGGAGCGTGTTCGAAGGCGTTGAGCGGGAGAGGGTGGATTACGGGGTGATCCCGATCGAGAACTCGACCGAAGGAGTGATCGCTCACACCCTTGACCTGTTGATGGAATGCGATGTCACAATTTCCGAAGAGATCATGATCGAGATCAGCCTCGATCTGCTTTCTCGTTCGAAGAGCCTCGATGACATCCGTCGCGTGTATTCCCACCCACACGCGATTGCACAGTGCAGGAACTGGCTGGAGGACCGTCTCGAGGACGCCGAAATCATCGACATGCCCAGCACGGCCAAGGCGGCTGAAATCGCGGCCACAGAGCCCCACAGCGGGGCAGTGGCAAGCAGCTATGCGGCGAAGCTCTATGATCTGAACGTTCTGGAAAGAAGGATCCAGGACGTCCCGCACAACTACACCCGGTTTCTGGTGATCGGGAAGAAGGATGAAGCGCCTACGGGCAGGGACAAGACCTCCCTGATGTTTTCCCTGGGGAAGGACAACGTGGGCGCCCTGTACAAGGCCTTGAAGCCCTTTGCAGAGAATGGGGTGAACCTCACGAAGATCGAGTCCCGGCCGTGCAAGGGGAAGCCGTGGGAGTACATCTTCTTCGTCGACCTGGAAGGTCACCATAGGGATGAAAAACTGGTCGCGGCCCTCGAGGTGTTCCGGGAAGGCTGCAGCGATCTGAAACTCCTCGGATCGTATCCGCAGGGGCGACAGGCACGCGCCGAGGATGTGTCCCGTATCGAAAAGAACGGATCCGCATGAATCGATCGAACCCGGATCAGGAGCCTCCGGAACGGGCTTCCACGCCGCTGTTCGAAACCATGGCGGTCGTCGGTGTCGGCCTGATCGGGGGGTCTCTTGCGCGGGCCGTTAGAGAGCGCGGCCTTGTATCGCGAATCGTCGGTTTGGGAAGGGGCCGGGAGAATCTCCGCAAGGCGCTCGAACTTGGCGTGATCGATGCGATGGAAACCGACTGGGGCAAGGGAATGCGGGACGCCGGGTTGGTCGTGCTTGCCACCCCGGTCGAGAGCATCATGCAACTGCTTCCGAAGATCGGCACCCTGTGTGCAGACGACACGGTCGTGACCGATGTGGGGAGCGTGAAAGGCTCGATCGTGAGAGAGGCGGAGAGGACGCTTACGAGGCCGAGCCGGTTCGTAGGGGGCCATCCGATCGCCGGTACGGAAAACTCCGGTGTGGAGGCGAGCTTCTCGTCCCTGTTCACGGATCGTAAGACGATTCTCACGCCCACAGACGGGACAGACCCAGAGGCGTTGGATCGGGTTCGCCGCCTCTGGGAGGAGATCGGATCGAATGTGGTCGTGATGGATACGGAGAAACACGACAGGGTCATGGGATTTGTCAGCCATCTGCCTCACATCGTGGCCTATGCGCTGGTCCATACCATCTACAGTGAAGATCAGCGGGAGGGCGACCTTGCAAGGTACTCGGCAGGGGGATTCCTCGACTTCACGCGTATTGCGTCCAGTCACCCGGAAATGTGGCGAGACATTTGTCTGATGAACCGGGAAGCCTTGTTGGAGGCAGTCGATTCCTTTGCCCTTACGTTGGACAAGTTCAAGGCCATGATCTCTGCCGAGGACGGGAAGGGACTCGAGGAACATTTCGACCAGTGCAGGCGTACCCGGGCGAGCCTGCTCAAGAAGACGTGACCAGGAAGGTGCCTTTGCAAGAGAGACCCCGAAACGAGACGACCTCCCTCGCGTGTTCATCCACGGATGAAGAGCGCCCCCTGTCTCTGAAACCGGTGCGAGGCCTGTGCGGATCGACCACCGTCCCCGGAGATAAATCCATTTCCCACCGGGCCCTGATCCTGGGATCCCTTTCCTCCGGCGTGATGAAGATCCGGAACCTGTCCCCGGGCGAAGACGTGCGAAGCACATGGCAGTGTCTGGGCCAACTCGGTGTGGGCATCGAACCGCTCGACGAAGAGGTGCGGTTGGAGGGGAAGACGCATGGGCCTTTGAAAGAGCCGGAAACCTTCCTGGACGTGGGTAATTCCGGCACCACGATCCGGTTGCTGGCCGGCTTGTTGTCCGCCCAACCGATGTTCTCTGCCTTGACCGGGGATGATTCCCTTCGACGAAGGCCCATGGACCGAATCGTGAAGCCCCTCCGGCAGATGGGGGCCGAGATATGGGGGAGGGAGAACGGACGGTTCGCCCCCCTCGCGATCAAGGGAGGGCGGCTGAGCCCGATTCACTACGATTCTCCCATCGCCAGCGCACAGGTGAAGACCGCCTTGCTTCTGGCAGGCCTCTTCCTTGAAGGCGAAACGTCTTTCGCCGAGCCGTACCTCTCGCGAGATCACACCGAGCGAATGCTCCGCTACATGGGGGCGGACGTGACCTGCGACCAGAGGACCGTACGCCTCCGGGGCGGGCGCCCGATCGAGGCCAGGGATATCGAGGTTCCCGGCGACCCGTCCTCGGCCGCTTTCCTCGTGGTCGGTGCCTTGATCACATCCCGATCCGAGTTGGAGATTCGCGATGTCTGCGTGAACCCCACCCGCATCGGGTACCTGACGATCCTCGACCGCATGGGCGCCTCCGTGGAACTCTGCAACCGCCGCGAAGTATGCGGTGAGCCTGTGGCGGACCTGAAGGTCCGGTCGAGCCGGTTGAAGGGTACGACGCTCCTGCCGGAAGAGGTCCCCGGCTGTATCGATGAAATCCCGGTTCTGTGCGTGGCGGCAGCGTTCGCACAAGGCAGGACGAAGATCACGGGGGCCAAAGAGCTGCGGGTGAAGGAGTCGGATCGTATCGCGGCCATGGCATCGAACCTGTCCGCCATGGGGGTCGACGTGGTCGAAAGGCCGGACGGTCTGGAGATCGGGGGCAGAGGCGGTGTAGCGGCCTTTCAAGGCCGAAGTTGGCAGGATCACCGGATTGCCCTTTCTCTGATCGTGGCGGCATTGGCAGCGGAAGGCCCCAGCCGGGTTCTTGGAGGCGACTGCATGAACATATCTTTCCCGGGCTTCCTCGAGCGGATCGCCCCCCTGATCGAGAAGTGAAAAGGATAGAGGTGAAAGGTCAAAGGTCAAAGGGCAAAGGGCTGGTGATTGCAATCGACGGGCCCTCCGGTGTTGGAAAGAGCACCATCTCACAGGCTCTTGCCGAGAGGCTTGACTGCAGGTACATCGATACCGGAGCCATGTACCGGGCGGTGGCCCTCCTGGCCAGGGCGCGGGCCGTGCCCCCGGACGACCCGCTGGGGCTTGCCGGTCTTGGCAGAAACATGGAGATCGAGTTCATCGTGACGGAAGAAGGGTCGGGGGTGACGCTCGAGGGAGAAGACGTCACCCTGTCGCTTCGCTTGCCCGGGGTGAGTGAGGAGGCCTCGCGCCTGTCTCGATTTCCTGAGGTTCGAGAGGTACTTGTCGAGAAACAGCGTGAGCTTGGCAGGCAGGGGAAGGTGGTGATGGAGGGCCGGGATATCGGCACCGTCGTCCTTCCGGAAGCAGACCTGAAGGTGTTTCTAGATGCCGAGCCGGAGGAGCGGGCGAGAAGGCGGTACCTGCAATGGCAGGAGAAGGGCATCGAAGTCGAACAGGAACAGCTCACCCGGGAGATTCTCTCAAGGGATCAAAGGGACAAGACCCGCAAGGTGGCGCCCCTCGTGCCAGCCGGCGACGCGGCCCTGATCGACACCACACGCCTTGCCCCGGGACAGGTCCTGGACCGGATATTTGCCCTGCTCTCGGAGAGGGGCCTTTTGGAGGAAAAATAGAGTTGGGAAGGTGGCTTGCTCTTTTAGTAAAGTACCGGTATAATTACCGAATTCTTTTGCATTTTTCGGATTGGCTGAGGCTGGGGACTCTCCGGACCCGATTCGGGTGGGAGGGCCTTCAACACGCACCGCAACCCAAGGCGTCAAGGGCCTGTAGACTGACGCCGACAAGAAGCACCAGCAGGAAAAGGAACGAGGAATGAATTCAACAACTACGCCCGAGGACAAAACCGGGACCGAAGATCTCACTCCCGAGATGACGGTCCAAGAAGACCTGTCCGCACCGAACGATGAAGAGGAAGATTTCGGCACACTGCTCGATGAGTCGATGGCAAAACAGAAAGTAGAGGTGGGTGAGGTAGTGGTCGGCGAGGTGATCGGAATCGGGGCCGAGACCGTGACGGTAGATATTGGTTACAAGTCGGAGGGTGAGGTTCACTTGTCTGAATTCAGGCAGCCCGATGGGTCCCATTCTGTGAATGTCGGGGACTCCATCAAGGTCTTCCTGGAGTCCGTGGAAGATGAAGAAGGCATCGTATGGCTCTCGAAAGAGAAGGCCGATCAATTGGCGATATGGGACGACCTCCAGGCAGCATATAACGATGAGGAGGTCGTGAAGGGCAGGATCGTGCAGCGGGTGAAGGGAGGCCTGTCCGTGGATATCGGCGTGCCCGCATTCCTGCCGGGAAGCCAGGTGGATCTGCGTCCCGTCAAGAACCTCGATGACATGATCGGAAAAACCTTTGAGTTCAAGATTCTCAAGTTCAACAAGAAGAGGGGCAACATCGTTCTCTCACGAAGGGTCCTGTTGGAGAAGGAGCGCGATGCCCTTCGGAAGGAAACGCTCAAGCGGATGGAAGAGGGGGTTGTCCTCGAGGGAATCGTGAAGAACATCACCGACTACGGGGCCTTCATCGATCTGGGCGGCGTGGACGGATTGCTCCATATCACCGATATGTCCTGGGGAAGGGTCGGGCACCCCTCCGAACTCTTGTCCATCGGAGACGAGATTGACGTGAAAGTGCTGCGGTATGATCAGGAAAGGGAAAGGGTGTCGCTGGGACTTAAGCAGACGAAGGCGGACCCTTGGTCTGCGGCGGCCGGGAAGTATCCCGTGGGAACGAGACTGGAAGGGCGCGTGGTCAGTCTGACCGACTACGGGGCCTTCGTGGAGCTCGAGCAAGGAATCGAAGGATTGATTCACATCTCTGAGATGTCCTGGGTCAAGAAGATCCGGCATCCATCCCAAATCCTCTCCGTGCAGGACACGATCGAGGCTGTTGTGCTGAACCTCGACGTGGAGAACCAGAGGATTTCCCTCGGCCTGAAACAGACGGAATCCAACCCGTGGGCGGTTCTCAAGGATCGATACCCGAAAGGCTCGAGGATTCAGGGGCTGATTCGGAACATCACGGATTTCGGGATCTTCGTGGGCATCGAAGACGGGATCGACGGCCTCGTGCACATCTCGGACCTGTCCTGGACTCACAAGGTGAAGCACCCGAGCGAGATCTATAAGAAGGGGGAGGAGATCGAGGCGGTGGTGCTGAACATCGATGAGGACAGCAACAAGTTCTCGTTGGGGATCAAGCAGCTGGAGAAGGATCCTTGGGATGAGATCCCGGATCGTTACAGGCTCGGGGACATGGTGAAGGGCAATGTGACGAACGTTACGGACTTCGGTATCTTCCTCGAGATCGAGAAGGGTATCGAGGGCCTGATTCACATCTCAGAACTCAGCGACGAAAGGGTGGAGGATATCCGGAACTTCACCGGCGTCGGGGATGAGCTCGAGGCAAAGATCATCCATCTGGATCCCCGGGAACGAAAGATCGGTTTGAGCATCAAGGCCATGAGGAAGGACGCGGAGAAGGCGGACATGGACGCCTTCCTGTCCCAGAAGGAAGCGCCTCATCGCGTAGAAGAAGACTGGAAACAGGAACTCAGAGACCTGTCCAAGACGCTCGACCTGCCGGACGCACAGCGGAAGGCTTCCGAGCCGTCCAGCAGTGTGCAGGAACCCGCTTCCGCCCCGGCGGAGACCGACCCGGAATCGGAAGAAGCCCCGGCAGAGGAAGCCCCGGCAGAGGAAGCGCCGGCAGAGGAAGCCCCGGCAGAAGAAGCGCCGGTAGAGGAAGCCCCTGCAGAGGAAACCCCTGCAGAAGAAGCCTCGGCAGAGGAAGCCCCTGCAGAGGAAGTCGGTGGTTCGGAAGAAGAGGAAGAGAAGCCCAAAGATTGAGGCCTCGTGCCTTCGAGAGGGCCGGTGGAACCGTCCCTCTCGTTCCTCTGCGATAGGTGGGAAGAGGGTTAGGACCCTGTGTTGTGCATCCTTGAGTCGCGTTCTTCCATGGTGAAACCTCCAGGGTGTGGGGTTTGATGAGAAAGATGCCGGGCCGGAGAAGAGGGAAGGGTATTTTCGTCCTCGTTTCGATACTGGGGTTGATCTTCGTGATCAGCTTTTTTGTGGGGCGTTGGGGCTTGTTCGAGGGCAGAGGAATCTCCCTTTCGAATGACAAGATCGCTGTCATTTCCATCGAAGGTGTCCTTACCAGTTCGACGGACGTGATCCGGCAATTCAAGCAATACGAAGAAAACGAGGATGTGAAGGCTCTGGTTCTCCGGATTGATTCTCCGGGAGGCACGGTGGTCGCTGCGCAGGAGATCTATGAGGAGATTGGGAAGCTGCGAGAGCACAAGGTTGTTCTGACATCCATGGGCAACGTTGCAGCCTCTGGTGGGTACTACGTCGCCTCTGCGACGGAAGAGATCGTCGCCAATCCCGGTACGCTTACCGGAAGCATAGGCGTCATCTCGGAGTACCCGAACATCGAAGAGCTGATGAAAAAAGTCGGGCTCAGGTCCGAGGTAATGAAGAGCGGTCGCTTCAAGGATTTGGGAAACCCGACGCGGGAAATGACGGAGGAGGAAAGGCAGCTTCTGCAGGATATTATCGACAACATCCACAATCAGTTCATTCGCGATGTGGCGCTCGGAAGAGGCAGGACCGTCGAGGAAATCGAGCCACTGGCGGATGGCAGGGTTTTCACGGGGGAGCAGGCGAAAGAGAACGGGTTGGTGGATCGTCTTGGGAATTTCGAGGATGCCCTGGACAGGGCGGCGGAACTGGCGGGCATCGAGGGAAAACCCGTGATCATTTATCCGGAGGAGAAGCGGAAGAAGATATGGGAATACCTGGTTCAAAGCATTGCGGAGGTGATGGGAAGCGTGCTTCGCTCGACCTTTGAACAGATGGCTCCCATGAGCTTTCATCCCGAAGTACTCTCAGTTTCAGGGAGGAGATGACATGACGAAGTCCGAACTCATCAACCGTGTGGCCGAGCGGCTCCCGTACCTGACGCGAAAGGATGCTGAGATCATCGTGAACACGATCTTCGACAGCATGGTCGATGCCCTGGTCGAAGGGGACCGGATCGAGATCCGAGGATTCGGCAGCTTCAAAGTGAAGAATCGGGGGGATCGGGAGGGGAGGAACCCGAAGACGGGAGAGTCGGTAAGGATTCCTGCAAAGAGAATGCCCTTTTTCAAGATCGGAAAAGAACTCTACGAGCGCATCAACCAGGAGCCTGCCTCACTCGGGGTGTTCCAGAAGGGGGGAGAGGGCGCTTGAGGAGGGACCTCGCGTTGAGGCGACTCTGGGCACCGTGGAGGAGGGAGTACATTTTGGGGCCCAAGGCCGACACCTGCATCTTCTGTGATGCGCTGCGTATGGACCCCCAGGAGGCGGGCCTCCTCTCCCAGGGGGAGCGCTGTTTCGTCATGCTCAACAAATACCCGTACATCAACGGACACCTCTTGATCTCTCCCCGCCGTCACGTATCCCAACTCGAAGACCTGGATGCGGACGAAACGGCCGAACTGATGGAGACCGTTCGGGAGTCCGTACGCCGTCTGAAGAAGGCCTACGGTCCGGATGGGCTGAATCTCGGGATGAATCTCGGAAAAGTTGCAGGCGCGGGGGTCGAGGAGCATCTTCATTTCCACCTCTTGCCTCGCTGGAACGGAGACAACAACTTCATGGCGGTTCTTGCTGAAACACGTGTCATATCCGAGTCTCTTGCCGACACATGGAGAACCTTGTCGCCGTTGTTTTACGAAGAAGAGGAACGCTGAAGGGCGAGCCGGTTGATCGGTTGTCATCAAAAAAATGGAACCGTCTTTGCGAAAGGGGGGATCTGCGATGAAAGGTCTGAAGTTCACTTTGTGGATCATTGTCTTGCTCATCCTGCTGTCCATGGCATGGCAGAACATCCCTCCCCTGATCGAAACAGACATTTCCTTAGGGTATGAAGTTTGGAAGGTGGGCGCGTGGCGTACAGCACCCATCCCGCTCTATGCAGTGATTGTCATCTCTTTCCTGGCCGGCCTCTGCCTGATGTGGATTCTCGATCTATCAACGAGAATGGGTTTGCGAAAACAGGTGCGGAAACTCGAGAAGGAGTTGAACGCCCTGCGGGCGCAGACGGGCTACGACGGTTCCACATCCCTGGAGTCGTACGCTGACGAGCCCTTCGACGACGAAGGCGAACGGGCAGAATCGGACCCAACACTCCCCAAGTAGGGCAAACCGGATTCAGACTCTCTTTCATGGACCGAATCTTTCTCAGGGACCTCCGTCTCTCCTGCACGATCGGCGTGAACGATTGGGAGCGAGAGGTTCAACAGACCGTGTCGATCGACCTGGATCTGGAACTGGATCTTGCAGAAGCCGGAAGGAAGGACGACCTGAACCTCACGGCTGATTACAAGGTGGTTCGAGACCGGATCGAGACAATCGTCGCGCAGTCCAGCTTTCTCCTCATCGAAGCCCTTGCGGAGCGGATCGCCGAGGCGTGTCTGGAGGAACCCCGAGTGCAGAGAGTCCGGGTTTGTGTCGAGAAGCCGGGCGCCTTGCGGGTCACGCGCACCGTGGGCGTGGAGATTGTTAGGGTTCAGGGTTCAGGGTTCAGGGGTCAGGACCCAGCACCGCCTCCTTCCGAAACCAAGCAACGGTGACAAGAGAAGCCGAAAGACGTTCGGGACAGACTTGGGTGGAGGCCTTTGTCGGCGTCGGGTCCAATGTGGATCCGGAGAAGAACATCCTTGCTGCCCTTCCTGAGATCGAATCCCGCGTACAGGTGCTGGACGCTTCGCGTTTCTACCGGAACCCGGCCATTGCGCCGGACCGTCGCGAGCGGCCCCCCTTCGTGAACGGTGTGTTGAAGATTCGAACCGGCCTTACTCCCTCTGACCTCAAGCACGGCGTCCTCCGCAGCGTGGAGAGAAGGGTGCAACGGAGCAGGACAGGGGACCGGTACGGTCCTCGGACCCTCGACCTGGACCTGCTGGTCTACGGAGACCTCGAGGTGGAGTCGGACGGGATTACCCTGCCGGATCCGGACATCTCGGTACAACCCTTTTGGGCCGTTTCTCTTGCGGAACTCGTTCCCGAGATGTGCCCCCCCAACACATCCCTTTCCATGAAGGAGCTTGTCCGCACCTTGGACACCCGCTCCTTTGTCTGCCTGGAGTCTTTTACCGCCGAACTCCGTCGTGTCCTCGGTCTTGCGGGAATCGGCTGACACCGTCCTATGACTCAGACAGGACGTCGAGTACCCGCAGATCATCCGATTGGATCGGAGAGTCTTCGCCGCAGGCGGTACTTCTGGACCTTGCCGGTGACCGTGCGGGGCAGGGAACTCACTTGTACGAACCGTCGGGGGATCTTGTAGCGGGAGAGCCTGCCCCGTGCGTGTGACTTCAATGTCTCCTCGTCCAGCGTCTGGCCTTCCCGCAGGACGACGAAGGCGAGCCCGACTTCCCCGAGGTCCGGGTCCGGGACTCCGATCACGGCGATTTCCTCCACGTCCGGGTGTGACGGGTAGACCCGCTCGACTTCTTCGGGGTAGACGTTCTCTCCACCGCTGATGTACATCTCCCCGGTTCGCCCCACGAGGGTGATGAAGCCCTCTTCATCCCGTACGGCAAGATCCTGTGTCCTCAGCCAGGAACCCTGGAAGGCCTTCTCGGTCTCCTCGGCGCGCCGCCAGTAGCCCAGCATGACGATCGGCCCCCGGGCGACGATTTCCCCCGTTTCACCGGGCGCGACCTCCTCGAACCGTTCGTTCACGACCTTGACCTCCGCATGGACGACCGGTCTTCCCACAGATCCTGCCTTGCGGATCGCATCATGGGCATCCAGACAGCAGAGGATGGACGATTCCGTCTGGCCGAACCCCTGCTTCAGCAGGATGCCCCGCCGGTGGTATGCTTCGATGACAGAGACGGGAATCGGCGCACCGGCGGTGAAGCCGAACCGAAGGCTGGACAAGTCCCCACCTTCCAGCCCATGGTCCAGCAGGCGTTTGTAGATCGTTGGAACCGCACCGAAGAAGGTGACCCGATGCCGCGCGATGGCCTTGAGGGTTGCGGCCGGTTCGAACCTTTCGAGCAGAACAACCGTGCCTCCCTGGAACAGGACCGGCGCGCTCAGGATGTTCAGCCCAAGGGAGTGGAACAGGGGAACTGCAATCAAGACGATGTCGTCCTCGTTCAACTCGAAGAAACATTGCGCGTTCAAGCTGTTGAAGAGCGTCTTCCGAAAAGGAAGGAGCGCACCCTTGGGCATCCCCGTGGTCCCTGAGGTGTACATGATCAACTGGGGATCCTCGGGTGAGAAGGTTCGCCCGGGGCCGTTGCGGTCCGGGGCCGGGCCTCCCCCGAGGAGTTCCTCGTAGGAGGCCCCCTCCGCTTCTTCCCCCGCCTCGATCCGGAAGATCTTCGGGGCCTCCGTGCGCAGGTCCTGGAAGAAAGAGCCGGGATAGTCCTCCCGGGTGGGGCCGAGGATGAGGACGGAGGGCCCCGCGTCTTCTATCTGGAATCGAAGCTCCGCCCGGGCTAGGCGGAAATTCAGGGGCACGAAGATTGCGCCGATCATGGAAGCAGCGAAATAGGTTTCCAGGAAGGCGGGGTGATTGGTGGTGAGGCAGGCGACCCGGTCTCCCGGGCACACCCCCGCGCGGGTCAGCCCGGCCGCGAGTCGCGCCACCCTGTCCCAGAGTTCGCGGTAGGTGATTATCCGCTCTCCAAAGATGATCGCCGGTTTGTCGGGCCTGCGGCGTGCCTTTTCTTCGAGCCGGAGATCCGGCCGCAGCCAACTCGCAGGGAGGTCGTCAAGGGATTTATGGTTCGCTGCGGTTTCCATTCGGTAGGGGCATCATCAAGGAAATGCGGTTCGTTACGACTTGAGATCCATGACACCTCGATAGATCAGCTCGAACAACTCCTCCACGTCCTCTTCCTCGATACAGGAGAAGGCGACCCTTACATCGTTGCCTCCGGTAGCGATAAGGCCCACCCCGTACGCGTCCAGCAGGTGCTTGCGCAGGGTCTCGCCCTCCACTCCCTTGATCGCCAGGCACATGAAGTATCCGGCGTTAAAGGGATAGACCGTCCATGCCTCTGCGTACTTCGGGTTCTCGAACACCTGCATCACCTTCCGGGCACGCGCCTCGAGCAAGGCAAACTTCTCGGCCTGCTGACTTCGAAATTCAGGAGATTCGAGGGCCTTCAAGACCAGAGTCTGGGAAAGATGGGGGCTGTTCGAGATGGAGCCCCGGATGGCGCCCATCGTCTTCTTCTCCAGTGCTTCGTACACGGCCCCCAGGTCGCCCTGCCCCCCAAGCCCGAAGGTGAGAAAACCCACCCGAAAGCCCCAGACGAATTCCTCCTTCGTGGCGCCGTCGAGTTTGACGACCAGCAGGCGTTCATCCTGGTTGGCCAGCATGCCGAGAAGGGACTCACGAAACAGGTTGTCGGCATAGAACAGGCCGTAGTAGGCTTCGTCGAGGACGACGACGAGCCGAGCACCCTTCCGGGCCGCCTCGATCAGCACACGGCAGATCGCTTCAGCCTCCTCACAGGTGATCGAATACCCGGTGGGGTTGTTCGGAAAGTTTAGAAGTACGATGAGCTTCTTTCCCCCGGTTGCCTGCTCCTCGATCCCTTTTTCGAGCCCCTGTACGTCGAATCCCCCGGAGGCGCTGTAGAACGGATAGGTTACGATTCGGGCTTGCTTCCGAACCTCGAGGATCAGGCGGTAGTTTCCCCAGAACTTGTCCGGCAGAAGAACCGTGTCCCCTTCCTCGACGAACAGGTCCCCCACGAGGGTGAGTCCGTGAGTCAGCGCGTTGGTTGCGATCGGCCTCCCGATCTGCTTGTCCCGCAGGGAAGGGCTCTCTGCGAGTTGCTTTTCTCTCCACTTGTCCCGGAGCGCCGGCTTGCCGGCGGTGGGCGCGTAGGGGAAGACATCATCGGGCCGGAGCCCCTTTAGCATGTCCTGGATGCAGGCCAGGTGCATGGCTTCCCCTTTTTCCAGGGCAATCCCTATGGTGGCATTGAACCGGAAGGCCTTCTCTTTGGCCTCTGCGCTCTGTGACAGGATGCCCTTGGGAAAGAAGAGCCTCCTGCCAAAAGGGGAGAGCATCTCGACCACGTGCGGGTTGTTCGCCCGAATCTGGTCGTTCAGTTGCTGTGCCAGTGGGTTCATCTTGTTTTCTCCTCCTTCCGAGGTTCCGGTCGAAGTCTTCCCGTACGTCCCCGGTTGTTCGCATTCTACGAGATTTCTGCTGCCCGATCCACTCCCGGGCCACCTTCAGGGTGCAGAAAAAATCACAAGATTCCGGAATCTTGACTTTTCTTCCGTCTCTGATAACATTTTATTCTACAAAAGGGGAGATGCACGATGACGAAGGCAAGTCGCGAGAGGCGCCGGGAGCGTCGAGTTCCTGTCCAGATTCAGATCCAGTACAAGACGGCTGACGGTTTCTTCCAGGACTACATGCGGAACCTCTCCCTGGGGGGAATCTTCATCCAGACGGCAAAGCCCTTGCCGATGAACACGAAGCTCCGAGTCGAGTTCTGCCTCCCGGAGATGGCCGACCCGATTACGGCCGACGGCATCGTTGTGCACACTCTCCGTGTGGGCCGGACAAAGAGCCCCTCTGTGAGCGGGATGGGTATCCGGTTCTCAGCCTTGGAGTCGTCGAGCAAGCAGTTGCTCGAGTCCTATCTCCAGGTTCAGAACGGCGCTGTCCCCCCCTGATCGATCCTCCCCTTCCTTGGCATCCCACTGTTTCTAACAGCCCGTGGAAAAAGTGGCTGTTGGAGGCTGTTCAAAAAGTTCCAGATGCAAGGCAGGCGAAACTTGTCCCCGCGAAGGCGGGGATCCAGTCTCACAATGAGGCGTACTTCCTGTACGTTGAATGACGAGGGATGAAGCCGAACGCCGC
>RCNG010000878.1_pt1 | contig 22842 bp, 23 predicted proteins | sample 2041371 | NCBI WGS metagenome assembly RCNG01 (sample SAMN09708227, study PRJNA481090) | Marine sediment metagenome, whole genome shotgun sequencing project. | biome: marine sediment; feature: ocean; material: sediment; isolation source: Sewage treatment plant 1 marine sediment (STP1) ... | reverse complement strand
AGAACTCAGAACTCAGAACTCAGAACTCAGAACTCAGAACTCAGAACTCAGAACTCAGAACTCAGAACTCAGAACTCAGAACTCAGAACCCAGAACCCAGAACCCAGAACCCAGAACCCACAAACCACAAACCAGAGACCTTACAGATGACCGATACCATTATGCACACGGCGGACCGCGTCATTGCAGCGACCTACAAACGGTTTCCCGTCGTTATGGAACGGGGCCAGGGGTGCACGCTCTGGGATACCCAGGGCCGCCGTTATACGGACTTTGTCGCCGGCATTGCCGTGTGCAATTTAGGCCATGCCCACCCGCGCATTGCCGATGCGGTGGCCCGCCAGGCCCGGCGGCTGGTGCATGTGTCCAACCTTTACTACACGATTCCCCAGACCGAACTGGCCCGGATGCTGGTGGAACACAGTTTTGCGGACCGCGTCTTTTTCGGCAACTCCGGTGCAGAGGCAAACGAAGCAGCCATCAAGTTGGCCCGGAAATACTTTAAGGACGATGGTCAGCCGGAACGGTTTCGCATCGTTTGCATGGAAAAATCCTTTCACGGGCGCACAATGGCAACCTTGTCCGCCACGGGACAGGATAAAATCAAGCAGGGCTTCGACCCGGTACTGGAAGGGTTTTCTTTCGTGCCTTTCAACGACATTGGCGCCCTGGAATCTGCTATTGACGACCGCACCTGCGCCGTGATGCTCGAGCCCATCCAGGGCGAGGGTGGCATCCGCTGCCCGGGTCCCGATTATCTCCAACAGGTTCGACGGCTGTGCGACCAGCGGGGCATGCTGATGATCCTGGACGAGATCCAGACGGGCATGGGCCGAACCGGAACGCTCTTCGCCCACGAGCAATACGGTGTGACGCCGGATATTATGACCCTGGCCAAGGCTCTGGCCAACGGGCTTCCCATCGGCGCCATGCTGGCCACTGAACGGGTGGCGGCCGCTTTCGGGATCGGCGCCCACGCCTCCACGTTCGGTGGAACCCCCCTGGTGACGGCCGCCGCCCTTGAGACCCTGAAGATCATGGATGAAGAAAGGATCGTGAATCGTGCCCGGGACACCGGGACCTATTTCACGGATGCGTTGAAACAGCTGAAGCATCGTCACCGCCGGATTGCCGAGGTACGGGGCAGGGGGCTGCTGCTGGGCATTCAACTGAACGGACCGGCCGATGAACTGGTCCCGGTATTGATGGAAAAGGGGTTTTTGGTCAACTGTGTTCAGGGGGATACCCTGCGGTTCGTTCCTCCCCTGATCATCCAGCAAGATGAAATTGACCGGCTGATCCAGTGCCTGGATGAGGTGCTGACGCAATCATGAGCCACTTTCAAAACGCCCCATTTCGACCAATATCGGCGTTGGACTCCCCATTTCATTCCTCGACATACGATAGGTATGCCTCCGGTTGAAATGATCGTCCGCCTTGATCTTGGCCGAACTGCAACGTTTTGAATCAGGCTCAATGAATAAAATTTACAATTTAGAAGGAGAAAAAAAACAGTGACGGAGAAGATCAATAAAGTGGTGCTGGCTTACTCGGGCGGTCTGGACACGTCGGTGATCCTGAGATGGCTCATCGAAACCTACGATTGCCAGGTGGTCACCTTTTCCGCTGACATCGGCCAGATCGATTCGTTGGAAAACGTGGAGGCCAACGCCATGAAAACCGGTGCGGTCAAGGCCTACGTGGATGACCTTAAGGAGACCTTTGTCCACGATTACGTGTTTCCGGCGTTTCGGGCCAACGTCATTTACGAAGGGCAGTATCTGATGGGTACCGCCATTGCCCGGCCGCTCATCGCCAAACGTCAGATGGAGATTGCCGCCCTGGAAAGCGCCGATGCGGTCAGCCACGGTGCCACAGGCAAAGGCAACGACCAGGTCCGCTTTGAACTGGGTTATTACGCCATCGACCCGGATATCAAGATAATCGCGCCCTGGCGCGAATGGGACCTGAACTCGCGGACCGCACTGATGGCCTTTGCCGCCAACCATGGCATTCAAGTGCCCACCACCCATGCCAAACCTTACAGCACCGACGGTAACCTGCTGCATATCAGTTACGAGGGCGGTATCCTGGAAGACCCCTGGGCCGGTCCACCGGACGACATCTTCACCATGACGGTTTCGCCCAAGGATGCCCCGGACACACCCGAGACCATCGAGATAACATTCGCCGACGGCGATCCGGTGGCGGTCAATGGCACTGTTCTTTCACCGGCCAACCTGCTGGCCGAGTTGAACCGGCTGGGAGGCAAACACGGCATCGGCCGCATCGACATCGTGGAAAACCGCTTCGTGGGTATGAAATCCCGCGGGGTTTATGAAACGCCGGGCGGCACCATTTTACGGCAGGCACATATGGCCATGGAATCCATTACCATGGACCGTGAAGTCATGAACCTGCGGGACTCTCAGATTCCGCGATATGCCCAGCTAATCTACAACGGGTTCTGGTTCTCCCCGGAGATGGAGGTGCTGCAGGGCATGATCGACAGCACCCAGAAAACCGTGTCCGGTGTGGTTCGCCTGGAGCTGTACAAAGGCAACTGCATCGTCCGCGGCAGAAAGTCGGACCACTCGCTTTACAGTGAAGCCCACGCCACGTTCGAGGACGATGATGTATACAGCCAGGCGGATGCCGAAGGATTTATCCGCCTCAATGCCCTTCGGCTGCGCATCCGTAAACTCATGCAACGGAAAGTGTAGGCGTGGATCATGGCTGAAAAACTCTGGGACGGACGGTTTTTGGAGAAAACGGACAAAAGCGTGGAGACGTTTACCGCCTCCATCGCCTATGACAGCCGACTATACCCTTACGATATCGCCGGCAGCATTGCCCATTGTAAGATGCTGGCCAAGGTCGGTATCATCACCGATGAAGAGGCCAGCGGACTGGTGGATGGGCTGGGCACCATCAAACGGGAGTTGGATCGGGGCGAGTTCATCTTCGACGACAGCCTGGAAGACATCCACATGCACATCGAGGCCCGACTGCTTCAAGTGGCGGGGAAGGTGGCGCAGAAGCTGCACACCGCCCGCAGTCGCAACGATCAGGTCGCCCTGGACGTTCGCATGTACCTGCGTGACGAGACGCATCGGACCATCGATCTCCTGCAAATGCTGCGGGCCGTGCTGGTGGATCTGGCCAACGGTCACCAGGACGTGATCATGCCCGGCTACACCCATACCCAACGGGCCCAGCCGGTGCTGTTTGCCCACCACATGATGGCCTATTACGAGATGTTCACCCGGGATCAGGCACGCTTCTCCGACTGCCTGGACCGCATCGACGTGATGCCGCTGGGCGCCGCGGCACTGGCCGGCACCACCTATCCCATAGACCGGCCCTATGTGGCTGAGCTGCTGGATTTTCCCCGGGTCAGTTCCAACAGCATGGATGCGGTGTCGGACCGTGATTTCGCCATGGAATTTCTCGCGGCCGCAAGCATCTGCATGGTTCATCTGAGCCGGTTGTCCGAGGAATTGGTGCTGTGGTCCACATCGGAATTTGGCTTTATCACCCTTTCGGATGCGTTTGCCACGGGCAGCAGCATCATGCCCCAGAAAAAAAATCCAGACGTTCCGGAGATTGTTCGAGGAAAAACCGGTCGGGTGTTTGGTTCACTGATGGCCCTGCTCACCCTCATGAAAAGCCTGCCCATGTCCTACAACCGGGATATGCAGGAAGACAAGGAACCGCTCTTCGATGCAGCGGATACGATCAAGGCCTGCCTTTCCATCAACATCCAGATGATCCCCCGGATCACCGTTAACCGGGAGGTCATGCGCAAGGCCGCGTCCATCGGATTCCTCAATGCCACGGACATGGCCGATTATCTGGTGAACCAGGGCATGCCCTTTCGGAAAGCCCACGCCTGCGTGGGGGGCGCTGTGGCCTATGCATTGGACAAGGGAAAGGAACTGGACCAGCTGACCCTGGATGAGCTCAAATCATTCTCGCCCCTGATCAAGGCGGATATCTTCGATCACTTGACCCTGGAGTTCATGATCGACCGCCGGCAGAGCCTGGGGGGAACGGCAACGGAGAACGTGACCCGGGCGATTGCGGAGGCCAGAAAGGCACTGGCCCAACCGCCAGCCTGAAATTCGGCCAGTTTGATCGATGAGGAAACGTTGGCTTTTATGGTTTCTTACGAGGCTTGAAAAGCGAATATCGAATAACGAATGCCGAATGTCGAAGTAAGGAATTCGTAAGCGTTCTCAGGTTCAGGGTTCACCGTTCTGGGTTTGTTTACTATTGGTTGGCCTTGTTCGCAGGCGAATACGTTCCTGATGAAACCGCCAATCCCAGGGCGAGTAAATCAGGTATGTAAACATTCACCGGATTAGCGTTTATCGTATGTGGTTAATTGCGCTGAGGTTTTCGGTGCACCCGGAACCTCTGAACCCTGAATCTTTGAATCCGTGAACGGCTATAAAAAAAGATAAAGCGCAGCGATTTCATCCTTCGGCATTCTGCGGTTCAATATTCTGCTGTTCTGCGGTTCGTTTTTCAATCGTCCGAGGTCTAATGATAGACAATAGAAGAACTCGCATCTGTTCAAAAATGATCGTTCTATCCGGGCTTTTTTTACTGCTCAGTGTCAGTTATTTTGGGTGCGGTGTCAAGGGCCCCCCGGTGCCGTCCCGACAGCCGCCGGTACCGGCGGTGGCGGATCTGGCATACGCGGTGACCGACCAAACCGTCACACTGACCTGGCGTCTGCCGGGGGCGCTTTCGGCCAAACAGGCAAAAAACGCGGCATTCGGCGTCTACCGCTCCCGAACCGCCCTGGCTGAACCGGACTGCGATGGCTGTCCCCTGGTATTTGAAAAAGTGGCCACGGTTCCATACGTTCATACGCAATCCAACCGGTTTTCCATCGATGCCCCCCTGGAAACCGGTTTTCGCTATGTGTTCAAAGTGCGGCTGGAGACGGACGGCGGTGACGGACCCGATTCAAACTCGGTGCAAATCGATCATTTGCCCGATATGCCTTCCGGAGTGTCGGAGACCCCATGAAAACCATTCCCTTTTTAAAAATGAGTGGCAGCGGCAATGATTTTATCATTATCGACAACCGGGAGGCGGTGGTGCCCGAAGCTCAGCTGATGCGTCTGGTCATCGGGGCCTGCCGCCGAAAGATGTCGGTCGGCGCCGATGGCATGATCTTCATCGAATCGTCTGCCAACTTCGATTTCAAGTGGCGCTTTTTCAACGCTGACGGGAGCCTGCCGGATATGTGCGGCAACGGCGCCCGTTGCGCGGCCCGTTTTGCCTTCATACACGGAATCGCCGATCGGCAGATGGCCTTCGAAACCCTGGCCGGAACGATCGAAGCCACCGTGGGTGACAACACCGTGAAGATCCGCATGACCGAACCCAGGGATCTTAAAACCGGAACCATTTTGGATATTGAAGGAACTCCAACAGCCGTTGGCAGCGTCAACACCGGCGTTCCCCATGTGGTAATGGTCGTGGACGACGTCGAGGCGGTGGCTGTGGCAAAAACCGGGCGTCTCATCCGATATCACCCGAAGTTTGCCCCTGACGGCACCAATGCGAATTTTGTGGCTGTAAAGGAAAATGGGACGATTTTTATCCGTACCTATGAGCGCGGCGTCGAGGATGAGACCCTGGCCTGTGGAACGGGAAATGTGGCCGCAGCGCTGATCCTGGCCTGTGAACGGGGGCTGACATCGCCGGTTACGCTGACGACCCGCAGCGGGGGAAAACTAACGGTTCATTTCAAAACACAAGGCTGCCGCTACCAGGATGTATTACTGGAAGGCGATGCCCGAGTGATCTATCGTGGCGACCTGTGGGAGGAAGCATGGCGGTCGTGAAGACGGATCACGCCGTGTTCATTTCCGTCGGGTCTAACCTGGGCGGCAAACTGGACAATTGTCTCAGAGGCATCGCCGCCCTGACCGAATCCGGTGATTCGGTGCTTCTGGGGGCATCCCGATTTTTCCGGACATCGCCGGTGGACTATGCGGATCAGGACTGGTTCGTCAATGCGGCCGTAAAAATCAGGACAACGATGGCGCCTTTGGCTCTGCTGGATCAACTGGTTGCCATTCAGCAGCAGATGGGGCGAAAAGCCGATGCGATCCGGTTCGGTCCGCGGGTGCTGGACCTGGACATCCTGTTATACGACGACCGGATCGTCCGGACGTCGAGGCTGACGATTCCCCATCCGCGCATGCACAAAAGGGCTTTTGTACTGCAGCCCATCTGTGATATAAATCCGTCGATCATTCATCCGGAGCTGGGACAAACTGTTGCCGATCTGCTAAGCCACCTTGACGATGAGGACCAGCGGGTCATCCCACTGGAAAACCAGCCCATACTGCTATAGGGATAGGGTTAAGACAATCAATTTGGCAAGGCAGATGGAGGAAGCCGTATGCTAATACCGCCACGACCGATAACGCAGCTCAAATCAATGGTCTTAACCCCTATACAAGGCCCGGTGTCGTGAAACTGCTTCTGCTGATTATTATCGCCTACCTGGCCTACCGGGCTGCCAAATCGTGGGTGATGCGAAATCTTCAGTCTCCCGGACAAAATGGATCAAGCCAACCCAGCATCGATGATGTGATGGTCAAGGATCCGGAGTGCGGGATCTACTTCCCCCAACGGGAAGGGGTGGAATTGAAATGTGGCGGGGAGACATTGCTGTTTTGTTCGGCGGTCTGCCGTGACGGGTTTTTAGAAAAACAGAAACGCGAATGACGAGCCCATAGCTGACAGCTATTCGCTCATATTATGGGAATGGATCTGGATTCATGTATGCGGAATCCAATACTGCTGATTAACATCTGATACTCAGGAAGGAATCCGATCATGAAATTCTTTATTGATACTGCAAATATCGATGAAATTAAAGAGGCCCACAGCATGGGCATGGTGGACGGCGTGACGACCAACCCGTCGCTGATTGCCAAAGAGGGCCGCGTGTTTGAAGACGTTATCAAGGAGATCAGTGAAATCGTGGACGGCCCCATCAGCGCCGAGGTGATCAGCCTGGAAGCCGCAATTATGCTCAAAGAGGGGCGGGAATTGGCAAAAATCCACCAAAATATTGTCATCAAGGTGCCCATGACCGTGGACGGTCTCAAGGCCACCCGGCAGTTCGCCGAGGAGAACATCAAGACCAATGTTACCCTGATTTTCTCACCGCTTCAGGCATTGATGGCGGCGAAGGCCGGAGCCACCTATGTAAGCCCCTTTATCGGGCGGCTGGACGATCTTGCGCAGGACGGCATGCTGCTCGTTGAACAGATCGTTGAGATTTTTGCCAACTACGCCTTCGATACCGAGATCATCGTGGCCAGCATCCGCAATCCCCTGCACGTGCTGGACGCGGCGCTGGCCGGGGCGGATATCTCAACCATCCCATTTAACGTGCTGAGCAAGCTGGCGGCTCACCCGCTGACAGACAAGGGCATCAGCGCCTTTCTGGCCGACTGGGACAAGGCCAAAAAATGACAGGTTCACAAAAAGTTCGATATCTGCGTTACGCTTCACCCCTCGTCACTGCGGCGTACCGCAAGTACACCTCATTCCTTGATCTCGAACGTTTTGCGAACCCGTCGGGAATGCGACTTTTTACGAGTTCATAAAAAATAACGGGCCCCCCCAATGATGAGAGGACAATCAATCTAAAGCAAATGAAAAACGAGCGGATCAACTCACTTCTCACCCACCCCAACACCCTGACGCTGTTCAGGATCGTCTCGGTGCCGATCATCGTGATGCTGCTGATGAGGCCTAACCGCTTCACGGCACTCTTGGCCGGCCTTATTTTCAGCGCCGCTGCCATCACCGACTATTTTGACGGATACCTGGCGCGCCGATACGGGCTGGTCTCCAACCTGGGCAAGGTCATGGACCCGGTGGCTGACAAACTGCTGGTCTCCTGCTCGCTGATAATGCTCACCGCCTTGGGATGGATGCCTGCCTGGGTCGCCTGCATCATTATCGGTCGTGAGCTGGCCGTCACGGGGCTCAGGAATATCATCGCCCAGAATAAAATAGACGTTTCCGCATCCAGCCTGGGCAAATACAAGACCGGTTTCCAGATTGCGGCCATCATTCCCCTGATGTTTCATTTTCCGGCCTTTGGATTGGACTTTCACGCCGTGGGTATGTTTTTCCTTTGGGGAGCCTTGGTATTTACGCTCTGGTCGGGGGCGGATTACTTCCTACGCTTCAGAAAATTACTTCGCGGCTGAAATTATCTGTTGACATTGAAACCATTAATTTATAAAAGAGCCACTTCAAGCGGGAATAACTCAGTGGTAGAGTGCGACCTTGCCAAGGTCGAAGTCGCGGGTTCAAATCCCGTTTCCCGCTCCATTTTTTTTTGTACGGGCGGCATAGCCAAGTGGTAAGGCAGAGGTCTGCAAAACCTCCATTCACCAGTTCGAATCTGGTTGCCGCCTCCAAAATTAGTGAACCTAAAGGGCTGAATCATCGTATTCTGCCCTTTTTTGTTGGCTATAGCTCAAATGCAAATCCGTCCTCTTTGTTCACGCCGCCTGCTGGCTTCCGGCAGTGCCTCGAGATGGCCTCTTTGGCCTCCTACAAGCTTGATGGCGTAAATACGGTACTCCGCAGTGACGAAGGATAAAGCGTAACGCAGATATCGGGCTTTTTGCGAATCCGCCAGGCCTGCTTATCAGAGCATGTCAACCTGCCCTGATCGAAAAAAGGCAGTGGATGCCTTGACCATCAAGCAATTCTGTCTTTATGTTTAAGATGATCCTATCTTGCACCAAACCGCCAATTTGGTGCCGAACCTGCCTGAAAAAGGAGGTCACTATGAAAAAATTACTGATTGTGTTGCTGGTCCTTTTCCCTTCAATTTTATTTGCCGGCAACGTGGATGACAAACAGGCCCTGGGTGATTTAAAAGCAGTTAAAATCGTTTGTGATGTCAACGTGGGAAAGGCCAAGCTACTCCTTCGGCGACTTGAGTTGATCGATGAAACTTACAGCCAGCTAATCGATGCCGGGGTCACACCGACCGTAGTGGTCGCTTTTCGCGGCGGAGCCAGCCTTTATGTCACCCGAGGGGGGCAGTACGTGGACGCCAAGGACGCAGGAATAAAAAAGGAAATTCAAGGATGGATCGATCAATTCAGTCAACACGGCTTTCGTCTCGAGCAGTGTGCGATCGCAGCCAAGGCGCAAAAGGTCGAACCGGCGGATTTTTTACCGACGGTCACCGTCGTTCAAAACGGTTATATTTCACTGGTGGCCTATCAGGCAAGGGGCTATGCCTTGCTGCCCATGGATTGAGCCGGTCGGGAAGCGGTTGGGCCGCGATCTAACGGGGGGGCTCCACCGACTCACTATCGCGGTTCAAGGCCGTGCTTTTCCATGCGGTATCGCAGGGTATGGCGGGTGAGGCCCAGCAGTCGTGCGGCTTTGCTCTTATTGTTGTCGGCCTGTTCAAGTGCCGAAAGAATCAGGCTGCGTTCGACTTCCTCCAGTTCGATTCCCGTGGAAGGTACGGTCCAGGGCTGATGACCGGCGTTGGCGGCACTTGCCGCGGGTGTCATTAGCACAAGATCGGGTAAATCGATTTCATCGCCATCGATGAAGATCATGGCTCTTTCGATGCAGTTGCTCAATTCTCTGACGTTTCCCGGCCAGTGGTGCGCCAAAAGGACGTTGCGGGCGCCAGGTGAAAAACCCTTGACCTTCTTCTTGAACTGGATGTTCAGCAGTTCTATGAAATGTTCGCCAATCGTTGCGATGTCCTCTCCGAGTTGTCTGAGCGGGGGCAGGGTGATCGATACCACATTGAGGCGATAGAATAGGTCTTCGCGAAACGTTTTTGCGGCAATTTCCGTTTTCAGATCGCGATTGGTTGCGGCGATGATGCGCACATCGACCTCTCGCTGAAGCGTGCTGCCAAGGCGTCGAAACGTTTTTGATTCAATGGTGGAGAGCAGTTTGGCCTGCATATTGAGGGGCAGTTCGCCGATTTCATCCAGAAAAAGAGTACCTCCGTGAGCCGCTTCCAAAAGGCCGGGTTTGGCGGATACGGCATGGGTGAAGGCTCCTTTTTCGTAGCCGAACAACTCAGCCTCGATCAGTTGTTCAGGCAGCGCTGCACAATTGATCTCCACAAAAGGCGCATCAGCGGCCATCGAGCTTTCATGAATCATTCGGGCGGTGAGGTTTTTGCCTGTTCCGGTTTCACCCATGAGCAGCACGGTCGCCGACGGGACATGACTCAGCCGTTGAACGGTCTGGATGATCTGCTCGATGGCTGACGAGCGACCCAGAATCGAATGGCCGATTTGGCTGCGCCGATGGTCGATGCTCGTGCGGTAAAGGTACATGTCATAACGCTGCTGGTTGGCAGCTTGCAGGGCCAGAGCTGTCTGGGTTGCATCTTCCAATACAAGCAGGGCGCGATCTTTTTCGTTGCAGGCCAGCAGGAGCAGATTCAGGTAGCGCGTTTGCCCCTGTTTGTCGCTGCGGTTTACATATTCGAGGTGATAGACGGATTCCTGCTTGGCAAGAATCTGTTGCAAGTCGTCCTCAATTCCTACCAGTTCGGGGAAGATGTCCGTGATAAGGGCAAGCGGCGATTGTGTGGGCGTCATGGACAGCAGCTGCTGTGCGGCAGGACTGGTTTCCATCACCCGCAGCCGTCCATCGAAATATATTGCACCAAAGCCTTTATGGTCCAGTAAAATGTTGAGCGGATCAGCCATGCAGCATTTCGATGTTTTGGGAGAGCAGTTGAAAAGCCTCCTCCACCCGGTCACCAGTTTTGGCGCTGGTCAGGATCAACTCGGATCCAAAATCGGCCGCCAGTCGTTTGTAGTCGGAGAAGGTGTCGGTCCGATCCTTCATCAAATCGATTTTGTTGCCAATGGTTACCAAGGCTGCCTTGGGGTTGACAGACAGGAACTTGTTGCCGATGGCCGCAAGTTCATCGACCGTTTCCGGCCGTGTCAGGTCTGCGATGGCCAACGCACCTGATGCGCCGCGAAAATAATTCATAACCACCGGGTCAAATTTTTCAAGTCCGGCGATATCCCAGATCAAGAACGTGTGTTGCGCGGTGTCGCCCGTTTCCCCGCAGACGACCGGCGGCATCAGTTTCTTACTGACGCTGATGCCGATGGTGGTCAGGTATTTGTCACTGAAGCGATCATTGACAAAACGTTGCACCAGGCTGGTCTTTCCCACGGCGAAAGTGCCCAGCAGACATATTTTCCGTTTTAAAACGCCCATAGTGAAGTTTACAGACAACTTGATAGAATCCACAACAGGTCCAGGCACTGGCTAACTCGCCATATCAGATCCAAGCATGGGCGTGGTGGCTATCTACATCGATCGGTTATGATCTTGAACATCAATCCTATTTTGGAAATGATCTATAGATATCCAAACCGCTGCCAACTGTCAAACTTTCTAGTGAACTGAATGGGAATTTAACTTAAGTTTCATTACATCAGCTGCGATCCGGCTGCGGATTTAACGAACAGACAGGATCGTTTTCACTTTCCCGGGGGCATCCGTGGGCCTCGCCCAGGCGTCGATTGATGCGGATGCCTTCAGCTTCAAACATGCTGCGGACGCATACCATGGTTTCCGAGCGGGCTTTCCAGTAGTCCTCTACCGATACCCAGAGCTGCGCATTCAAAATAACGCCACTGGCGCAGTATCCGGTGATCGCTATACGGCAGGAAGGCTCCGCGAGAACCCGCGGATCCTTTAACAACACCTCTTCGATAATATCTATGGCCGCCTCGATATCCCCACCATTTGCAACACCGAACCGGATTTCGATTCGACGGGTTCCATTTGCGGTGTGGTTGACGATGGTGTTTCCCATCAAACTGATATTGGGAACAAGAATAGTTGTCTGGTCCGGCATCACCAACTGGGTGTTGAACCACCGGATGGACGCCACCGTTCCGGTCACACCGCTCCCCGATATGGTATCGCCCAATTGGAACGGTTTCACGGCTTTCAGCATGAGGCCGGCGACAAATCGGCAAGTCCCTGTCCTGAACAGTATTCCGACGAGCAGGCCGGCGGCAAAGATAGCAGCCGCGATCAAGACACTGATCCCAAACAGGGCCATCAGGTTATCAAGCGTGGCGGAAAAAAAATCTGTGATCATCCTGACGCCTCCTTTCTGAATAGATCTTCTCACCCTATCAGTGAGACCTTAATAGGCGGTTGAAAAACGTCATGAGCGCAGGCAAGACAAGGCAGACTTCCGCGAAAAAGCGCAGTTTATGGGTGATAAATGAGCATGTTGAGTCGAATGTTGACGCCGTATGACCAAGCGCAATGGTTTTTCAACAGACTGTTAAAGCGCGGGTCGACAACCATACGGTCGGATGGTCCCGAATCGGGTTGGCGGCCCATAACCGCTTGTGCCACCTGAAAGCAATAATCCGGCCATCCTCTAACCGTTCAGCACACCTATTAATAACGTATAGTTTTTTCGATTCTTCCAAGAACATTCAACTTCATTGCCGTATTCACACAGGCATAGATTTGAGTGATTTCACGCACCCATTTGCGGATTTGCCGCACTTCATGCGCATACCTAATTCGGTGGAGTGTGAATAAAAATATTATTTTTTTATAACAATTACTAATGGTTAGCTTTTGTTTTCTTTTTCTTTAGGATATTGGCAAGCCTGTTGCTCTATTCCTGAATCAAACTGAATCAAGCGCTCAATCGATGGGAACCCATAGAGCCGTTTTAAGGAGGGAATGATGAAAACAGCCTACGATATCCAACAGAAGATTTATCTCATGACGATCGCACTGGGGATCAGCTTGCTGTTGCTGGGATTGAATGCCTGCCAGAAGGCGGAATCAGATGCGGGGAAAACTGCCGAGTCCGTTGGCGAAACGATGGTCAAGGTGGTGGACGCTTCCCGTGAGGCGGCTGGAGAAACCATGGATAAAACCAAGGGTGCGGAAAGCGCCATTGTTGAAAGAGTCGACACGGCCAGTGAGAAGACCAAAGAGGTCTATCAGGCTTCCAGTGATACGCTGGACAAGGCTGTAGGAGACGGTGTCGATGCCTATGAGTCCACCGCCAAAAAGATGGAAGCGGCTGTGGGTGACAGCAAAGACGAGGCCAAGACCGCTGGCCAAACCGTGGGTAATCTATTGAATCAGGTGACAACCTCGAAAACGAATCAATGACCAGATGATCGATGCGACTATTCAACGATTTGGAAAAGGAGACCTCGATATGAATTTAACTGTTCGTCATCCGCTCGCAGTTGTGCTGGCCGCCGTGTTTATCGCCGCGTGCGCCACCCCTTACCATCCACTTCCACTTCCCGATTTTGACGCACAGCCGATCGACCCGGGGCGCTATGAAAAAAAAGTGGGGCAGCTTGTCTTTGTTCTGGATGCCTCCAGTTCCATGGCAGACGCTCACCGAGGATACCAGAAACTTGACATCGCTCGGGGGGTTATCAATAACTTTAACGACACCATGCCCGATCTGGACATGGATGTGACGCTGCGCAGTTTCGGTCATGCCGATTCGGTATCGTCGGCATCTTCCACCACCATGCTGCCGACTCAGGCATACTCCCGCGATGCGCTGACGTCCGCAGTCGCCAGGGTTAAAGAAGCCGGCGGCATCAGCCCCCTGGCCCGTGCCCTCGCAGACGCGGCAGCTGACCTCAAGGGCGCCGATGCACCCATAGCCATGGTCATTGTCAGTGACGGCAGAAACATGGCTTCGGGCGCCCTCACCGCCGCCGGGGCATTGAGGGCGGAGCATGGCGAACGGCTTTGCATCTATGCCCTACAGGTGGGCGATGCGGCCGACGGCACTGAACTGCTGAGTCAAATCGCCGCGGTCTCCGGCTGTGGCGAGGCTGTCAATGCCGATGGGCTCGGTTCAGGTCAGGCCATGCAGGTGTTTGTCCAAAAAGTTCTGCTGACTGCCAAGAACGACAGCGATGGCGACGGGGTGACGGACGACAACGACCGCTGTCCCGGCACACCCCGCAACATTCAGGTTGACATGCATGGATGCCCCCTGGACAGTGATAAAGACGGCGTTTCCGATTATAAAGACGCATGTCCGGACACCCCCGAGGGAACCACGGTCGACGCCAAGGGCTGCCCGGTTGTCACCACGAGTGCCGAAGTGACGGCTGCTGGCACCTATCTTTACAAGGACATCCAATTCGAGAACAACAAGGCGGAGCTGAGGGAAAGCTCTTTTCCATCCTTGAATGAAGTTGCCGCAGCCCTGAACGACCAACCGGGATTGAAGGTTGAAATCCATGGTCATACCGACGGCAGTGGGGCCCGGGCATATAATCAGGATCTTTCCCAGAGACGGGCCGAGTCGGTCAAGGCTTATCTGGAGTCCAATGGAATCGATGCTTCGCGGATGACCGCCATTGGCTTCGGCCCGGATCGTCCCATCGACAGCAACGCCACCAAAGAAGGTCGCGCCCGCAACCGACGGGTGGAATTCAAACCTGTCCGGCAGTGATGCGCGGTTCCAATAAATCGGTAACCACCCAATCTATAAAAAGGAGATTAAAAATGGCCTACACGTTCGAAGTTTACAAGGACAATGGCGGTGCGTTCAGGTTCCGGTTCAAAGCATCCAACGGTGAGAACATGTTTGCCAGCCAGGGATACAAGCAGAAGCGTTCCGTTGTGTCTGCCATTGAATCGATCAAAAAGAATGCTCCCGACGCACAGGTCGATGACCAGACCTGATCGCAAATCGAGACCTCGCCCTGACAACCAGTTTCGGTGTCCGGGCGAGGTTGACAAACCGGATAGGAGATAATTATGGAATTAGTCAGACTGCTTACCGAACAATTAGGCGTCAGCCCGGACCAGGCTCAGGGTGGTGCCGGGCTTCTTTTTAAGCTGGCCAAGGATAAATTGGGGACAGACGATTATTCGCAGATTGCCCGACAGGTTCCCGGTATCGACAGCCTGGTTGAATCGGCACCGGGGCCGGGAATGCTCGGATCGGCGCTTAAGGGGTTTGCATCCAATATCGGCGGCGGCAATGCCGACGTGGGTAACCTGGCCGGTCTTGCCGGCGGTTTTTCAAAGTTGGGACTGGACACCGGCATGATCAGCCAATTCATTCCCGTCATCCTTTCCTTTGTGCAGTCCAAAGGAGGGGATGCCCTCAAGGGAACCCTTTCCAAGGTGCTCGGCTGATGCAGCGGAGAACCGCGAATTATGAAAGATCCTGCTCTCCAGATTGCCGTGGTGAAACTGGCTGACAGCAGGGTGAATGTTGTGGTTCGTCCATGGGTCAATTCATCGGACTACAGGGGCGTTTACATGGCAGAGCATGAGGCGATGAAGAAAGCGTTCGATGCGGAAGGCATCAATATTCCCTATCCTCAGAGAGATGTGCACGTTTATCAACACCAGTCTCACTCCATTCAGTCTTAAAACTAAAGCGTGTTTGGTCCATAGCGTCCGGCCAGGTCAGCATAACAAAGCCCGCTGCCGCCGAATATGTCCAGGGCGCTGCCCACGGTAAAATCGATGCATCCGTTTCCCAGTGAGTCGATCAGATCAATGTCCTGCTGGCTGGATATGCCTCCTGCGTAGGTGACCGGCAGGCCCGTCCAACGGCCCAAATAGGTCACCAGTTCGGATTCGATGCCACCACAGCGCCCCTCTACGTCCACGGCGTGGATGAGAAATTCGTCGCAGTAATCGGAGAGGCGGTCCAAGAGCGGGTAGGTGACTGCCTCGGTGGTGAATGTCTGCCAGCGATCGGTGGCCACCAGGTAGGTGTCGCCGTGTTTGCGGCAGCTCAGGTCCAGAACGAGGCGTCTTTTCCCGATTTTCCGGGTCAGCTGTTTCAGGCGCTCCATATGGATGCGGCCGTCGTGAAATACCCAGGAGGTGACTATGACATGGCTGGCGCCGGATTCCAGCCAGCTTTCGGCATTGTCTGCGGTGATGCCGCCGCCCACCTGCATGCCGCCGGGCCATCGCGAGAGGGCCGACCGGGCCGCAGCCGTGTTGCCTCTGCCCAGCTGGATTATGTGGCCGCCGGTGAGTTTGTCCCGGCGATAGCGGTCGGCAAACCATCCGGCGGGTTTTTGTGCCTGAAAGTTGGTTTGCAGACTGTGGGCGTCCGTATCGGACAAGGTGGCACCGATGATCTGCTTGACCACGCCGTCGTGAAGATCGATACAGGGGCGAAAGCGCATGAAATGCTCCGGACTCCTGGGTTAGGAAAGAAAAGGAAAGGGTTTGAGGATTCGGGGGGTCAAGGGGTCGTCCTCCGAGATTTTTTTTTAGGTTGGGCCGAAGGCGTTCCTTGGCCCTTCGCGGCGACACCGTCCTTCCCGGGGGGAGCGGTTCTCTGTTGACGCTTGAGCAGATCCTTGAACTTCTCTACCGGAACGGGGTGGGCAAAAAAGAAACCCTGCATTCTGTTGCACCCGTAGCTGGCCAAAAAATCCTTCTGCTCCTGGGTCTCCACGCCTTCGGCCACGGCATCGATGTTCAGGTTGCGGGCCATGGCGATAATAGTTTTGATGATTTCCTGGTCTCCTTTGCTGCTCATGGCATCGGATATAAAGGATCGGTCAATTTTCAAGGCGTCGATGGGAAATCGCTTCAGGTAGCTCAGCGATGAGTATCCGGTGCCGAAGTCGTCAATGGAAAAGGTGATTCCCTGGGCTCGCAGCATTTTCATCTTGGAAATGCATACTTCCGGGTTCTGGATCACACTACTCTCGGTGACTTCAAGCTTGAGGCACTCCGGAGGCAGACCGCTTTCACGAACGATATCAATAACCATCTCTACGAAATTAGGCTCATGAAGCTGTCTGGCGGACAGATTCACCGCCACGAAAAGATCCGAATAGCCCCTGTCATGCCAGCGCTTGGTCTGGGTACAGGCCGTTTGCAGCACCCACCGCCCCACGGGCACGATGATGCCTGTCTCTTCCATGATGCGGATAAAATCAGCCGGGAGAACGAGTCCCAGTTCCGGATGGTTCCAGCGAAGCAGGGCTTCCATGCCCATGATGCGGTCGGTTTCACTGACCAGCGGCTGGTAGTAAAGCACCAGCTCGTTCTGTTCCAGTGCTGTTCTCAAGCTGCTCTCCATCTTCATGCGGTACAAGGCCTTGCGGTTCATCTCCTCGGTGAAGAATCGGTAATCGTTCCCGCCGTTTTCCTTGGCGGCGTACATGGCCATGTCGGCGCTTTTTACCAGGCCTTCCACCTCCCACCCGTCGTTGGGGAAAACGCTGATGCCGATGCTGGTGGAGGTAAATATCTCCTGACCGCTGTATCGGAAAGAGCGGGTAAGGGTTTGCTGGATTTTCCGTGCCACGCGCGCAACATCGATATCAAGGCTCAAATTGGTCAGAATGATCGTGAATTCATCTCCGCCGAGCCGGAACAGGTGGTCCGTCTCCCGGAGACATTCCTTGAGCCGTTCAGCCACGCCTTTAAGCAGCTGGTCACCGGTATCATGACCCAGGGCATCGTTGACCTGTTTGAATTTGTCGAGATCCAGGAACATCAGTGCCCATGCCCGGTCTGAAGTCCGGCGGCTCGAATGTTGAAGCAGATCGTCGATGCACACATAAAACGATTTGCGGTTGGGAAGCCCGGTGAGAATGTCGTGATAGGCAACATACCTGAGCGCTTCGTCTTTTTTTCGGCGTTCGCTGATATCCTGAAGGGTATTGACGTAACCTTCGGGATTGCCCTCGGTGTCGAAAAAAACGGCGCCGCTGATGGAGACGTCAACCACCTGCCCGCTTTTGGTAAATCGTCGGGTTTCCACCCCCGAAAAGGAGGCTCCCTGATGAATTTGTGCCAGGAATTGTTGAGTCTCGGGCTGGTTTTCCTGGGGGACAAAGTCGATCGGCCGTTGTTGACATTCGTCCAGGCTCCACCCGAAAACACGGGTAAAGGCGGGATTCAGGTAGATGACCCGTTCGGACATGTCTCTGACGATAACCGGATCCGGAGCGGCTTCCAATACGGTGCGGTGACGCTCCTCGCTCTTTTCTAACGCCTCCTGCGCCTGTTTGCGCGCAGAGATGTCCCGGTAGATGACATAAATGGCCGGTTCGTCTTTTTCCGTCGCGATCGGTTTGGCCAGGACGGAGACATCCACCAGGGTCCCGTCTTTTCTCATTCGCCGGGTTTCCACCTCAAAGCAGGCCCCGCCCATTGCCCGTGCAGAAAGAGAGAGACCTTCGGCCTTCAATTGTTCGGGGACGATCAGGTCATCCATTCGCTGGCCGATGCACGTCTCTTCCATATATTGGAAAAGACGGCAGAATTCTTCGTTGATGCGGATCACCCGATTATCCAGGTCGAGGATGGCAATGGCTTCCGGGGCGATGTCAATCAATTGTTCGGCATAGCATTTCTGACTGTGCAGTTTTTTTTCTGCCCGCCTGTGTTGGGTGACGTCACGGATGACACACTGGTATCCATAAATGCCGCCGTCCGAGTCATCCAGACGCATGGTGGTCACGATGCTGTGTTTCAATTGACCGTCGTTGCTCACGAAAATGACAGGCGCGTTGTGGACCAGGCCCGTGTTATTCACCTGGCTGATCAAGGGTGCCCGGTCCGCCAAGTTGGCATAAAAGGCGGTGATGTTCGATTCTTGCAGTTCGGATCGGGAAATGCAGAAAAATTCCAGAGCGGCCGGATTGAAATCGATGATACGGCCGTCCGGAGCGGTGACGATGACGGCATCGGGGGAGCGTTCGAAAAGGAGGCGATAACGGCCTTGTACAACCCTGGCATTATGGGGGGCGGTTTTTGATTCAGTGCGGTTTTGTCTGGTCATTCGATATTTCCATGGCAGCCGAAATGCATTGCCTGTGGTGCCTTGCAGATGAACCAAATTCACGTGCAATCCTGACCATACTATTCTGGTGGCGACCCTAACAAAAAAGCGGCGGGCTTGGCAAGTGGATAAAGACCACTGAGCCGGTGTGCAGGTGCATGATAGTTGACAAGGTGAGAACAATCTCCTACCTAATTGGATGGGGGCAATTTAATACCGAATGAATCCACGCAACAATCAAAGGGGGAAAGATGGATCAGCAAACCTGGACACCGGACCGGATCCTGAAAACATCAGGCGCCTATTGGGCCACCTGTGCACTGCACGGCGCGGTGGCGCTGGACGTGTTCACCCGCATCGGGAACAGCCGGGTGGGTGGGCAGCACGTGGCCGAACAGCTGGATGCACCGATTGACGCCGTCAGCCGGCTGCTGGATGCCCTCGCCGCCATGGGCCTGCTGACCAAAGATGAAGGGGGCTATGCCAATACCGAGGCCAGCCGGACCTACCTGTCGATGGATTCAGACCGCTACATCGGTTACATCATCCAACACCACCACCACCTGGTGGAGTCCTGGGCAAAGCTGCCTGAAGCGATCCTCACCGGGAAACCGATCCGGCTGCCCGTTCGGGAGAAAGGCACGAATGCGCGGGAGGCCTTTCTCATGGGGATGTTCAACCTGGCCACCCAGCTGGCACCGCGGCTGGTGCCTGTCGTCGACCTTTCCGGCTGCACCACGCTGCTGGATCTGGGGGGCGGTCCCGGCACCTATGCCATTCACTTTTGCCGGCACAATCCGGATCTTACCGCAACCGTGATGGACCTGGCCACCACACTGCCGTTTGCACAAAAAACCATACGGAACATGGGCATGGGTGATCGGGTGGCCTTTATTTCCGGCGATTATCTGCAAGACGCCATCCCCGGCAGCTACGATGCCGTATGGATGTCCCACATCCTGCATGGCGAATCGAAGAAGGACTGCCTGCGCATCATTAAAAAGGCATTCGGGTGCCTGAACCCCGGCGGCGTGGTGGTCATCCATGAATTCATCCTGGACGACAGTCTGGACAGACCCCTGTTTCCCGCCCTTTTTTCCCTGAACATGTTGTTGGGTACCGAGGGAGGACGGGCATACAGCCAGGCTCAGCTTGCCGGCATGCTCGAAACGGCGGGTTTTGTGGACGTTCATCGTTTGGATTTCACCGGGACCAATGACTCCGGTTTGGTCCGGGGTGTCAAACCCACCTGATCCAATGGTGACGTCGAGGGCATCCCGTGAAAATCGATTCTGAAAAATGGCGGCAAACGCTGATCGAGGGCGCCTTGGCCTTGGGGCTAACGATGACCGTCGGCCAGGCCCGAACCATGGGTGAACATGCCCTGGAACTGCTCCAGTGGAACCGGGTCACCAACCTGACGACCATCACCGATCCCCTGGACGTGGCGCTCAAGCACTATGTGGACGCCCTGGCGGCGGCTCCCTGGATCGGCGACAGGGCCCGGGTCATGGATGCCGGTTCGGGCGGCGGGTTTCCCGGTCTCCCGCTTGCCATCCTGCGGCCTGACCTGTCGGTCACCCTGGTGGACAGCGTCCGCAAAAAGGTCTCTTTTCTCAAGCACACCATTCGGACCCTTGGGCTGAGTGACATCGATGCCGTTCACGGGCGTTTGGAAGACCTTTGCCTGCTGCCGGAATACCGCGGCAAATTCGACCGGGTGGTCTGCAGGGCATTCTCCTCGCTGGAAGACTTCGCCAACCTTGCCCTGCCATTTCTTTCTCCCGGCGGCTGTTTGCTGGCCATGAAAGGGCTCCAAGCAAACCACTCGCAGGAAACCGCCAACCAGAAGGGTGACGGGTCAATCATCCTCGGCGGTACGTCCTTTTCGGTCCATATCCACCGCTATCGTCTGCCGTTTCTGGATGCTCAGCGAAGCCTGGTACAGCTCACGCCGATAAGTGAGGTCTGAGGATTGGGGTCAGACGTCCGCATTAAATCTGCAAAACCAGCGGGTAGGCTGAAGGCTGAAGGTATATAAGGCGGTATGATTTCAGTCGTTTTTACCACGAGCGACAATTCTCAATCGAATGTCCATAGATGGGGATAACTTGACAATCTATTACCGCAATATTGTACTCGACCTGACAGCCACGAATGATGGTATCTGTACTTGGGCCTAACTGGATATTATCTCAAATCTATGGAATTGAATGAAATACACAAGCTACAAAATGTAATCGCAACCTCACCAGCATTCTACCTGCCCACTACATCTTTAGCCGGGTTCACACAAAAGCACCGTATTCAAGTCCGATTATGACAATGGTCTGGAATTTTCTGGTCTCGTTTGTTTTCGGGCGGTTCTGGTTAAAGGTCACATGACATACGATGCAACATGCTGTATCTACGATGCCATTGACACTCCATTACAAATTCTCTACACTCATCGACGGATAAATCAAGATCGTATCTTCTACTCTTCACATGAAGCTAATTCACCTTACCACTCACTGACCACTGAAGGGCGCTATTTTAGAAGGAGGCGTTGCAACCGTCCACGGCCGAATACATGCTCTGATGCCAACTACTAATTTTAAACGGGCATTCCACTCGATCAATTTTATAAGGAGAAGTCTTAATGAAGAAAACAGTTCTTGCCGTCGTATTGCTGTCAGTCCTGGCGCTGTTCATGGCCGTCACCGTCTCGGCCGGTCCTACAATGGATCGAATCCTGAAAACGGGAGAGCTGGTTATCGGTACCAGCGGCGCACAACCGCCCATGACGGCTATTTCCCAAAAGGGTGAAATTATCGGACTCGACGCCGATATCGCGCGGTCAATGGCTGCTGCTTTAGAGGTCAAGGTTAAATTTAAGATCCTGCCGTTTGCCGACCTGCTACCAGCTTTGGAAGCCGGGCAGGTAGATATGATCCTTTCGAGTATGACCATCACTCCAACGCGCAATCGAAAGGTGGTTTTTGTGGGGCCTTACTTGGTTTCTGGTAAAGGAATTTTAACATTGTCCAATCGGTTCGCCACTTTGCAACAGGCCACAGGATTGAATGCACCGGAAGTCAACATTGCCGCATTGAAGGATTCTACCAGTCAGAAGTACACCGAGACACTTATGCCCGAGGCCAAGCTGATACCCATTGACTCATATGACCAGGGCATCGACCTGTTATTGAAAAAGAAGGTTGATGTCGTTGTGGCGGATTATCCTTTCTGTGCATTGACCGCCTACCGATACCAGGATAAGGGGCTGCTGGCCGGCAAAGCGCCCCTCAGCTTCGAACCGCTTGGCATTGCCATGCCCGAAGATACCCTGCTGGTCAACTGGGTGCAGAATTTCTTGATACTGCTGCAAGGCAATGGCCAGTTGCCGGAAATGCACAAGAAGTGGTTGACCGGAGGCAAGTGGGTTGACGAATTGCCTTAGACCGGGTTTTATTGTCCTGCAAAGGACCAGTTGTTTCATTCCAAATTGCATGTATGTGCGGCATAGAACATGCTCGATGAAAATTTGATCGGTAAATATAGCTGCAACGATCTTGTAGATGTCAGTCTCAGAAATACCAAAGGTGTTCGATTATAGTCGCAGTTGTAAGGGTGGGCCAATCAACCGGCCCCACCCTTTCTCGTTTTAGCTGTAAATGGTTTCAATCCTTTTCAATGCCTCTGAACCGCTTATCCTGCCCAAATAAATCTGGGTGGTGGACAGGTTGGAATGCCTGAGAATGATCTTGCTCACAATTTCAAGGGGTACACCTGATCGAGAGGCATACGTGGCCGCATGTCGTCGCAAATCATGTGGCCTCAGGTGGATGCCAACCAACCGGCCTGCTTTCAACACAACCGACCTTGCTGCTTCATAGCAAATTGGAAAAATCCTATCTCGCAGTCCGACATTTCGGGTTTTGACATATTCTTTAAGACGGTCAGCAACTTTCTGCGGTATAAATATCATTTCATGC
>RCNG010002105.1_pt1 | contig 22874 bp, 19 predicted proteins | sample 2041371 | NCBI WGS metagenome assembly RCNG01 (sample SAMN09708227, study PRJNA481090) | Marine sediment metagenome, whole genome shotgun sequencing project. | biome: marine sediment; feature: ocean; material: sediment; isolation source: Sewage treatment plant 1 marine sediment (STP1) ... | reverse complement strand
TTGGTGGAGACGCAGGCCAGGCAGGCCTCAACTTCGAAGTCCATCAGGGCCTCCAGGCTGGTTTCACCCTGGGCCATGTTGAGCCCCTTCTTGATCATCTTCAGTGAGAAGGCCGAGTTGGCGGCGATCTTGGCGGCCATCTCCATGACTGTCTCCATCAGCTTCTCCGCCGGCACGGCACGGTTGACCAGCCCGATGCGCTGGGCCTCCACGCCGTCGATGGTCTCGCCGGTGAAGAGCAGCTCCCGGGCCTTTCCCGGGCCGATGAGGTTCTGGACCAGCCGGAAGGCGCCGCCGGTGACCGACGAGGTGACCTTGGCCTCGGGGCTGCCGATCTTGGCCTCCTCGGCGGCGATGCGGATGTCGCAGGCTAGGGCCAGTTCGTATCCGGACCCGATGGCAAAGCCGTTGACAGCGGCGATGGTGGGCTTTTCGAAGCGGATGATGGCCCGGGACACCTCCTGGAGCGACACCAGGTAATCCCGGTAGTCTTCAATTGAGCGGGTTTTGGACTCCTTGAGGTCGGCGCCGGTGGAAAAGGCGCGCCCTTCGCCGGTGACTACCACCACCTTGATCCCTTCATCTGCACGCGCATCGTCCAGGGCGGTCTGCATGTCCAGCCAGAGCCGCTTGTTCATGGCGTTGAGCACCTGGGGGCGGTTGAGACGGATGACGGCCACCCCGTCCTGCTTGTCGTAGATGACGCATTCCAGTTCCATGGTTTCTCCTTGGGTATCTGTTCACGGTTATCAGTTCACAGTTTTTTTAATGAACGATGCAACGCTTGAAGCATTTCTATATATTGATTTCAACGCTGTTAAATCCTCAAAAGAAGCCCCCTGTAGGTATCCTCTGCCTTCTGTTTTTCGCAACCGTGAACCGATAACTGTAAACCGTGAACGGATGCATCCTCGGGTGGGTCAAGACAATTATACCCGATCAGGCCAAATCTTCAAGGGCTTCGCCCATCAGTTGGGCAATGGGCAGCTGGCGGGGGCATCGGGCCTCTGCAGCCGAGTAGTCCGCCTGGACCATCTGCTGCCGGACAACCCCGGGAATGGCGGCGAATCGACGCCGGGCATCGTTCGAATCCCCGTAGCTGCGGGCATACATGAGATAGCGCATGACGTCACCCACAGGAACATTTTCTGCGATGGCGTTCTGGCAGATTTGCGTGCAGCCGGCACAATAGTGCGAGAATGTCTCCCGGGCATACCGCTCCAGGTGCTGCCGGTCGTTGTCGGTCAGTATCGTGCGGTCCACGGCTGCGGCGATGTTGGCCATGAGGATAGCCATGGTTGGCATCTGGGAACAGATAGCGGAAATCTGAGGGTTCTCCCAGATCGCCTTGAGCTTGGCCTGTTTGTCGGTGAAGCCTTTTTTCACGAACCGGCCGGCCAGTTCCAGCTCCCGGGAGGTGGCGGTATCTACGGTGCCGCCGCCCTGGGTCTTCATGGCGGTGAGCCCGATGCCGGCGTCAACGCAGGCCTTCACCGCGGCCTTCATTTTTTCTTCATGCATCAGCCTGAAATTGTAGGTCATCATGATGCCGTCGATCCAGTCCAGCCGCGCGGCATCCAGCAGGCATTGCTCCATGTTGGAATGGGTCGAAAAGCCGAAGAGGCGGATCTTGCCTTCGGCCTTCTGCTCGGCCGCCCACTCGCGCATACCGCTGTCCATCGTGTCGGCGTCCCGGATGGCATGCACGAAGAAGAGGTCGACGTGGTCGGTATTCATCCGTTCCAGGGAGGTGGCCAGGTCACGGCTCATACCCCGACTGCTTCGGGAGGTGGATTTGGTGACCAGGAAGATCTTCTCCCGTTGTTCTGGGTAGCTCTTGAAGTACTGGCCGATGCCCTCCTCGCTGCGTCCACCGCTGTAAACATGGGCCGTGTCCCAGTAGGTGACCCCCCAGCGGATGGCCTGCTTGAGCATGGTCTGGTTGGAGGGGATGTCGAACATGCCCCCCAGGGAGAGGATTGGGACCTGGATGCCTGATCTGCCGAAAGGCCGGGTGGGCACGCCGGTGGTGTCGGCGGCTTGGGCCGGTGTGGCGGCGTGAGCACGGTTGCGCCCGACAAGGGGTGCCAGCGCGGTGCCTATTCCGGCGGCGCCGGCGGTTTTGATGAATGATCGTCGGGAGATATCGGTGGTTTTATCTTTCATATGGTCACCTCCGTTTTAATAGGGATACCCTCGATTTATTAGAAAGCAGAGAATCCCTTATTCAATGTTTTATGCAGACAGTTCAACAGTCATGACCCGTCTCTTTCCAAATTACTATTCCTGTGTTCATTTTCTTGTGCGGTCAAGAAAACGAACCAAAAGAAGCCGCCCGCGTCACGGGTTATCCTTGTGCTTCTCTCCATCGGCGGGGCCTGTGGAACTCGCTGCGCTCAGACAGCCACAGGCCCTTGATCGCCAATGGCTGCGATGCTCAGGCCCGCGACGAAGGGACCAAAGGAATCGCCTTTGGCTCAATCGGATTGATCGCTTAGCCGGAGTCTACCCCAACGTTGCAAAAGCCGGAGGGATTCAGAGCCAAGGCGCCAAGGGTGCAGCCGTAGTAATTTACTGCAATCCCTTGGCAACGCCGGATCTGGATTCCTCCGGCTTTCCCGCAATGGTAAAAACATGAGAAAATTATTGTTTTTCCTGGAATTCACATTTGGTGAATTCCATTACGTACCGAAAGTTGACACGATTAATCAATGTTTTCAATTGGTAACAATAATTTTCGCATGTTTTTATGCAACATTGGGGTCTATTCACGTTCTTTATTTAAATCTATAGCAACAAACGATGGCGCCGTTCGCGCGTTTCGTTCTCCGCGGTCACCCGGATGGCCCGGCGGCCCTTGACCGGGCATTCGTGTTCACAGATCCCGCAGCCGATGCACTGGGCCGGGTCCACATAGGGCAGTTGCAGTCGCACCAGCAGGTTGATCCGGTCTGCCCCTGCCGCATTTGCCGTGAATGAGTGGCCCTCGAGGGTAAGACCACCGGGGCCGATATCGGCAATTCTGACGGGCGGCATCCCGGGGTTGCCGTTTATGGACACAAAATAGTCTCCGGTGGCAAACCGGTCGGAAGGCAGCGCTGGACCGTCGAATGTCAACCGGTTTCCCTTCAGGCTTCGAAGGCGCAAATCGCTGTCCAGGCGAACCGGTCGAAATTCGATACGGGTGAAGATCGCCTTGGGACTCACCGGGCAGTTTTCCTGGCAGACGATACAGGGACGGTCCATGGCCCACGGCAGGCAGCGGCCCCGGTCGACGAAAGCCATGCCGATGCGCATGGGACCCTTGGGTTCGAAACTGCCCTTTCCCAGACGTTCGTCAATGGAAATCGGCCGGATGGCGGCGGTGGGGCAAAGGTTGCCGCAGGCGATACAGCCGTGCTGGCAGCCGCTGGTGCCCATGCGAAAATTAAGCATCGGGGTCCAGATGCCTTCAATACCGGCCTGAAGGCCGGCCGGGTGGATCACGTTGGTCGGGCAGACCCGCATGCACTGGCCGCACTTGATGCAGCGCTGGAGAAACACTTCCTCCGGCAGGGACCCCGGAGGGCGGATGACGGCCGGGTTCCAGGCTTCGCCGGTCATGCCGGCCAGCCGCGCCAGGGGAACGGCAGTCAACCCTGCGGCCAGGACGGCCACCAATTCTCTTTTGGAGATATCCGGCACGGCAACTTCTCCTGCAGCCGATGCGTGAAGGTGATAGCCCATCACGTCGTGCCTGCAGTCCGCCAGGCAGTTCATGCACAATACGCACTCGGGGGTGCGGATGACGGCCGACGGTTCGCATCCGCCCTCGCAATACCGGTCGCAGTCTCCACAGGCGGTGCAGCCGTCGGCCTTCTGACCCACCCGCCACAAGGCGTTTTTCCCAAGTAATCCGAACAGCGCCCCCAGCGGACAGACGAACCGGCAGTAAAAGCGCGGGACTGCCAGATTGAGAAAAACCGCCGCCCAGAAGATGGTACCCATGGCGAAGGCGCCCGGGTAAATCCGGCTGGCGGCAGAGATTGAGACCAGGCGCCCGTCCACCAATGGCAGCAGGGTCAGGTTCACCGATCGGAAAAAGAGGGGGATGGGGTCCAGCAATCCGGTCTGCAGGGATGCGGCCAACAGCCGTGAGTCGTCGGTGAAGAGACCCAGGATTACCCAGCCGATGGCCACAATGGCAACGCCGGTGGATATGGTTCGCAAACGAAGCGCACCAACGCCAAGCAGAAGCAATGCAACCACAATTGCTGCAGCCAGGTAAGGCGACTGGATGGGAACATTCAGCAATCGGCTGATGAGGGTACCGGTTGTTGCACCGAGCAGGAAGAGGAGCAGGGTGTATTTGACACCCTGGCTCCGACGGTAGCGGTTGGCTGCGATCCTCCACGATGCACGTCGACCCAGATTGGCCAGCCATCCCACAGCCTGGTGCAGGGTCCCGAAGGGGCAGAGCCAGCCGCAGAAAAACCGGCCCAGCAAAATGGTCAAAACCACGGTTAAGAGGCCCCACAGCAGACCGGCGTAGATCGTGCCGGTAGCCAGAAGGGTGCCCAGGCCAACCAGCGGGTCAAGTTGGATCAGCCAGTTGACCGGCCACCCGCGCAGCTGCCACCACTGCTCGCCCAGGGTGGAAACGATGCAGAACCACAGGAAGAGCAGGAAGAAGAAGATCTGGCTGATGCGCCTGGCGGTGATTATTCTCATATTAATGGTTCTTGCGGTTGGATTGGTTCGTAAGCGGGTAAAAGCGAATATCGAATGTCGAACGAGGAACCGCAGAATGTCGAAGGATTGTATACTGCCTCTTTAAAATAATCGGCATCGCGCAGCGATCCATTCCTTGGATATTCGAAATTGGACATTGGTTATTCTGCAGTTCTCTTTTCCCTTTGGCTGTTGACATTACCCGGTCTGTATCTCTTTCAAATATAGCGATCGATAGTCTGCTGTACCGGCGCCTACGCTTTCAGCTTTGGCGATAAAGGGCAGATCAGCGGCCGTGCGGCCCAGCAGCGTGGCCCCCGCAGCATCGGCGGCTACCGGATCGGTGCTTACGATCAGGGTGCCGGTGGGTTTGAGATCGGACAGGGACCCCCCGGTGGGCCCGTTGGTCAGCATGGACTGTGTGCCGTCCAACACCACCACCGTGGGCCTGATCATCATGGCCAGCTCCTGGATGACCGTGTGGATATCCTGGTGAAAAATGTTGCGCCGCCCGCCCAGCAGGCCGTACCAGTTTTTCAGGGTCATGGATGCGCCGCTGCGGTGGTGATCTTTGACCGGGGCCATGCCGATGACGCGGTCTACCCGGGCCAGGGGTGCATAGAGAACCGGCCAGTTTCGGATCAGGCGCCCGCCGGAAACGCTGAACCGCTCAAAAAGGGATTCGCGTGGAATCACCACCTCGGCACCTGCCTTGCGGGCCGCCGCATCGATGCCGGTGAGGGCGAAGCAGGAGGCCGGATCATTGATGGGGTTGTCCGTTACGATCACCCGGGACGCACCGGCGTCTAAACACAAGCGCACCACGGCTGCGACCAGGTCCGGGTGGGAGGTGGCCCCCAATGCGGGCGGCGAGGCAAAGGCGGCATTGACTTTAAGCAGCACGCGTTCACCGGGTTTGACAAAGGCCTTCATGCCGCCCAGGGCTTCGAATGCCTGCTGCACGGCAACAGCCCGGTCCGTTCCGCGGGCGATGCAGATGCTTCCGTGCATGTCAGTGATGGAAAAATCCGGGATCTGCACCGTTTCACTGGCCTCGGAGAGGGCCGTGGGCGGCTGGCTATCATAAAAGCCAATGCCCAGGGCACCGGCTGTGGCAACGGAAAGTCCGGCGCGGGTACAGCGCCCGATAAATTGGCGGCGGTTGATGGAGGGTTCAGCCATATCAGGTTTTTGCCCTGCGGGTTTGGTTAGAATAATGAACGTCCAACATCGAACATCGAACGTCCAACGCTGAATGAAAACGAAGATCGAAAATTCAACATTCGATGTTCATCTTTTTATTTCCTTTCCTTCCAGATGTCCGGCCAACTGCCCGGCAAGGGTCCCGGCCGCTCCAGGCTGTCGGCTTCGTGTACACCGGCCAGGTAGCGCCCCCGGCTGAAGACGATTTCATAGGTGTCGAAAAACTGCATCACGCTCACCCCGGCGATAATCAGGGGGTCGTTAACACGCGCGGCCCCATAGGATAGCAGCGTTTGCTGGTATTCAACGGCCAGTGCCGATGCGGCCTCGGCGGTCTGCCGGTCAGAGACAAATGCCGTCAAGCGGGTTCCGTCGATCAGGTATTCAGCCGTATGGATCCGGTCTAACTGTTCGTATCCGAAGGCGTTGGCGGTTACCAATTGAAGGCTTTCAGCTTGAAGATCGCTCTCGGGAAACAGATTGGCACCAGGCACGTTTGCCACGGCGCTGCCGCCGTGGGCCTGCACAAAGGCGTGGGCCAGCAAACCGATCGCCTGCTGTAACGCCTCAGTGATGTCCGTGCCGATGATTTCCAGGTAGAAATTGTTATGGACCATGAACAGGGCATTTTCCGTGCGGTAGGCAGTGGAGACGATGCCGGCGGCCTGGGCGTCTTCCCGTCGCTGCATGCTGAAAACGGAAAAGGCGTTTTCAGCTGTAGCCATGTCGTAGACGAACACCTCTACCCAGTTGCCGGTGGTTTTATGCATGCTGAACCGCTGGGTGTTCAGGGAAACGAACCCCGAAGAGAGGTAGAGGTCTGCCCGGCCGTTGATTTTTTCGTATAGCGTGTCCGGGCTGAAGCGTTCCGGAGGAGAAAAGGGGGCCATGCCGGTTACCGTGGTGTCGATCAGCGCCCTCTGATCGGATGCCGGCGCAAGGGACTGCTGATGCGATTCCGGCCGCAGGGCAACCACTCCCGGATTGATTTGAAACTGGCGCATGACCACCCCGGTTCCTGCAATAATGAGCAGAGCCAAGACAGCCATGGAGAGGCGGGCTTCCATTTTTCCCGGCTTTTTGTGCCTATCTGTTTTCATTGCCTGCAACGCATCGTTACTTTATCGTGACTCGTATCCTGACAGTGCGTGTCTGAGTGGCATTTGATCAATGAATGGTCGGTTTGTCCTTATCGTTGCTTTTGCCGTTGATGACGGTAAACTTGGTTCGGCGTTTTTTCTGGCTATGCGCGAAAAATTTCCAGCGCCACCAGTTGGTGTCGAGCCACTGGGTCGGTGCGCGAAAGTAGAGCCAGGCCAGGCCGATGCCGCCCAGATGATAGGCACCGTGGACATTGGTCTGGGCCAGGAAAGTCAATGCGGTCACGATGGTGGTGCCATAGCTGATATACTTGGCCTTGATGGGCAGCACGAACATGAGCAGGATGGTGGCTTCAGGCTGCAGCAACCCGAAGACAATAATCAGTGCCAGCAGGCTTGGCATCATGCCGGCACATGGCACGCTAAAGGAGGTCAGTCCGCCGAAAATCAGGCCGGCTGTTGCGCCGCCCAGGGCGGCGATGACGTATAACCGCAGAAATGCGCGGGTCCCCAAGGCCGATTCGATAGTGCCGGCGAAAAAAAAGAAGACCAGACAGTTGATCAGGAACCCGATGGGCGCCCCGGGGTCGTGGATGACCGGGTGGGTGACCGCTTGCCAGATGTGAAAAGTCCCGCTGTTCAGTGGGCTGAGCGCCAGCCATTGATAGATGGGTATTCCCAGCCATTGTTCGCCGATCAATTCCAGAACATAAACCGTCGCATAGACGATCAGCATGATTTTGCCGACCGGTGTCAGTGAGCTGCCGAATCCGATTGTTTGTCGGTGACCGTAGGAAAACATGATCGACCAAGCCTATCTTTTGTTAAAGTTCAGTTGTTCCTCATAAGCAGGTGCGCACATACGCCGAATCGCATTTTACCCTGCTTATAGCATATGTTTGCACAAGCCTGCCACACCATAGCACGTGCGGCAGGCGAGTAAAAGGCGCCGGCCGTGGCCAACGTTATTTTTTCCAGTCTTCAGTCTTCGATGTCCTTGTCAAATGAAATGGTCAACGCGTAGGCACCGTCATCGAAACGGGTGCGGATCGGATAGTCGCCACTTTCGAACACCTTGATCATGGCCTGGTTGGTGGCCAGTACGTCGGCGGTCATGCCCCGGGCACCGCGTTGACAGGCCAGGCGGGCCAGCATGCGATAGAGGTAGGTGGCAATGCCGAGCCCCTGGTACTCCTCGTCAACGACAAAGGCCACGTCCACGTATGGCTTGTCCTTGTGCCGGGCAAAGCGGGCTTCGGCGATGATCTGGCCCTGGCCCGGCGGTCCCACCAGCCCCACCACGGAGAGCACATCCCGGTAGTCCACATTGACGTAGGCCTGCATCTTGGTGTGGGGCATGGTTTTGATGGGGGTGAAATAGCGATAGTAGATTGCCTCGTCCGAAAAACGGTAAAAGAGGCGGCGCATCTCTTCTTCGTCGGATGGTTTGAGGGCACGGAAGCGAACGGTGGTATCGTTTTTAAAGGTATGCCGCTCGGCGATCTCCGACGGATAGAGATGGGCGCTCTCCGCCAAAAAAATCTGGTCAGGGTAAATGATATGTTGCGCCTTGGCCTTCTCGACCAGGGCTGGCCGGTCATCGGGGTGCGCGATTTCGATGATGGCCTGGGCCCGTTCGCGCAAGGTCCTGCCGAACAGGGAAGCGATGCCGTATTCGGTGGCGATCATATTGACCGAGTCGGGCAGGTTCAGTTGGTTGGGCATTTCTTCGATGGAGATGCGGATGTTGTTCTCCCCCTTGAGGTTACGACTGGGCAGGGCGAAAATGGTGAAGCCACCTGTCGATATCTCCGCGCCGTTGAGAAAATCCATGGCCTGACCCGGTCCGGAGGTGACCTGGCCTTTGCCGGCGTGCAAGGCGATACGCCCGGACAGGTCAACCTTGCGGGCCGGGAAAATGGTCACGAAACGCGGGTTTCTGCCGATTTCCATGGGATTGAAGACCTTGTCGATGCTCTGAAATTCCACCAGGGGGTTGCGGTCCAGCCAGCGCATCAGCTCGCGAGAGCCCATGGCGTAACAGGTGAGCGATTTGCCGCGAAAGGCTTTTTTGCGTCGGTTGGAGACCGCACCGCTTTTGATCAGCGCCATAACGGCATCGGTGATAAAGGGTGTGTGGATGCCCAGGTCCTTCTTGCCGGCCAGGTGCCGGGGCAGGGCGTCGAACAGGGGGCCGAAGGTGAACCCCAGGCAGCTGCCGTCTTCGATCACCGAGGCCACGTTGGCCGCCACCCGGTCAAAAACATCGTCCACCGGCCAGCAGGAGAACACCGGTGCCGGCTCGGTGCTCTCCACCAGCAGGTCAAATTCATCCACGGAAACGAACGTGTCGCCATAGGTGCGGGGAATGTCAGCGTTGATTTCCCCGATGACCACCGACGCCCGGGCCATGACCTGCCGCCCCACATCCACGGCGATGCCCAGCGAGCAGAGCCCGTCGTCATCCGGCGGGGTGATCTGGATCAGCGCCACATCCATGGGCAGCTGCCGGCCTTTGATCAGCCACGGAATGGCCGAGAAGCGGCTGGGGATCAAATCTACCCGTCCGGCGATGATGGCCTCACTGGCCACCCAGCCGGAGAAGAAGGTTTTCAGCCGGTATTTGTTGGAGCGTAGCTCTTCCAGGGAGATGACATCCCCGAAGCTGAGGATCTGGATCAGAGTAAGGTCCTGAAGATTCAAGGCATCCGAGGCCATGAGGCGCTTGACCAGGGTGCGGGGTTCGGCAGCACCGGTACTCAGAAAAATGTTCATGCCCGGTTCGATGCGGGCCAGGGCCTCGTCCGGTGTGACCTGCTTTTTGTGCCAGTCGGTTTCCTTGGGTGCGGTCATCTTATCTCCATTTTTTAAGGCCAAAGGTAATTTGCTTTCAGGCGTCTTGGCTCCGAATCCCTCAGGCTTTTGCAACGTTGGGGTTGAAAAACAATCGACGTCAGCGAGATCAGGTGCTATGCAGCAAAAGTAGTATTAAAGATCAGTCAGCCGGAGGCACATACTTATGAAATACGATTTCGACCTGGAGATCAACCGCAAAGACACCCACTCTGCAAAATGGGGGGTGATTCAGGACCCGGACAACCCGTCGTGCTGGCACGCCACCGAAGACTATTGTGGTGAAGACCGGGTCTTGCCCCTGTGGGTGGCGGACATGGATTTTCCGGCTCCCCAGCCGGTGGTGGATGCCCTGGTCCGGCGGGCGCAGCACGGAATATTCGGGTATACGGTTCGGACCGCAGACCACGACCGGGCCGTGGTGGATTGGATGCAACGACGCCATGGCTGGGCGATCGAACCCGGCTGGATCGTGTCCACGCCCGGGGTGGTGCCGGCGGTCAACCTCCTCGTGCGCACCTTTGTGGGGCCGGGTGAAAAGGTGCTGATTCAGCGGCCGGTCTATTATCCCTTTTTCAGTGCCATTGAAAACAACGGCGCTGAGATTGTCTCCAGTAGCCTGATCCTCGACCATGACCGTTATACAATGGATTTTGACGATTTCGAGAAAAAGGCGGCCGATCCGGCGACCTCGCTTTACATCCTGTGCAGCCCCCACAACCCGGTGGGCCGGGTGTGGACCCGTGAAGAGCTGACACGCGTCGGGGAGATCTGTCTCAAGCACCGGGTGCTGGTGGTTGCCGACGAAATCCACGCCGACCTGATTTACAAGGGAATCACCTTCACGCCTTTTGCCGCCATCAGCGAAGAGATGGCCCACAACGCGGTGGTCTGCACGGCTCCCAGCAAAACCTTCAACCTGGCCGGCCTGCACACCTCCAACGTCATCATTCCCAACGACAGATTGAGGCGCCGCTTCCAGCAGACCCTCAACAGCAGCGGCATGGGTAGGTGGGCTTCTCCCTTCGGTGTCGTCGCCTGCGAGACCGCTTACCGGGAAGGGGAACCATGGCTGGAGCAGGTGATGGCGTATATCGAAGACAACCTGGACTATCTTCAGGGGTTCATCGCCAAGCATGTTCCAAGCATCCGGGTCATCCGGCCCGAAGGGACCTACCTGGTGTGGCTGGACTTTCGGGGACTGGGACTGGACAGGTGGGCGCTCAAGCACTTGATGCTTGGAAAAGCGCGGATTTTTATGGACGAAGGGTTTGTCTTCGGGCCGGAAGGCGACGGGTTCGAGCGAATCAACATCGCCTGCCCGCGGTCGATTCTGCAGGACGCCCTGGCGCGTATCCGGCGGGCGGTTAGCGGTTGAACATTACAAAGCCAGCCAGGATCAGCGCCATGCCCGCCAGGTGGAAGGACTTCAGGGATTCTCCCAGGAAAATGATGGCCAGGATGGCTGCAAAGACGGGGATCAGGTTGATGAACAGGCCGGTGCGGTTGGCACCGATGACGGCCACTCCCCGGTTCCAGCAAAAATAGGCCACGATGGATGGAAAGAGGGCCACGTAGCCGATGCTGCCGGCCACGCCGGGGGTAAGTGTGAACGTCCCGACGGCCGATATTTCCCACAGGTAGAGCGGCAGCAGCCCCAGGCATCCGAGGCCGAAGGTGTAGGTCAGAAAGCTCATGGGATGCATGTTCGGCCGTTTGGGTAAGAGGGCCGAGTAGAGCGCATAAAGGACCACCGCCACGATCATCAGCAGGTCTCCCTGCGCCAGGGCCAGGTCGATCAGCGCCTGCCAGCGGCCCTTGAGCACCACGACCCCGGCACCTACGACGCATAGCATCACCCCGGCGGCCTGAATCCCGGAGACCCGCTCTCCATATAGAATCAGGGAAATAACAATGATGACCGCCGGCATGGTGGTCTGGATCAGGGCACCGTTGATGGCCGTCGTGGTGTGCATGGCTGTGTAGAGCAAGGTGTTGAAAATGGTGACCCCGAACAGGGCGAGCAGCCCCAATATTTTCCACCCGGCCAGGGCCGTTTTCCAGTCGCGTTTGACGTAGGGCCAGGTCAGGGGCAAAAGAACCATAAAGGCCACCATCCATCGCCAGAAGGCCAGTGAAACCGGAGGAATCAACTCGGCCACGCCCTTGGCCAGCACGATATTGCCTGCCCAGCACATGGGTGCCACGGCTACCATGAGAAACGCGGGAAGCTTGGATTTAGGGCTTGCTTTCATGCGTGTTGCCGGTCTCCGTTGAAACGGGATGAGGGACGTCGTCTGGCGACACCGGTAAGAATCACGACCTTGTACCGGAACGCTCGGGCTTTTGCAAGGTGCCCGGCGCCGACGGAAAGCGCCGTGTTCGTCAGTGGATCGTCGAGCCTTCGTCAGATCCCGGATACCAGCTGGCCTGCAGTTATTGTGACTTCCCTTCCCATGCCTTTGCGCTGGCATTCCATCACCTCCGCCCGCCAACTGGCGCCGCTCTGCCTTCCCGGTGAAGTGCGTTGACACCGACTTCGGTTTGCGTCATAACACCGGAAGCAACCATCCACTGAAAAACCAGCCACGATCAACAAGGGAGGAACCACCATGAAGCAGGGCAAATGCCCCAAATGCGGGTCAGTGAACATCTATTCGGCCGAAGACCTTCCTCTGAAAAGCGGCCCGTTCGGCAGCAACTCCATCCCCATCAGCTTGACGGCCATGGCCGCCCTGGACAACTATGTGTGCGTGGACTGCGGCTTGGTAGAGAGTTACGTGGCCGACGACTACATGCTGAAGAAAATTTCCCAAAAATGGAAGTCGGTGAATGGCACGGCAGATCAAAAGGATTGATTTTTTGACATCGTCAATTAATATTCTTCCAGGAATGATAGCAAATAGGTAATCCGATGCCGTTTCCCTTTTCCAGCAGCCGCATCAGCGGCATTCGCCATTTCGGGCTGATCTCGCGCGTGCTCATCAAACACGGCATGGGTGAAGTCGCCGATCGACTGAGGGGGCGAACCGGCAGCAAGATCAAAACCGGCCTCCCCGATCCTGTGCGCATTCGTCGTACTCTGGAGGAACTGGACCCAGCTTCATTAAGCTTGGCCAACTCATGAGCACGCGTGGCGACCTCTTTCCCCCGGAATATATCGATGAATTTTCCAAACTGCAGGATCAGGTCCCGCCAGTGCCCTTCGAGGGCATCCGCCGGCTGATCGAAACCGAGCTGGGACAACCGCCGGATCAGCTTTTTAAAAGCATTGACGAGACGGCCATGGCTGCCGCATCCGTGGCCCAGGTGCACACTGCCCGTTTGAAAACCGGTGAGAAGGTGGCCGTGAAGGTGATCCGGCCGGGGATCGAAAAGCGTATCCGCAAAGACATCCAGCTCATGTATTACTTCGCCGCCCGGTTCGAACGAAGCTTCGATCTGGGCCGCATCGTCGGGGCGGTCAACCTGGTCAAGGAGTTCGAACGCACCATCTTCCGAGAACTGGACATGCTCATCGAGGCCGGCAGCATCGAGCGATTCACCCGCAGCTTCAAGGAGATCGATGAGATATACATCCCAAAGGTGTACTGGGACCTCACGTCCAAGTCCGTGCTGGTGATGGAACACATCGAGGGGATCAAGATGGATCGCGTGGACGAGATCCGGCGCCACGGCATCGATCCCCAGGAAGTGGCCATGATCGGCCTGCGATCTTTTTCCCGCCAGCTTATGGCCGCCGGCATCTTTCACGCCGACCCGCACCCGGGCAACACCCTCGTCATGCACGACGGCCGGGTGAGCCTGGTGGATTTCGGCATCGTCGGCTATCTGGACGAAGAGACCATGATGCAGATCGCCCACCTGTTCCTGGGTTTTGCCGAGCACGACTACGACATGGTCATGGAGGCCTTCGAGGCCGCCGGCCTGCTGGATCCCCGGACCATGGATCTGAACAGCTTCCGAATGGACCTCAAGGACATGGCCGAACCCTTTTACGGGCGCTCCCTGAAGACCATTTCGGTCAAGGATGTCTACTACCAGACCATGCGGCTGGTATACAAGTACCGCATCCGACTGCCCCGCAACCTGCTTTTACTCTTCAAGACGTTCATCCAGACCGAAGCCTTGGGTAAGATCCTGGGTTCCGAGGCCAGTTTGCTGGAGGTCACCCGACCCTACGCCAAGAAGTTGTTGCAACAGGGCTACGAAGCCCACAAAGTGTTCAAGAATGTGGGCCGGGACACAAAGTTGTTCGGCGGCTACCTGCGCCAGATGCCCCACCTGGCCCACGGGCTGTTCAAACGCCTGGCCACGGAAACACCCAAATTCGAGATCGCCCACACCGGCCTTGAGGACACGTCCAGGAAATTCGAAAACGGCATCAACCGCCTTACACTGGGGTTGGTGGTGGCGGCTTCGCTGATCGCTGCCTCCCTGATTCTCAACTCCACCCGCAAAGTACTGCTCTTCGAGGTCGATTTTTTCGGTGTACAGACCCTTTCCGTCACCGATGTGCTGGGGTTTTCCGGTTACATCATTGCCACGTTCCTGGGCCTGTGGCTGGTTTTTTCGATTGTTCGCTCGGGTAAACGCTGATCCCATCTGACAGGATCTCAAGAACGGCCGCTTTAATATCAGTCAATCGACCATTGCCACAAGGCTGCCGGATGCGGTAGGCTATTTAATAAACTAAAATTTTGATAACGGGCGTGCCCATGCTGTTAGACCGAAAAAGGGTGTTGATCGTTGATCCGTCCCCGATCTTCCGCCGCAAACTGAAAGCGACCATCCAGACGAACGAAACCCTGGTCGACGTCATCGAAGCGGATACCATCAACGCGGCGGAAGACATGATGAGAAATCAGCAGCCGGATGTTGTCTTTCTCGATATCGGGTTCCCACAAGAGTCGGTCATCCGGTTGATCGATGCCATCGACGGTGTGGCAGAAAATATTCGCCTGGTGGTCCTGGCCGGTCAGGATTCTGCGGCCGCCCAAGCGGCCGGACTGCATGACAGGGCGGACTGTTTTCTTCCCAAGGAACAGGCTCTCGGGTTGCGTCTGGCCGATGTGATCCATGAAATGATCCGGCGGAGCTGAACGTCCTTCGCTTTGGCAAACCAACCGTTTTTCAGGGCCGGAAAAATACCGATATCGCCATCACGGATCGGGTCATGCGATCAGGGGTTTTAGCATGTAGATGATGTCACTTTCCCTGGAGGGGTAAGGTGTCATGATGCTCTGGCGGTAGAGCGCTTCGACGGGGATGCGGTTGACCATGGCCAGGGTGCAGGTGTTGATCAACCCGGTGGCGTTGTCCGACAGAACATGTGCCCCCAACAGCGTCCCTTTCTCATCCGCTAACACCTTATAAGCTGCCGATTTCATCCCCACGCGCCTGTAGGTCGGCCAGGTCAGATTCTTGCCGACACTTTTTTTATACACCATGCCCGCTTCCTTAAGCGCCTCTTCCGTGGCGCCCACCATCCCGTACTGGGGATAGGTGAACAGCACCGACGGCACGGCCGTGTAGTCCATGGAGGATTCGTGTCGATCGCCCGTATGGCGACTGACAATGCCGGTGGCCGCCACCTGCGCCTCGGCGTCCGCCACCCGGGCCAGTTGGATCGTGGCGGCGCAGTCGCCAACGGCGTAAACGTGAGCATTCGACGTGACCATTTCCTCGTTCACGGTGATACCTCGCCGTGTCGATTCGATCCCCGCTTTTTCCAGGTCAAGATCCGACAGGTCCGGCGTGCGGCCGGCGCCATGGACCACGAGATCGGCGTCAAAGCGGCGGCCATCTTTTGTCGTGACCCTGAAGGCGTCACCGGTTTTTTCGATCGCGGTGATCTTGACATCGCAGAGAATCTCGATGCCTTCCGGAGCGGAAGCTTCCGTCAGCAGGCCAACCATCTCCCCGTCAAAAGGCCCCAGTGGTCGGGGGCCGGCTTCCAGGATCGTGCAGCGGGTATCCGTTGGCCCCAGCCGGACGGCAAAATGAGCGAATTCAAAGGAGATAAAGCCCCCACCGATGAAAATGATCCGGCGGGGAAGCCGGTCCAACTCCAAAAATTCACTGCTGGTGACCATATGCTGCGCGCCGTCTATGGGCAATTGCATGGGAACCGCACCGGTGGCCAGAACGATGAAGCGGGCGGAAAGCTGCTGATGGTCCACGGAGATGGTATGTCGGTCCGTGAATCGGGCACGCCCCCATATCAAATCGATGCCGGCTTTTTTCAGTCCGTTGACCGTATTGTCAGGCACCTGCGACGTAAACCGGTTTTTGGCGTCACGCAGCTCCAGCCAGCTGGCAACGGCTGCGGAAGTGATTCCTATGCCGGAAAGATGGCGGGAACGGGCCACGGTTTCGACACCTTCGTAGAACCATTTTTTGGCCTGGCAGCCGCTGAGCGCGCAGGTTCCCCCGGGCCGCTGGCTGTGCTCTACCATCCCCACGGTCAGGCCGTTGCGATTCAATTCGTAGGCGGCGGTTTGACCGGCGGTGCCGGACCCGATTACCAATGCGTCATACTGCTTGGACATGCTCTCCTCTCTATCATTAACCCGGCCGACACGGCCAGGCCCGGCTCATACAGAACTGTCCGGACCCCCTCACCGCTGACGCCATCGTCCACGGTCAGTCCAGGGACAGCTTCTCATCAGGGTTGCTGGGTGGCTGGGAGGGGCCGGAGATCGGTGAGCAGCGGGTTTCTGTCAGGCACCGGATGACCTGCTTTTGCTGCAGGGTCAAATTCTCGAAGCGGACACCGATGCCTTTGGGGTCCCGGCGGACCACCGTCCCGTTGATGGCGCAGGTGCGCTCCAATACAGGAGACGTAAGCGATACGGTGAGCCGCTGACCCACTTTGATGGGCTGTTCGGTTTCGATGTAGGCGCCCCCCTCACTGATGTCCCGCATATAGCACTGGTAGGTCCAGTCGCTGATGTCGTAATTCACGCCCACCAGGCAATCGTAACGGCTGTGCTTGCGCTGGTTGGGCCGCTGGCTCTGCTTTTCATCCACCATCCGACCACTCTCCAGCAGCATGTTCATCAGCGATGTGGTGATCTCCCGCGGCGCTTCCCGGGGTGCATAGTCGATATCGATCAAAACGTTTTCCCAGGTGAGAATGTGCAGCAGGGCAGGCTTGCCCGTCAGCAACCCCATCTTGGCGGCGGCGGGCTTGCCGTCTAAAATGTAGATCGATCCGGTTTTGCCTTTGGCCGTGACCTGCAGGGTGCAGGAACGACCCTCCAGTTCCAGCATCTGGAGAAATGAGGAGAGTGTGAGCCCCCGTAACTGGCCGCCGTAGTCGATCTGCAATTCGGTGAAGATCCGTTTGGTGAGCATGCTGATGTCCAACGCCTGATCGAAGTGAATGACCGACGCCATCTGCTTGATCTTGGTGCGGAGCATGGCCGACGCATTGTTGGTCATAAAAATAACGCGGGTTTCTGGATAATCAGCCCCCAGCAGCGACAACAGCTCAAAGGCTTCCATTTCGGACATGTGCATGCCGGTGATCAGGACGTGGATGTCCTCCCCGGCAAGGATTTCCAGGGTTGTTTGGACATTGGCTGCGGAGAGGACCTGTAAAAAACTGCTGTGGCTTTTCAGCAGCCCCACAAACGTGTGGAGCATGATGGGATCGTTGTCAACGACAAGGATGTTCTTCATCGAGTGTGGGCCTCTGTTGGTTCTATCAGTCGTTAGCGGCGTCTCCTGATGTGCTGTGCACCGTCATCCGCCGAGTTTCTATGGTTTCGGTATCAGGGTGAAGGAAATGGTGCCCGGGTAAGGGAACCGGTCCATCCTGTGGATGCCCAAATCCTCCAACTCCGGGTAAAAAGAGCATTTTTCCGCCGGAAAAACAAACAGTTTTTCAAAACCGGATAAGGTGGCCTCATAACCCAGCGGGGCAAATGCATCGGTGATTGCCGAAAAAACACCGGTTATTTTCCAGCGGTCCTGCACGACGGTGTAAATCCTCGGTTGGCTGAAGGCACCGGGATTGTTGAGATACTGCTCCCAGGGGGCGTAGCCGTTGAAAGCCAGAATGCTTTTCTTCTCTACCTCCTTGATTCCCATGAAGCTTCCCGCGCCTAAACTGTTCAGTTTGAGATCGGCGCCAAACCGTCCGTAAAGCGCGTTCATCATGTCGGCCAGCAGGGATTCGAAAATGGGCACTGTCAGCAGCGGTGTGCTCGGTTCGGTGTCGGGGTAGAATGTCAGGTGGGCGCCGACAATACTTACCGATCCTTCGGTTTCACGCCGCTGGCTCAAGCGCAGCGAAACCCGGTGAGCGCCCCTTTGAACCGAAACCGTGTGTTCGATCAGGGTCCCGAAATCAAACGTCTTTTCAATTTCTGCCGGCATGTCGGTAGCCGCATGGGCGACCGGACTGCACGGATCCGGTAGATAAACCAGGGCGATTGCCAACAGGGAGATGAAAAAGCTGACGTTCATGGCAACCCTCAATTGATGGCTGTCGATTCAGCGTTCTTGAGAATGATGGAATGGGTCTTTTTGGCGCATCAGGCGGCGCCACTGACAGCAAAGCCGCTGGGCCCGATACCGGTGGCCGAAGAGGTGCCGGCTATTTTTGCCAGGTAGGTGTTGCCCAACGTGTTGATATGGTCACTGATGTTGTCGAAGTAGTTGAAGTGAAGCTGCTCCTCATCGATCGTCTGCTCGAACAGCTTCATGCTCGTGCTGTCCCCGTTTTCGCGGCAGATCAGAAGAAACTGGTTGTAGATGTCGATGGTATTGTCCTCGAGGCCGGCATCAAAGGTAAAAACCTGTTCGACCTTCTGACCCTTGGTGACCTTCTGGTCGGGTTCTGTGGTGGGCTCGCCTCCCAGTTCCTTGATCCGTTCGGCAAAGCCTTCCGCGTGGCGCATCTCGTCGATGGCGATCAGCTTGACCTTTGCGGCCAGCTCGCCATAGTCCTTGTCATCCAGGTTGTAATGCTGGTTCATGTACTGGGTGATGGCCGTCAGTTCCATGGACCGGGCTTTGTTGAGCACCTCGATAACCTTAGCCTTTCTCTTTTCCCTCGCCGTTTGAGCCATTTTCAATCTCCTGGGTTTGAATGGGTTGAGGATCGTTTTTCGTATTTATAGAATGTCGACCATTACTTCGTAATGATCGAATGGGGGCATAATGCAGGCGCCGGCAAACCGGGTTCGAGCGGTATCGACCATTTCGCGGGCGTTGGCGGCACCTTCGGCCACCGGGTCTGGAGCGCGGTGGATGCGTTGCCGCAGCAAATCGGGCACGGTGATGCCGGCCACCTTGGTGTGCAGAAATTCCGCGTGCCGGGGTGTGCGCAGGGGGAGGATGCCCATGATGACAGGGATGTCGATATTTCTGATGGCGTCGGCGATTTCATCGGCTCCAGGTTCGTCATAAACGGGCTGGCTCACGGCAAATTGGGCGCCGGCGTCCACTTTCCGCCGCAAGTGATCCACCGCCCTGGCCAGGCCGTTTTTTTCGGGGTGGGTGTCAAAAACCACACCGGTCTGCAGGCCCGCTTCCCGGGCCAAGCTTACCAATCCGTAGACGTCGGTATCCCGGACGTCGGTCGTATTTCCCCGGTCCTTGAAGGCCACAAAATCGCCGGTGGCCACCAGTACCGTTTCAATGCCAAGCGCTTTGGCCCCCCACAATTCGCCTTGCAGGCTCAAGCGGTTGTGGTCCCGGGTGGTGAGGTGCAGGATGGCTGGCTTTTTCGTGCGCTGCAGGATCATGGCGCACAGGGCCATGGCACTCATGCGGGGCTTGGCCACGGGGTTGGTGGCCACGCTGAAACCGAAGAACGGCAGTGCGTTCAAGGCATCCAGGGCAGAAAGGACTTTTGCCGGGTCCGGTCCGTCCGGAGGGACCACCTCTATGGTGACGACGAACGATTCGTTAAACATGTTGACCCTCTTACAGATTCGGATGTGGCGTTGATGTCACGCTGATAAGAGACGATTGGCCGCGGCCCGGGCAACGGCACAGCTGTTGACATCCATTGCTTCCTGACCGAGCCGTTGGGATGGGGTGAAGTCGGTTTTCATAGGCACTCTTGCAGGCCATAGCCTATGGTAACAGCTAACGGGTTTGCCCGGAAAGGCTGATCTCCCCTTTTTCCCCGACATGGAGATTGGGCCTCAGGCCGCCGAGGTCGAGTTTGGCGTTGAGCTCATAAGCAATCGTATCCCGCTGTGCGTTCACCAGATCAGCAAAAAAGCGTATGCTGCTCAGCAGGCTGGTGGTGGCAATCAGGGTCACGTCGCCTTCTCCATAGCCGTCGATCGTTGGCAGATCGTTGGCGACACCCGTCAAAATCTTGTGCCCGTCAAGCTTTAGGCTGTAGGCGATCCCTTGAAGCTTCAGAGCTGCTCGATTGGGATTGATGATGTGAAGGCCGATTTCGAATCGCGGTGCGATGCTGTCCGATGGCAGTGCCCGGATGGCGCTGACGTTTACGCTGGGCGTTTCATAATCGGGGTGGAGGGTGGCGCAACCCGCGATCATCAGAACCGCTGACGCAAGGATCAGGATCCAGTGGTATCGGGGCATCGGTATTCTCCTTTCGGGTGATTTCACCCGGGAACCGCCTATTTTCCCATGATCATCAGCAGCGGGATGAAAACCAGACCTGCCAGGGCCAGGTAGAGGCCGTTCAGTACCCGCTGATATTTATATCGGGTCGTTTCGTCCGGCTCGTTGAGGGCCAGTTGCTTGAACCGCCGGTAATCGTCGAGCCATCCGGTCATCAAATCCACGTGATGTCCCTTTTCTTTCAGCGTCATCTTGATCTGCTGAAATGAGTGCAGGGTGAACACGATGGAACCGATCAATCCAATACTCAGCCAACTCATAGTAGCCGCCTCCTCATGTCCCTTATTCCGCGCATTTGTTTATTGACTGTTCCCCGGCTGGCGATCCGGCGGAAAGTAGCAGATCCTACCACACATTCAATGATCGGGCCACCGTTCAGTTTGACTATGTCATTTTGACTTTCTGGGTTTGGCCCGTGCCGTGGGAGTGGCACTCAGTGGATCATCCGGCCAGACGTGTTTGGGATAACGTCCTTTGAGCGCTTTTTTTACCTCGGGGTAGCTGTTTTGCCAGAAACCGGCCAGGTCCCGGGTAATCTGGGCGGGGCGGCCTGCCGGTGAAAGCAGGTGCAGTATCACGGGTATTCGGCCTCCGGCGATGGCCGGGGTTATGGTGGTGCCGAACATTTCCTGAACCCTTACGGCCAGCACCGGTATCGGTTCGCTGTAGTCGACGGGTAGGCGGGAACCGCTGGGCACCGTGATGTGGGTGGGGGCCAGTTCATCGATCTGGCGCTGTTGCCGCCAACCGAGAAGATTACGTAACGCGTTAGAAAAAACCTTCGTTCCCAGATCTTTCAATCGTGTCATGCCGGAAAGATAGGGCGAGAGCCAACTTTCCAGGGTGCTGGAAAGCGCGGCATCGCAGACATCAGGCCAGGGACCGCCTTCTGCATCTATCCGTGCCAGTAGCATAGCCCGAGTTTGCCAGGACCGCAGGGTCCGCGTCCAGGGAAGGATGTCGATGCCGTTCTCACGAATACCGGTGATCATGGCGGCCATCACGGCTTGGGGAGCAGGATTGGTCAATATTTCAGTTTCCATGGTGAGCGCCCCCAGAACCAGCTTCCGCATACATGATACGGCCTGCCGCTGGGAATCCCAGGCCACCGATTCCAGCCATTGGACCCGGTGTGTGAACTGCTCCAGCAGGCCTTCTTTATCGATTGCGGCTGCCATGAAGATGCGGGCCTCCCGCCGGTCGCCGTCCGTGCGTGCCGCCACCAGGTATTCACTGGCACTCAGCGGTTCGGGCGGGTCGAAATAGGCACCGCGGCCGCTGGTGAGCAAAAAGCGGCCCGGGCTGTCGGGTCGTTGCCGGGCAATGCGGTCGGGGTAGGCCCAGGCCAGCAGCCTGCCCGGATCGGATGCCCGATTGGTTTTGTCGCTAATGCCCAACCGGTGTTGAAGCACTGCCGACACTTTCAGAATATGCTTCACAGCGGATGTATCGACGCTACAGCCATTCATGTGAAATGCCCTCTTCGCCCGGTAGGCTTGCAGTGCATCCAGCCTCAATCTCAGGTCGGCATCGCGCTCCCGGCCGATAAAATGAAGGGGGTCACGTTCACTCAAGATGGCGGCAGTTTCGCAGGCGGAACGACCCACCTTGTCCCTGCGGGCCGCCAGAATCATGTGGGCCAGGCGGGGGTGCAGGGGCAGATCCGCCATATGCCGACCGTGTGCGGTGATTTTCCCGCGATCGTCAAGGGCTCCCAGATCCAGGAGCAACTGACGGGCCATGGCAAATGCCGGGGTTGGCGGTGGATCCAGCCAGCCGAGGGCATCGGGGGCCTCAAGCCCCCAGGCAGCCAGTTCCAGGGCCAGTCCGGCCAGATCGGTGTCGAGGATCTCCGGTCGGTTGTGGGGCACGAGCGTATGGTGGGTCGCTTCGTTCCACATCCGGTAGCAGATGCCCGGACGCATGCGACCGGCCCGCCCCCGGCGCTGGTCGGCCGATGCCCGGGACACCGGCAGCGTCACCAATCGGGTCATACCGCTGCCGGGATCGAAGCGCGGCGCTCGCTGCAATCCGCTGTCCACCACGACACCGATCTGTTCGATGGTCAGGCTGGTCTCGGCAATGGACGTGGCCAGCACGATCTTGTGCTGCCCGGCTGGGGGCGGTGATATGGCCGCATCCTGCCGTTCACGGGGCAGATTGCCGTAGAGCGGGGCGACATTCCACCCGCGGGGAAGATCTCCGTCTTCAAGTAAGCGGGCCACCCGTCTGATCTCCGGTGCGCCAGGGAGAAAGACGAGAAGATTGCCCTCGTTGGCCGTGACTGACTGCCGGATGGTAAAGGCAACGGCCCGTTCGACGGGTTGGGCTGCCGGCCGGTCCACATACCGGGTCTCTACAGAAAAAATACGGCCATCACATCGGATCAGG
>RCNG010000259.1_pt1 | contig 22897 bp, 19 predicted proteins | sample 2041371 | NCBI WGS metagenome assembly RCNG01 (sample SAMN09708227, study PRJNA481090) | Marine sediment metagenome, whole genome shotgun sequencing project. | biome: marine sediment; feature: ocean; material: sediment; isolation source: Sewage treatment plant 1 marine sediment (STP1) ... | reverse complement strand
TGCGAGTAGGGCCGCGCGGCGAGCATCTTGCCCTGCGAACGCTGCAGCTTGCTCGCCGCGACCATCTTCATGGCCTTGGTGATCTGCTGCGTGTTCTTGACCGAACGAATCCGGTTGTTGAGTATTTTTACCCCGGCTCCCGCCACGGGTTACCTCCTACTCGCGATGAATTCTTCGATGGCTTCGGTCAGGTGCTTGACGGTGTTGTCCTCGAGCTTGCCGCTCTCGGCGATGGTGTGCAGGACACCCGCGTGCTTCTCGGCCATGTAGGTGTGGAAATCGATTTCCCACTGCTTCAACTCCGGGACAGGCACCTCGTCGAGGTAACCCTTGCTGGCGGCGAAGATGATCGACACCTGCTTCTCGTTGCTCATGGGCGCGTACTGATCCTGCTTGAGGATCTCGACCATGCGTTCGCCGCGGGTCAGCTGACGCTGGGTCGACTTGTCCAGGTCGCTGCCGAACTGCGCGAACGCCGCCAGCTCACGGTACTGGGCCAGGTCGAGACGCAGCGAACCGGCCACCTTCTTCATGGCCTTGGTCTGCGCGGCGCCACCCACACGGGATACGCTGATACCCACGTTGATGGCCGGCCGGATGCCCTGGTAGAACAGATCGTTCTCCAGGAAGATCTGGCCGTCGGTGATCGAAATCACGTTGGTCGGAATGTAGGCCGACACGTCGGAAGCCTGCGTCTCGATGATCGGCAGGGCGGTCAGGGAGCCGCCGCCGTTCTCGTCGGACAGCTTGACCGAACGCTCGAGCAGGCGGCTGTGCAGATAGAACACGTCTCCGGGAAACGCTTCGCGTCCGGGCGGGCGGCGCAGCAGAAGCGACATCTGCCGGTAGGCGTTGGCCTGCTTGGAAAGATCGTCGTAGACCACGAGGGTGTCCTTGCCCTGCCACATCATGTGCTCGGCCATCGTGCAGCCGGCGTAGGGGGCCAAAAACAGCATCGGGGCGGGCTCGCTGGCGCTGGCGGCGATGATGGTGGTGTACTCCATCGCGCCGTGCTCCTGGAGCTTGTGGTAAACCGAGGCGACGGTCGACTGCTTCTGGCCCACGGCCACGTAGAAGCAGAACACGCCCTTGCCCTTCTGGTTGATGATCGCGTCGATGGCGATGGCGGTCTTGCCGGTGCCGCGGTCGCCGATGATCAGCTCGCGCTGGCCGCGACCGATGGGGATCATCGAGTCGACGGCCTTCAGGCCGGTCATCAGCGGCTGGCTCACGGGCTGACGGGCGGTCACGCCGGGAGCCTTGATCTCGATGTTGCGCGTCTCGGCGCTGGGCACGGGACCTTCGCCGTCGATGGGCTGGCCCACGGCGTTCAGCACGCGGCCGATGACGCCGTCGCCGACGGGCACGCTGGCGATCTTGCCGGTGCGCGTGACCTGGTCGCCTTCCTTGATGTGGGTGTCCTCACCGAGGATGGCCACACCCACGGAGTCCTCTTCGAGGTTCAGCACCATGCCGAAGATGTCCCCGGGGAACTGCACCATCTCGCCGGCCATGACGTCCTGCAGGCCGTACACGCGGGCGATACCGTCGCCCACCTGAAGTATGGTTCCGACACTTTCGACCTCGAGGTCGCGGTCGTAGCTCTTCAGCTCCTGCGACAGGACCGAGCTGATTTCTTCAGGTCTGAGTTTCAAAGCAGGTCTCCTCTTTTGGTCCAGCGACTAGAAGTCCAAAAACTAGCGCACCTGGGCGTTGCCCAGCGTCTTGCGCAGCAGATTCAGATTGGTGCGGACGGTGCCGTCGAGGATCTTGTCCCCGAGGGTGACGCACGCGCCCCCGATCACGGCGGGGTCGATTTTCTTTTCCAGGATGATCTTCTTGCCGGTGTGGCCGGCCAGGTGGCTCTCCATCCGGGCGGCCAGATCGTCCGGCAGCTTGATCGCGGTCACGACCTGGGCACGCAGATATCCGTGCTCGGCCTCGACCAGTTCGGCGAACACCTCGCCGATGTCCCGGGTGTTCTGGATGCGGTTCTTGTCGATCAACAGCAGGAAGAAGTTGAGCAGCACGGGTTCGATCTTGCCGCCGAACACGCTGGCCAGCAGTTCCTTCTTCTCTTCGGTGCGGACCTGGGGGCTGTCCATGAAGATGCGCAGGTCGACGTTGCCCTTCACCGCGTCCAGGACGCCGGCGAATGACTCGGCCACGCTGTCGAGCACACCCTGGCTCCTGGCCGTATCAAGCAGGGCCTCGGCGTAGCGTGTTGCGACTTTGCGGTCACGCATTGCCGGAGCCTCCGTCGGGCTTGATGGCGTCGATGTACTCGGTGATCAGCTTGCGGTGTAGATCGTCGTCCAGCCGCTCTCCGATGACCTTCTCGGCCGCGCCGATGGCCATGGCCACGACGTCGTCGCGCAGTTCGATCTGGGCCTTCTGGGCTGCCAGGTCGATGTCCTGCGCCGCCTTCTCCCGCGTCTCATCCGCGCCCGCGCGGGCTTTGCTCTGGATGCCGTCGGCGATGTCCTCGCCACGCTTGACGGCCTCCTGAACCTTCTCGCGCTCGATGGCCTTGATGTCGGTCAGCTTGAGCTCGAACTCGCCCCTGAGCCTTTCGGATTCGGCCAGGTTCTCTTCCGCCGCCGTGTAGTCCGCATCGATCTTGCCGCGACGTTCGTCGAGCAGATTGAGGATCGGTCCCCAGGCGAACTTGCCCAGGATCCACACGAAGAAGAGGAAGCCGAGAGCCGTCGTCAACAGCTGAGGCAGTTTCGGCATTACCATTTCCATGACAGGTACCTTCCGGGTCGAGACCGCCGGCGCGATGTTGTTCGGGTCAGGGGCGGTCAGGCCGCCCCCATCCCCTCAAACGCACGCCGGGATTACCCCAAATACTAGAGATTACCCATCAGCATGATGGTGGCGACCAGAGCGTAGATCGTCAGGGCCTCGATGAAGGCGCAACCGATGATCATGGCCGTCTGGATCTGACCGATGGCTTCGGGCTGACGACCCATGGCGTTCATGCCACCTTCGACAGCCTTACCCAGACCGAGACCCGAACCGATGGCGGCCATGCCCAGGCCGATAGGAAGAGCCAGTCCAAGAATGTTCCCGTCCATTGTGTTTTCTCCTTCTAGTGCGTGCGTTGCACTTCATTGATGCGGGATGATCCCGCCGTTTCCGAGCCTGGTATGGCCCGGCCTAGTGCCCGTGCGCCTCTTCGCCGTGACCTTCGGAATGACCGTGGTCACCATGAGGGAGGAACAGGGCAATATAAACCGTCGACAGAAGCGTGAAGACCAGCGCCTGGATGGTGCTCGAGAGCAGACCCAGGAAGTAGAACGGCAGCTGCAGCGGGATGCCGGGGACGAAACCCCAGAACGCCGCGTCGCCGTCGATGACGATGCCGCCGATGGCCTTGCTCAGCAGGTAACCCAGGATCACCATGGTGGCGACCAGGGTTTCCTCCCCGAAGATGTTCCCGAACAGACGCAGCCCCAGGCTGAGCGGCTTGATCAGCTCGCCGAGCAGATGCAGGGGGAACAGCAGAATCGAAAAGCCCCAGTCCATCGGGGTCTTGGGGTCGCCGGCCAGGTGCAGCAGGTAGCCGCCGAGGCCGTTTTCCTTGATGGCGATGCCCTGGACGTACAGGAACGTCAACAGGCCCAGCGCGAAGGTCGTATGCGCGAAGCTGCTGGTCGAAGCGTGACCCAGCGGAAGCATGCCGACCAGGTTGTTCACCAGGATGAAGACGAACAGCGTGCCCAGGTACGGCGTGTAGCGGCGGGCCGTGGGGCCGATGATCGCTTCGAAGAGGGAGTAGAGGCTGCCGAAGATCATCTCCACGGCCATCTGGGAGCGGCCCGGGAAACGGGCCGAGAGTTTTTTGCTCAGAGCGATGAAGAACAACGCGAGCAACAGGGCCACGCTCAGGGAGTAGATCGGATTCAGGAATTCTTCGAGACTGTGGGCGACCGAGTCGGGGAGCAGCGGGGCGATCCAGCCGATCAGAAGGTTCTGGAGGTGCGGGATGCTGCTATGGCCGCCGCCGTGGTCCCCTTCTTCTCCCTGCGCTGCTTCACCGTGACCGTCGGCGGCGCCGTGGGTGTCGACGGCGTGCGCGTCGTCGGTGTGCTGGTCGGCGGTCTGCTCGGTGTGGGTGTCGTCGCTGGTACTTCCAGAATGCGCGTCATGCTGAGCAAGTGCAGCATCGCCGAAGGCAAAGAAGGTCACGCCGATGACGAGGGCCAGGACGGCCATCTTTCTCGTGTTCAAGTCGGATGTGCTACGCATCTTGAACTTGATCTCCCTGTGCGGCCCGTTGTTTGAGGCGGCGTATTTCTTCGTCGCGGGCGCGGGCGCCCACCACCACGAGAACGATCATCATGATCGTGAAACCTAAGGCGTGGCTGAGCGCCGGAAACGGCCGGGAAAATAACACCCAGACCGCGATGCCGTAAACAGCCAACTTGGCGAATCCCCACAAGAAGACAGCGAAAACGTTGCGGGGCTCACCCGGGGGTAAGACAGCGCAACGCAGCAGTTTTTCCAGGGCGAAGAGTCCGGCGGCAGCCCAGAGCGCGGTCAGGAAAACACCCAGAGCAAAATGGGGTGAAACCGCGAAGAAGAGCGCGACGGACAACGCCATCGCGAGAAAAATAGTCCATATTTGGACGCGGGCAAGGACGTTTTGGGGCATTTGGCGGATTCCCCTTCGGCCTTCGGCCTGGGCTGGCGAGCGGGGTCCTTCCCGGGGTGCCTCATGGATAAGGGAAAGATGGTATTTTGAGGGGAATAGTCAAAAAAAGAAGGTTGTGCCTTTGAAATTGTGTCCGGGCCAAATCGTTGCCAGACAACAGCATTAGGAATCAAAAAGACACATGCAGGATCATTTTTAAGGCCGGATTTTCCGGCCAAACGGCCGAGACACAATTTCAAAGGCACAACCAAAAGAAGAGGGCCCCCCGGGGGGCCCTGTTTTTGAGGTTCGAAGCGATCAAGCCTGCGGATACCCTACCGGTAGATGCTCTTGACCGAACCGAAGTTCTGAACGTCCACGGGAACCGAGTCGAGGACGATGTCTTCGATGGAGCGGGGCAGGAGCTCTCCCTGGCCGTCGAAGCACTTGGTGGCGCCCCGGACGGTCACGATGTCGCCCAGCCACCCGTTCACTACTACGGGATCGATCCCGGTGCTGCCGTCCAGGAACATCAGGACCGGGCCCGTGCCGTCATCGACGGTGTAGATCGAATTGAATCCTTCCGACACCAGGGCGAGCATGCCGGTCACTTCCATCAGGCCGCCCAGGTTCGGCGTGCCGGCCGCCAGGTCGCCGGTGCCGATAACTTCGGCGGTGTAGGCGTTGCCCGACGAGTTGACGGTCACCGCGGTGCCGGTGAGCTGGATCTCGTCGCCGAAGGCGCCGACCGTGCCGGTGACGGTGATCTCGTCACCATCGGCCACCACCACGGCGGAATCGAAGAAGGTCATGCCGCCGTTGCCGCCGGAGCCGCAGTGGAAATAGATACTGCCGCTATTGTAGGTGCCGTTGACGACGTAAACGATGCCGGTCAGAGAAACCGCGGCCCCATCCATAGGCGAGGGTGCACACCCGGATGCGCCGTGAATGTCGGCACAGGTCTGGGCTATGGTCGGGGCGGCCAGCGCCAGGCAGCCCGTGAGAACAAGGATCGAAATCGGTAGCTTGCGTATCATGGAATTCCCTCCGTCGTGGCTCGCATGGCGAGCCGGAACAAAAAATACCCGTTCATTCGGGACGATTAAGGCATGTTTCAAGCCTTAACCCTCATCATACCAAATAAAATCACTCTTGTATATAAATGGTCCAAAGAACTATCGCTCGCCCCACCTCACCCGAGAATCTTGTCGTAGGTTGAGATGTCCGACAGGCGGATTTCTCAAAAAGAGATACCCTTTCCGGAGACCTGAAACCCCCCGAAACAGGATGGACCGACCCATGAAGCAGATGCCCCTGAACGTGCTGGGAACCGAAATGGCGGGATGCAGCCTCGACCCCTTGACCGGGTTCTACCGGACCGGCGCTTGCGAAACCGGCGCCGAGGACCACGGCCTCCACCTGGTCTGCATCGAGGCCACGGCCGAATTTCTGGCCTTCAGCAAGAGCCGGGGCAACGACCTGTCCACGCCCCATCCGGAATACGGTTTCGCCGGGATCCAGCCCGGCGACCGCTGGTGCCTGTGCGCCGAGCGCTGGCAAGAGGCATTCGAGGCCGGCGCCGCACCGCCCGTGCACCTGGAGGCCACCCATATTCTGGCGCTGGAGTTCATCGACCTGGCGGATATGAAACAGCACGCGGTCAGGTGAATCTGGAAGAGCTCTCCTCCAGGATTTCGTCGTGGGACACCCCGGGTCAGGGCTGAATTTCCTTCAATCCCTCGGCCCAATCAAAAACAACCCGGATCCCATAATGTAGATCTGTTCCGGGCTTGGTGCGGTTGGCCAGGAAGCGCTCCCCGTCCGGTGCCAGGGGCAGGGGGCCGAAGATCGATTCGTCGATCTCGAAAATCTCCTCGGGTGTTCCCACCCGCAGCCTTCCTGCGGTCTCCACCGGGGCCGCCATCATGAATTCCCCCGCGACGTAATAGATGGTCCTGCCGTCGGGCGACCATTGCGGTCTGTTGCCCCCGTCGATGGAAACGCGCACAGGCGCTCCCGGCCTTTCGAAGGGGCGTACGTAGGCATTCCTTTCGCCCGAAGCAACCGAGACGTAGGCCAGCCAGCGGCCGTCGGGCGAAAGCCGGGGCCTGAGGTTGGAATTCTCGTCGGCCACCACCGGTTTCGGTTCGGCGCTCCCATCGACTGGCACGATCCAGATCTCAGATCTGCCACCGGCGTCGAATCGGTTGAACAGCAACCGGGCGCCGTCGGGGGTCCAGTCCATGGGGATGTCGAGGAAATCGCCGGGGACGAGCCTGTGGGCCGGGGTGCCGCCGTCCGTGGAAATGATGTAAACGTCGGCCGATCCCTCGCGGTCGTTCCTGTAGGCCACCAGCGATCCGTCCGGCGACCACTGAGGCATACCGTCGTTGCCCGGTGTACTGGTCAGGCGGGTCATGATCTGCCGCTGCAGATCGTAGATGTGGATCTTGTCGTTGGCCGCCGAGAGCATTCCGGCCAGCCTCTGCCCGTCCGAAGAGATGGAGGGGTTGTAAAAGGCATCCTCGCTGATCTCCACCCGGCTGGTCCGGCCCGAAAGATGGAGCCAGAGCATCTCGTAATCGGTGATGTCACCCTCGACCGGCAGGTAGGCCAGGTCCCCGCCGGCGCTCAGGGCGTATTGCGCGGACCCGTTGACATCGATGGTGTAGACCTGGTCCAGAACCAGGGAGGGGGTTCCCTTCACGGTCAGGGACTCCGGATCGAAAGCCACCGCGAAGAGCTGGGACTCACGGCCGTAGATAATGTGGCCGGTCGCGGAGTACTGGGGCTGGGTGCCGCCGGTGACGAGAATCCGGATCTCGCCGGAGTCCAGGGAAAGCAGTCCGATCAGGGCGTCATCGAACGTCGCGATGCGGGCAGTCTTGATGGTGAACAACAGGTGGCGCCCGTCCGGCAGCACGTGAGGCCAGCGGTGGCTCGTCTCCTCGCGCTCGTCGTCCAGGGTGGAAATCTGCTTCGGTGTGCCACCATCGGCCGACACGCTCCAGAGTCCGCCGCCGTTGCCCTGGACGAAGAAGATCTCGTCCTGGCCCCAGGCCAGTCCCGGTCCGCCGGCGGTGGCGCAGATCTCGATGGGCGCGCCACCGCTGACGGCCACCTTCCACAGTTTGGAGTTCGCGAAATAGGCGATCCAGCTGCCGTCCGGGGAAAATTCGTACAACCTGGCGCCCTGGGTGCCGGCCAAGGGCACCGCCGCAAACTCACCGACGTCCCGCAGCAGGAGCGTCCCGTCATCACCGTCCGAATAGACGATCTTCCGGCCATCCGCCGCAAATCGAAGGCGGGTCCAGCTCCCGTCGTTCAGGAAGATGGACTGGTCCCGGGGCAGGCCCAGGGTGACCTGGTCGATCGCCGAGCCCGGGTCGCGGGTCAGCGCCAGCCAGCCCAGCGCGGCGACAAGAAGGGTCGCCGCGGCGGCGGCGATCCAGATGGTCTTTCCTGCTCGTTTATTGGCGTCCGGCGCATCGGCGGTCACGGCGGCCGCGCTGGCGTCGGCCAGTTCGAGGCGTGCGTCGCCGATGTCGCGCAGGCGGTCCTTCTTGTCTCGGGCCAGGCAGCGGCGCAGCAGTGTGGTGACCTGCGGCGGAACATTCGGCAACAAATTTAGGTCGGGATTGCGGTGCAGGATCGCGCCGATGGAATCGGAAACCGTCTCGCCGCCGAAGAGCTTCTCGGCGGTGAGCATCTCGAAGAAAACCACGCCGAAGGACCAGATGTCGGCCTGCCGATCGATGGATTTTCCGCGCGCCTGCTCAGGCGACATGTAGGCCGCGGTGCCGAGGATGACTCCCTGCATGGTCATGGCGGCGGTGATGGTCGGGGTATTGGAAACTTCGAGGGAGGACTCGCTGCCCTCGTCGCCGTCGTAGGCGCGCGCGAGCCCGAAGTCGAGCAGCTTCACGTCGCCGGTGGGCGTGATCTTGATGTTCGCCGGCTTCAGGTCGCGGTGGACGATGCCCAGGGCGTGGGCGGCCTCGAGGGCTTCGGCGATCTGGGCCGCCAGCAGGATCGCTTCGCTGGGCGGGATGGGGCCGCGTTCGAGGCGTTCGGCGAGATCTTCACCCTCGGCCAGCTCCATGATCAGGAAAGTGCGGTCCTGATCCTTTTCGAAGCCGTAGATGGCCGCGATGTTCGCGTGCTGGAGTTTGGCCAGGGTCGTGGCCTCGCGTTCAAAGCGCGCCACGCGATCGGGGTCGTTGCTGAACTCGACGGGCAGCGCCTTGAGGGCCACCTCGCGGTCGAGCTTGGTGTCGTGGGCGCGGTAGACCTCGCCCATGCCTCCGGTGCCGATGTGGTCGAGGACCTTGTAATGAGCCAGAGTTTTGCCGAGCATGAGTGCCTTTGAGCTTGGGGAAATGAGGACTTTATTAGTTGGATATGATAATCGGGAATCGAACCGGGGGCCATAGGGAGGCTTGGCCACCCTGGCCAATCCCGGACAAATGAACTATAAATTTCAGGACTTCTTTACTCCTTTTATCAGCCTGGAGACCCCATGCAACCCGGTCAGACCTATGCCCATTATTCCATCCTCGCCAAGATCGGTGCGGGCGGCATGGGCGAGGTCTTTCGCGCCCAGGACACGAAATTACGCCGGGACGTGGCGATCAAGGTCCTGCCGGCCGAGTTCGCTGCCGATCCCGCCCGCATGGCCCGTTTCGAGCAGGAGGCCCGGGCGCTGGCGGCGCTGAACCACACCAACATCTCGGGCATCTTCGGCATCGAACAGCACCAGGACCTGCGGTTTCTGGTCATGGAGCTGGCCGAAGGGGAGGATCTTTCCGAGATCATCGGCCGGGGTCCGCTGCCCCTGGACGAAGCGATGGACATCGCCCGCCAGATCTGCGCGGGGCTCGAGGATGCCCACGGCCGCGGCATCGTCCACCGCGATCTGAAGCCGGCCAACATCAAGATTCTGCCCGACGGCACGGTGAAGATCCTGGACTTCGGCCTGGCCAAGGCCATGGTCGATGAACCGGGCGCCAGCAGCACGGACATCGCCAACTCACCGACCCTCATGAACACCATGACCCAACCCGGGGTGCTCCTGGGCACCGCGGCCTACATGTCGCCGGAGCAGGCACGGGGAAAACCGGTCGACTGGCGCGCGGACATCTGGGCCTTCGGGTGTGTGCTCTACGAGATGCTCTGCGGAAGCCAGGTCTACGGACGCCCGACCGTGACCGACATCCTGGCGGCCATCATCGAACGCGAGCCGGATTTCGACCTGCTGCCGCCCAACCTTCCTCCCGCATTGACACAGCTCCTGAGGCGCACCCTGACCAAAGACCAGCGCAACCGCCTGCAAGCTATCGGCGACGCGCGCATCGCTCTGCAGGAGATCCAGGATGGGGACACCGGCAGCGAAGCCGCCACGGAAGCACCCTCTCCAGGCCGACGCCTGCCCTGGCTGGCGGCGATCCTGGCGGCCATTGTCCTGACGGCGGCGGGAACCTGGTGGATGAAGGGATCGCCCCCCGCGGTAACTGAGGAACCCACAGGCGGACTTTTACGGCTGACCCTGCCATTGCCGGCTGAATATCCCCTGAACTACGTCGGGGGATCCGCCCTGGGTGTCGAATTCACGGCCCTGGACCTGTCCGAAGACGGCTCCCGCCTGGTCTACCTGTCCCGTACGGACCAGTTTCGGGGCCTCGTGGCTATAGACCTGGCCACGAATGATCATTTTCCACTCGCCGGCACCGACAACGCATTTATTCCCATCCTGTCGCCTGACGCAAAATGGATCGCCTTTCTGGCCGATGAGAAGGTCAAGCGCGTACCGTTCACAGGAGGGGGCGTCGAGGTCCTGGGCTCGGCTTTCGATCCCAGCGACCTGCTTTGGAGCCTGGACGGATACCTCTACCTGATCTCTCAACAGGGGCAGATATTGACCCGCATGAAACCTGCCCTGGGGTCCCCTGTCGAAACAGTGCTCGAAGACTGTGACTGCCGGCTGGTTGAAGACTGGACCGAACCCGGCAAAATTCTCCTCAAGGGCGACGGTAGTTACGCGCTGCTGGAGCCGGACGGATCCGAAAAACCCCTGGACATCAGCGGGAATCACGTTCGCCTGCTCGACAATCGCTACATTCTTTCGGCACAGTCGGGACGCGTGGTGGCCACTCGGGTCGACGGCAAGGGAACGGGCCCTTTTCCGGCGCCGCAAACCGTGCTCACCGGCGTGCGCACCGCCCCCTTGACCGGGCGCGGCCACTACGCCACATCCGACAACGGCCTGCTGGCCTACGTGGCCGGCCCCCCGGGCGACGTGGCCCAACTCGTCCGTCGCCATCCCGACGGGCGGGAAGAATTCCTGCCCTTCGATGCCCGGATTTACGGTGCGATGGACGTGCTTGCCGACGGCAGCCGCATCGCCATCGTGGTCGACGACGCCACCCCGGACAACAGCCTCGAGATCCTGAACCTGGATACCGGCACCCGCCAGGTCGTCGGGGACAGAACCCGTAATTCTTCGGCCCTCTGGACGGCTGACGGCGGCGCCCTTTGCTACGGGACCCTGGTCGACAGTGTCTATTCCATCGTCGAGCACCCCATCGACTCGGTCAATCCGCCCACGGTGCTGTTGTCGGACCCGGCCCTCCTCATCCCCTATGACATTTCCTCGGACAACCGCCTGATCCTGTTGAGAAATGGCGACGCTTCGGGCTCGATGCTTTCGGTCTGGGACAGGCAAACCGGATCCCTCACGCCTTTTGCCAGGCCGACGTCCGGCTATCTGTGGGCCGCCACATTTTCCCCCGACGACCGTTTCGTGGCCTACACCAAGGTGGGCGACGGCGGGTCGGAGGTTTATGTGGAACCATATCCCGCCACCGGCAAACGCTGGCTGGTGTCCACGGGCATCGGCGAAGAGCCGGTCTGGAGTCAGGAGCGGCGCGAGTTGATCTTCCGCAGGGGTCAGGGATGGTACAAGGTGACGTACGACGATGGCGGCGATTTCCGGCCGTCGGCGCCCGAACTGATGTTCGAAGACAGGTATATCAACATCGGCGGGATGGAGTACCGGTTGCTGGCCGACGGCAGCATGATGATGCTGGTTTCGGCGAACACCGAGGAGACCACGGACCATCTGGACTTCGTGGTGAACTGGGATCAAGAGTTGGCGAGGATGCTGGGGGCCGAGGGGGATTGATCAATCCCACAGCCACTGCGCGGCGTCACTGGCCGGGCGGATGGATGCCCTGTTCATGAACCGGCCGACCAGGCAGGGCCCTCCAGACCCAGTTTGCCATGCCGGAAATTACCCCAGATGGCAGCCCCGATGGCCCCGGCGAAAATGCTGTCGGGGTGGGTGACGATCTCGGGTACGGGTCCCTTCAGGTTTTTCAGTCCGGCGAATTCGTCCGCCAGCGCCTTGACCAGGCCCTCGTCCCCGGCCAGCCCTCCGGTGATAAAGATCACCTCACCGTAGTCCAGCGAACGCAGCAGGCGCGTGAAACGCCCGGACATGCTCTCGTGGATGCCCCGCAGAATGTTCTCCGTGCTGATGCCCCGGGACACCATGTTGATCACGTCGGTCTCGGCCAGGACGGCGCAGATTCCGCTGCACTTCTCCGGATTGTCCGCGGCCAGGGACAGGCCCCCTATCTCGGCCTGGGAGACCCCCAGATAGCGTGCGATGTTCTCCAGGAATTGCCCCGACCCGGAGGCGCATTGGCTGGTCATCTTGTAATTGAGAACCTTGCCCCGGTTGTCCATGGCCATGGCCCGGGCGTGCAAAGCGCCGGCGTCGAGAACCGCCGAGGCGCGCGGATCGAGATACAACGCCCCCCGGGCGTGGGTGGTCATGCCGTAGAAATGACCGGTCGCGAAGGGAATGTCTTCCCCTTCGCCGGTGGTGGCCACGTAGTGCAGGTTATCGACACCCGCTTCGGTGACGGCCTGGCCGAAAACCTCGTCCACCACATCGTTGATGTCCCGTCGGCGGATCCGCGTGCTGACCTTGGCCAGCAACTCCTCGCGGCCTTCGTCAAAGCCCATGACCACGGCCTTTACGGCGCCCGAGCCGACATCCAGGCCCGCGGTGAGGGTTTTTGTCCGGGCAGTTGTTTCCATACTCATCAGTTCGCGCTCCTGAAGGCAAAGATGGCGCCCCCCAGGGCACCGGTGTAAATGCTGTCCGGGGAAATGTTCAAAACCCTGTCTCCGTAGCTTTCGTGCACCAGTTCGCGCAGGGCCGAAACGGCGGCCGGATTGTTGGCCACACCGCCGGTAAACGTGAACTCGTTGGCGACCCCGCCGGAGCGGGCCAGCAGACTCATGGCCCGAAGCATGATCGCGCGGTGCAGGCCGGCCAGGATGTCCTCGCGTTTTTCGCCCAGGGACAATCGTTCGCGCAGTTCCGCACCGGCGAAAACCGTGCAGGTGGAGTTGATCTTGACCGCGCGCGTGCTCTCCTGGGCCAACGGCCCCAGTTCGTGCAGGCCGAGGTTCATCTCGTCGGCGATGTAGCCCAGGTACCGGCCGCAGCCCGCGGCGCAGCGGTCGTTCATCTGGAAGCTGGTCACGATCCCGTTTCCGTCGACCTGGATGGCCTTGGTGTCTTGGCCGCCGATGTCCAGCACGGTGCGTGTTCCGCCGAACATGACCGAGGCGCCGAGGCCGTGGCAGAGAATCTCCGAGCGGATCATGTCTTTCGGAAATGGCAGACGCTGCCGGCCGTAGCCGGTGCCCACTTCGCCGCGCACGTCGAATTCAGCCTCGACCGCGCGCTTAACTCCGGTCTTCACGGGTCCGGAGCCTCCGATACGCTCCAGGGCGTTCCCGATGTGGTCGGAAAAACCCAGGGCCAGGGGTTCGTTTTCCACCTGGATGATGCACTTGTCGTACAAGCCGAGCAACATATCGAAGGTCACCCCCGAAGGGTCGCCGATCTCCTCGCTGATCCTGCTCCAGGCCGAACCCACGCTGTCGCGGAAGAAGTCGGAGCGCTTGGTGGATGCCGGGTCCGCGAACCGGTCCAGCTCGATCTGGAGTATGCGCGCGACGATGGTGTCCACGGCTTCGTTGGCGGCGGCGGCCAGATGGCCCGGCACGGCGAAGGCAATTGCACCGGACACCAACTTGTGCAGACGGTCCAGCTGGGCCAGTGTCTGCTCCAGGCGGAATGCGTCCAGCAGGCGCTGCAGCAGCTCCGCTCCGGCCTCCTGTTCAACCTTGCGCTTGAGCAGATTGAAGCGTGCGGTGATGAAGGCTTCGGACCGCGAAACCTTGGCGGCGCGGTCGTAGTCGGACCGGCTGTTGGTTATCCCGCGGCCGAGGACATCCCCATTGCCATCCAGAATGACCGATTTGGTGGTGGTCGAACCGAGGTCCGTTCCGACAAAACAGGCGATGCTCATGCGGAAACGCCTTTCCGGGCTTCACCCGCGCGGCGGGCCTCGACCATTTGAAGGTAGCTTTCCAGGCGATTCTTTATGTTGGCCGCCGAGAAGTAACGCGGATCCACCAGGTCGGATTCGATGAAGCCGCCCGGCAGGCCCGTACGTTTCTCGACTTCGCGCAGTATCATCAACTGACCGGCGCTGAAGGAGTTGCACGATTTGACCGAGTTGATCAGGAAGCCGTCTGCCTGATAATTTTCCAGGTAATCACACAGCATGTCGATGCGGCCGGGAAGATTGTGGTTGGTGTAGCAGCCGGCGCAGTAGTCGCCCATGGTGCCCAGCGGGTCATCCGGGTTGTGGCGGAAACCGAAATCGTAGGTGCCGCCGACCTTGCTGTAGGTCGAAGCCACCACCACGGCACCCTCGTCGGCGAACATCTGCCAGAACTCCCGGAAATGCGTCCAGTTGGGCGGACCTTCGACCACCAACCGGAATTTTTCCTCTTCCATGGGTCCCTGGGGCGCCACGGGGCCAAGACCGGCATCCAGGCGGCCCTGTACTTCGCGGCGCAGGGCCCGGTAGTAGTTGACCCCCTCTTCGGTGCCGCGGAAGGCGCTGAAGATGGGACCCACGTAGTAGACGGCGCCGAAGTAGGCGTCGATGGGCGAGGGCTTGTTCATGGCCGATTGCAGCACCCAGACCAGATCGTCCTCGGCCTGTACGCTCAGCCGCAGGCGTTCCTTGAGGGCTTCCTCGTCGTACTTGCGGCCGGAAATCTTTTCCAGGGCGGGGATGACCTCGTCCTTGATCTGTTTGACCATGTATTCCCGGTGTTCGGGTTCTATCTTCCCTTCGCCCTGGTAGGGGACATGCAGGAACACGCAGGGGCAATCGTATTCCTCGCGCAGGAGCTCGAACCACTTCATGAAGGTGTAGCAGCCGGTGTAGGAAAGCAGGAGGAGGTCGGGCTTGGGCAGCTGGGTGCCGGTAGGGCCGATGTTGCCCGCCATGGCCATGCCGATGTCGCACTTGACGTAGGTGCAGACATCCTCGGAGTGCCCGCGCTTTTCGGCTTCTGCGATGTAGCCGGCGCTCTTGCCGCGCATGCCCGACTGCAGGGCGTTGATCTCCGGCAGGACGGGCAGACAGCCGAACGAGCGGATCAGCTCGGTCAGGTTGCCCGGCACGAAAGTGTAGACCACCGGTTCCTTGGTATCGGGGGCCCGCTCAAGGCGCTGGTAGTGTTCGGCGATCATCTCCTTCTGGATGATCATGGAGTCGTCCTTATGGGCTTCCCGGATATCCTGGACCTTCTTGTCGCTCATGACGCGTCTCCCCAGAGTTTGATAGAATCGCTGAAGGTGCCGGCCTGTTCACGGAACTGCTGGAACTGTCCCGAATTTTCGGCGAACTTGAAGGCGATGCAAGGGATGCCGGCCTGTTCGGCCCCTTCGCGCAGCATGGGCCGGTCCAGCAGTGCCGGATCGCAGAAGCTGGCGGCGCAGAAAATGATGCCGGCGGCGCCGGCGGCCGAAGCCCGCTGCTGCATCAGGGCCTTTTTTCCCCGGGGATCAGGTTCGTACAGGACCGAGGTCTTGATGGCGCTGCCGGTAAAGGTGGTGGCCAGGTTTGCCTCCGGGTCGCCCTCCACGGGCACGGCTTCGGTCAGGAAGCGGTTTCCGGCCAGGAAATCGTCGTCGACGATGTAACAACCCGCGCGTTCAATGGTCTTGATCAGTCCCAGCGGCGGCTGTTCGCAGAACGAACCCACGATGATCACCCGGGTGCGGTCCTTGATGTGTTCATCACTGATTTCGGCCGCCTTCAGGTAGGCTCGGGCCTGGCTGAGAAAGGTTTCCGGAGCCACGACTTCACCCGCCCGCAGCAGCAGGTACAACTCCTCGGTGGGCACCTTCCAGGGTTGCTTGTTGCGCAGACCGTACAGCTGGCCGATGACCTGGCGCACCTCGTTGTAAACACCGATCGAAGCCCGCAGGCGCTCGTCGGTGATGTTCACTTCGGCCACCCGGCCCAGTTCCTCCCGGATCACATTCAGTTCCCGCTGCCAGAATTTGGCGCCGAGTTCGGGGTCGGCGACCTGGGGCAGGTCCAGGTAACGCACGTAAATGTTGGGGAACATGATCTGCCACATACCCGAAAGGTTCCTGATCACATCGCAGGTGGAGGGGAACAGGGCCGCGGACAGAAAATCCAGCCGGCCCGATTCGGCCAATTCGACCACCGAACGGGGCAGGTGGCAGATGTAGCTCTGGTAATAGGCGTCACCCCGGATGATCTCAATGGCTCCGTTGCCGTGGATGCCGACCGGCAGCATCCCGGCAGCATGGATGATTTCCTTGGGGGCGTAGACGGGCAGGAACCCCGTGGCCTTGCTGCCCGGGTGGTCGTCCAGCCATTGCATGGAAGCTGTGAAATCCAGGTCTTCGAAGATTTCGGTGGCCCAGTCCACGATCCGAGTGCGAGAGGAAGGGGTCACGGGGGCTTCCTTTGTTGAAAAAACCATTTATCACAATGGGTTATAAATTTAGAACGAACGTTCGAACTGTATTTTATGAAAAATGGGCGTTAGTGTCAATTGGAATCTGGGGCTCGATCTCGGCACATGGAGTTTTGAAACAGGAGTAAAAAATTCAATCTGTTCGATTTCAATCAGTTATGGTCGCAAAAGATCCCCCGGGGGGCCCTGTGGCACCCCTTCGGTATCATCTACCACCCCCAGTCCCCCTCAATCGCCATATCCTTTCTAAAAACTGCGGCTTCATCCCCAAATTCCTTCACTGATTTCCCATCGTAAAGGAACGTGGCGTGTTCTTCACTGACCCGGCTGAAGCGCAGCATACAGGGCCCCTGTCCAGCCTTTACCGTGTTCACGACCTTGAGCTCCGCAAAGTTCTCATGGGACTCGGAGGTCAGGGAATCGTGGCATACCGGACAGGCGAAATCGATGATATCCCCCTTGGATACATCGTGACATATGCCCTTGTCACAGATGACCTGGTAGTCTCCGGGCTGCGAACTCATCAGGACGATGCCCTGCTTTTCTCCGAAACGGGCGATCAGCACCACGCGCACATTGGGGTTCAGAAGACAATCGCATTTGGGGCAATGGTAGGACAATGACATGGTGACCGACCTTCAAAGGTTGAGGTTTACTGACTACAAGGACTCGAGGATCAGCGAATTACCCTGCCCGCCGCCGATGCACATGGTGACCAATCCGTATCGCTGGCCTTTGCGCCGCAGAGCATAGGCGCAGGTCAAGGTCAGGATGGCGCCGGTCGCGCCCAGCGGATGACCCAACGCGATGGCATTGCCCTGCGGGTTGACCTTCTCCGGGTCGATGCCCATGTCGGCGAAGTCCCGCAGGCAGGCCAGGGCCTGGGGCGCGAAGGCTTCATTCAACTCGACGTGGTCGATGTCGCTTCCGGACAGGCCGGCCCGTTCCAGAGCCTGCCGTGTCGCGGGCACCGGGCCCCAGCCCATGATCCGGGGGTCGCAGGCGGCCGTGCCGACGGCTACCACCCGTGCCAGAGGTTTCAGGCCGTGTGATTTGGCATCGTCCTCAAGCCCCAGGACCATGCCGGCGGCGCCATCCACCACGGCGCTGGCGTTGCCGGCGGTGATGATCCCTCCGGCCTCGAATGCCGGGTAAAGTCGGCTCATCTTGGCCAGGCTGATATTGTCCATGATGTGGGTGTCGTGCTCGACCACGACGTCGTCCTGCCCGCCGCTGCCCGGAAGGGTGACCGGCTCGATTTCCTCGGCGAACATTCCTTGATCACGGGCGGCCTTGGCGTTCATGTGGGAGCGATGGCCGAAGGTGTCCGCCTCTTCGCGGGAAATGTCATACCTCCGCCCCAGTTCTTCGGCCGTGTTGGCCATGGCCAGGCCGGCGCCTGGATCATACAGGCCCAGCAATAATGAATCCTGCAGCATGGCGCCGCGGGGCAGGCCGCGCGGATCGAGAGGACCGTACTTCTGGATCGCCGTGCCCACCTTTCGGCCCCGCATATCGTAGGCGCTGAAGGGGTACTGCATGCTCTCGGCCCCGCCCACCACCAGGAAGGGGCGCTCCCGGTCATGGCGAATGCCGGCCAGGATGTGCTCCATGCCCACGGCCACCGCTTCGGCGCCGCTGCCACAGATGCGGGCCACCGTCAGGGCGGGCACGTCGTCGGCCAAACCGCCCCGCCAGGCCATGCCCTGGGCGGCGTAGATGCTGTCGCGATGGCTGTGCGAGGCCATCCCCATGATCACGTGCCCGATCAGTTCCTTGTCCACCGGGGTGTGATCCAGGGTGGCCTCGATGGCCAGACCACCCAGGGCGGTGGTCGCAAAACGCGAGAACAAACCAGGTTCGCGGTTCTTGATCAGGATATCGGCCCGCGGGGTGCGGCGTGCGCCGTCGAGGATGACGATGGATCGGCTGTTGCTGGTCATGCTCGTCTCCCGTCTATTCGTGCATGAAGACCGCGGGCACCCGGGGTCCGTTCTGTATGAAGTTGATCATGCCGATACCGTAATCGACGGTTTCCTTGCAGCGGGCGAAGGCCTGCGCCTCGATCTCCAGACCGCTGTCCAGATCGGTCTTCAGGCCGGCAAAAAGGGAGTCGGTCAGGATGCGGTCGATGGCCAGGGAACGGTGGCCGATGTCGACGTCGGGCAAGGTGGAAGGTACTTCGATGGGGCCGGGGTCCAGAGGCTTGAGGGGCGCTGACCCCTCCAGGTGGGCGGTGACCGCGGCCTTGGCTGCGGCCACCGGATCGGCCGCCGGCTCACCGACGGCCCAGCCGAGTTCGGAAGCTTCCGCCGCTCCGATAGTGCTCGCGGTGCGCAGCATCCCGGCGGCCTTTTCCAGCCCGATCAGGCGTGGCAACCGCTGGGTGCCGCCATAACCTGGGATGATGCCCAGGTTCACTTCGGGCTGTCCCAGCATCAGATTCGGGCCCACGACCCGCGCGTGGCAGGCCATGGAGAGCTCGGCGCCGCCGCCGAGCACCGGCCCATTCACGGCGATGACCACCGGTTTGGGGAAGTTTTCAATCTTGCGCAGGACCTCATGCCCGCGACGGCATTTGTCGGCCGCCTCTTCGGGTGTGGCCAGGGCGGCCAGTTCGTTGATGTCCGCTCCGGCCAAGGAACCGCCATAACTGGTGACCACGATTCCGGCGACCGAATCGTCGGCGCCCAATTCGTCGAAGGTCGCGCTCAGTTCATTCATGGTCTGATCGTTCAGGGCGTTCAGCACTTCGGGCCGTTTGATGGTCACCGTGGCGAGGTTGCCGTCCTGTTCCACCTGCAGGTTGCGTTTGAAGTCCACCAGAACTCGATCACCGATGCTCTTGGGCACGATAAAGCCGGGATTGGACGCGGCATATGTGGTGCAGATCTCGTGCACGCGGTCTACACCCAACTCGGCCGCCAGATCCAGCAGGCCCTGGCTGAAACCGAGGGCGTTGCTCGTCAGCCAATTCAGATCAGCGGGGTCGCAGATGTCGTTGTCGGCAACGAAATATGTGCGGCCCAGCAGGACGGCCAGAATTCGATCCAGCACTTGTTTGCCCAGCTCGGCGCTGTACGAGGGGTCGCCGGGATTCTTGTGGTCCAGCCAGGGAGTGTTGGCCTGCGTGGAAAAAACCTCCGGAGGGGCGAACCATTCGCTGCCGGTTGCGGCCTCCTGCATCAGTTTCAGGCACTTGACGTTCAGCAGATTGCCCCGCGTCAGGTCCATGACGTTGAACGGCCCGCCGCCCCCGATGGCATCGTTGACGATCTTGTCCACCTGCCACACCGAGGCCAGGCCTTCGACCTGGATGCGCGCCGCCTCGGCGCAGTAGTTGCAGAAGATGTCGTCAGCGGCGAAGCAGGGAACGTCGGCCGTGATCACCGGTACCTTGCCGAGACGTTTCAGGGTCGCCAGCATGCGCTCGCTGAACTCGGCGTGGTCCGACAGCACGACCTCGATGGGCATGGCGCGCCAGGCGGGAAAAAAGGGATGGTTCACGAAGCAGCGTTCGGGGTGGACCGTTTCCGCGGCGATCTCCGCCCGGGGCAGTCCACTGGTCGCAAACCCGATCAGGCAATCGGGCCGCACCACCTTCTCCAGGTTGCCCAGGATGATCTTCTTGATGGCCAGATCCTCGGTGGCCGCCTCAAGCACGTAATCGCATCCGGCCAGGTCGGACAGCTCGCCGGTGGTGACAAGTCTTTCGCCGATGGCCGCGGCCACCTTGGGGCTGAGTTTGCCGCGATCCACACCCTTTTTGACATAACCCTGGATACGGGCCAGACCGGCTTCAAGGGCTTCGGGTTTGATGTCGTGGAGGATAACCCGGCTGTCCGCGTCGCCGGCAAGGGCGGAAACGAAACCATAGGCAAGGTCCGGGCCGATGGAGCCGGAACCGATGACGCCGACGATCATGGGGGTCCTCCTTGGGTGTGGTGGGGCTGAACAGGCGGGGGTCTGATTTCGAAAAATCATTCTCCCATTTCGGAGGGGGGATTTCAACCTGGAAAGCACCAGGAGGCCCGAAATGCCCACCAATCTTGACTATTTTGCCAAAATCAGGTAACCCTGAAAACCTCTTCTTCAATCCAGCCAAGGAGATCCCAGGCCATGAGTGACCCCCTCATCAAGAAAATCCAGGCCACCGGCTTGATGCGTCAACTCATGGCTGACCACTTTCTGGAACTCGACGCGGCTGCGAATTCCACCGATCCGGACCGCCCGAAGATCGCCTGGTGCACCAGTGTGGGGCCGGCGGAGCTGCTGCGATCCTTCGGTTTTCTGGTCTATTTCCCCGAGAATCACGGCGCGGTGCTGGGCTCGTCGCGAGTGGCGGCTGATCTGATACCGGCGGCCAATGCCCAGGGGTATTCGCCGGACATTTGCTCGTATCTGACCAGCGACGTGGGTTCGTACCTCAAGAAGCAGACCCCCCTGATGAAAGCTTTCGGCATGAAAGGTGTGCCCAAGGCTGACATACTGGTCTACAACACCAACCAATGTCGGGACGTGCAGGAGTGGTTCGCCTTCTACCAGCGGGAGTGGGGGGTACCCATGGCCGGTATCGACACCCAGCGGGGTCTGGGAAAGATCACGCGGGACCACCTGGACGGACTGATCGCCCAGCACAAGGCCCTGATCCCGATCCTGGAGGAGGTCTCCGGACGCAAGTTCGACCTCGGCCGGCTGAAGGAAGTGGTGGCCTCGTCGTATCGTTGCACCCAGTTGTGGAAAAGGGTGTTGGAACTGGCGGCCCACCAGCCCAGTCCTATTTCGTTCTTCGACTGCACGATCCACATGGGGCCGGCGGTAGTGCTGCGCGGCACGCCCGCAGCCGAGGAATATTATCCGGTGCTGATCGCCGAACTCGAGCAGCGCATCGCCGACTCGGTGGCCGCCGTCGAGGGCGAAAAACTGCGCTTGTACTGGGAAGGCATGCCTGTCTGGGGCAAGTTACGCGATCACGCCGAGCAGTTCGCCGGCCAAGGGGCCTGCGTGGTGGCTTCGACGTACTGCAACAGCTGGATCTTCGAGCCCATGAAGCTTGACGATCCCTTCGAAGCCATGGCGCGCAGTTACACCGAACTATTCATCGTGCGCAGCGAAGATTTCAAGGAGGCCTATCTCAAGACCATGTTCACCGACTACGGCATTGACGGAATCATCTACCACGACGCCAAGACCTGCCCCAATAATTCCAATTGTCGTTACGGCATGCCCCAGCGCATGACCCGCTCCACTGGCCTGCCCCATGTGACGATCAACGGCGATCTCAATGACCTGCGGATGTACTCGGAAGAGCAGGCCCGCACCCAGTTCGAAGCCCTGGTCGAGCAGATCGATGAGAGTCGATGAGGCACATGAACAATCCGGCGGGAAACTTTTATTGCGGCGTGGACATCGGGGCGTCGGCGACCAAACTGGTCCTGCTGGATGCAGATGGAAAGGTGCTGTCCAGGGCCCTACGTCATTCCGGCGTCGACTACCGCGGCACGGCGCGGCAATGTCTTGATGAAGCCTTGAGCGCATCCGGCCTGGCGGGAGACCCCTCGGGGAGTGTATCCACCGGCTACGGCCGCACCAACGCCGATTTCGCGGGCGAGACCCGCACCGAGATCCACTGCCATGGTGCCGGTTGCTACCATCACGCTCAACAGGCGATTTCCATCATCGACATCGGGGGCCAGGACAACAAGGTCATCCACCTGGACGATGAGGGCAAACGCCTTGAATTCAAAATGAACCGCAAGTGCGCCGCCGGCACCGGCGCCTTTATCGAGGAGATCGCCCTGCGTCTGAATCTGGAAGTGGCGGCCCTCGACGAATTGGCCGGCAGCACAGAAGAGCCCGTGCGGCTGGGCAGTTTCTGCACCGTGTTCACCAAGACCGAGATCCTTTCCCATCTCAGGCAGGGCGCACCGGTGGAAGGAATCGTACGCGGGGCCTTTATCTCCGTGGTGGACCGCATCCTCGAAATGGATCCCCTGGACGGAATGGTCATGGCCACCGGTGGCGTGGTGGCCCACAACCCGGTCATCGTGGAGATCCTGGCAGGACGTTTGGGCCGGGAGGTGGTCGTACCTGAAGCCCCCCAGTTCACCGGCGCACTTGGCGCCGCCCTGACCGCCCGTAAACTGGCCATCGCCTAGCAGAGAGGAACCAGGCATGCTCGACGGATTGTTCAGGCCCCGCGCCGTGGGTGTGATCGGCGCTTCGGGAAACCCCTACTCCATCGGCCACATCGTGGTGAAGAACCTGACCCATTACGGATTTGTGGGACCGGTCTTTCCCATCAACCCCAAAGGGGGGACCATCCGCAGCATCCAGGCTTACAAATCGATTCTGGATGTGCCCTGC
>RCNG010000257.1_pt1 | contig 22979 bp, 18 predicted proteins | sample 2041371 | NCBI WGS metagenome assembly RCNG01 (sample SAMN09708227, study PRJNA481090) | Marine sediment metagenome, whole genome shotgun sequencing project. | biome: marine sediment; feature: ocean; material: sediment; isolation source: Sewage treatment plant 1 marine sediment (STP1) ... | reverse complement strand
CTCGGGGTTCTCGTGAATCCGGGTCAGAGCTTCGAGGATCTCGGCGATGCCGGCCTTGTCGTCGGCGCCCAGGAGGGTGGTGCCGTCGGCGGTGATGATGGTCTCGCCGATGCACTCGGCCAGATACGGATTCTCGGCCGCCAGGATCTTGCGGCCCTCCTTCGGCAGGTCGATGTCCCCTCCCTGATAATTTTCGTGGAAGGTCGGCACCACGTTTTCGCCGCTCACTTCGGGGTAGGTGTCCATGTGGGAGATGAAGGCGATCGTGGGGACTTTTTCGCAGCCTGGACTGGCCGGCAGGCTGGCCGTCACGTAGCAGTTGTCGTCCACGGCGGCGTCGGCCAGGCCCACGGCCTGCAGTTCCTCGACCAGGATCCGGGCCAGGTCGAACTGGCGCTCGGTGGAGGGATAGGTCTCCGACTCCTCGTTGCTGGTGGTGTGGATCTTGGCATAGGTGACGAAACGTCCGACCAGATCGGGGAACGGGGAATCGGCTTTTCGGTCCAGCATGGGAGGCCTCCGGAGGGAATACAGGTCGCGGCGGGGCCGGCAAAGGCAGCCCGGATCCGCGGATGAAACACGAGGGGCAAACATAAAACGTCCGCCCTCCCGGGGGCAAGGTGCCGAAGACACTTTACTTGTCTGAAAGTAAGGGGAATGTTAGGTTTGCCGGCGATGAACGTCCCCCAGATCCCCTGCACGGAGGTATCCATGGAAGTCAGCGGCAACCCCAAAAGCCTTCCGGAAAACGCATATCGGAAGCTCAAAGAGGGTGAATCCTACGTGCCGGTGATCCCGGCCGAGAAAATCGTCCCCGAACTGACCGGATATTCCCTGTTCTGGGGCCTTTTCTACGCGATCCTGTTCACCGGCGCCAGCGCCTACTTGGGCCTGAAGATCGGCCAGGTCTTCGAAGCGGCGATTCCCATCACCATTTTGGCCATGGGGCTGAGCAGCGCTTTGAAGCGTAAGGAAGCCCTGCAGGAAAACGTCATCATCCAGTCCATCGGATCGGCTTCGGGCGTGGTTGTGGCCGGGGCGATCTTTACCGTTCCCGGGCTGTACATCCTGGGCCTGGAGGACCAGGCGGGATTTTTCCGCATCTTCATGGCCAGCCTGCTCGGCGGCCTGCTGGGTATCCTTTTCCTGATTCCCTTCCGCCGCTACTTCGTCAAGGACATGCACGGCGAGTTCCCCTTCCCCGAAGCCACCGCCTCGACCGAGGTGCTGATGGCCGGCGAGAAGGGCGGCGGCGCGGCTTCGACCCTGCTGAAGGCCGCGGCCCTCGGGGGTATCTACAACTTCCTGTCCGGCACCTTCGGACTGTGGCGGGAGCTGTTCACCACCCGGGTCTTCGCCTGGGGTGAACGGTTGGCCATGGGGCCTCGTCTCGAGTTCCGACTTCTGACCGACGCGGCGGTGATCGGCCTGGGGTACATCGTCGGTCTGCGCTACGCGCTGATCATCGCCTCGGGTTCGTTCCTGGCCTGGTGGGTTCTGGTGCCGATGGTTGGATTCTTCGGCAACGAATTCCAGATCACCGTGCTGGAGGAAATGGTGCCGGGCGCATTGTTTTCCAACTACGTGCGGCCCATTGGCATCGGCGCCATAGCCATGGCCGGCATGATCGGCGTCTTCAAGTCCCGCAGCATCATCTGGGGAGCCTTCAAGCTGGCAGCCGCCGAGTTGGGCGGCGGTCAGAAGATGGATGGCGGCCAGATCGAGCGGACCCAGCGGGATATCCCGATGAAGTGGATCTCCGCATTGACCGTCCTGACCCTGGCCCTGGTGTTCGTGTTCTTCTGGCTCGGGGTGACCCACAAGCTGGTCTGGGCCGTGACGGGTCTGGTGATCGTCACGGTCATCGCCTTCCTGTTCGCCACGGTGGCCGCACGGGCCATCGCCATCGTCGGCACCAACCCGGTTTCCGGCATGACCCTGATGACGCTGATCATCAGTTCGGTGATCCTCAACTGGGTCGGACTGAAGGACGACGGCGGCATCGTGGCGGCCCTGCTCATCGGCGGCGTGGTCTGCACGGCGCTTTCCATGAGCGGCGGTTTCATCAGCGATCTGAAGATCGGCTACTGGCTGGGCACCACGCCCAAGGTCCAGGAGCAGTGGAAATTCCTGGGCACGCTCTTTTCCGCAGCGGCGGTCGCCGGTGTGATCATGCTGCTGAACGACACCTACGGCTTCGGCGAGCCCACGGCCGCCCGGCCCAACCCGCTGGAAGCCCCTCAGGCAAGCGCCATGGCCGCGGTGATCCAGCCGCTGATGACCGGTGATCCGGCACCCTGGCTGCTGTATCTGGGCGGCTGTTTCATGGCCCTGATCCTGGAGTGGGTCGGCGTGCCGCCCCTGGCCTTCGCCCTGGGCATGTACCTGCCCCTGCACCTGAACACCCCGATCCTGGCCGGCGGCATCGTGTCCTACTTCGTGGTCAAGGGCGGTAGCGAGGATGCCCAGCGCAAGCGCAAGGAGAAGGGTACCCTGATGGCCTCGGGCTTCGTGGCCGGCGGCGCCATCATGGGGGTGGTCGCGGCCCTGGTGCTGTTCTTCGGCAAGATGCTGGTCAGCGACGACTGGACCCGCACCCTGGACGACGGCACGGTGGTCACCGCCGATGGCTGGTCGGTGGTCCATGCCCTGAACATGCATCACTGGGTGGAGGAGAATCCCATGTCGGCATTGCTGGCCCTGGTTCTCTTCTGCGGTGTGTGTTTCTATCTTTACAAGGGAGCCAGGAGCGCGGCGTCTGACTGAAGGTTCCTGAACAACACCTGAAACCCACCGGGCCGCCGCTCTGGTCATCCAGAAAACGGCGGCCCGCTCTCGATGGAGCGATGGATGAACTGTCCCTGCGGAACCGAACGAGAATTCGAAGCCTGCTGCGGACCCGTCATCAGCGGGGAGCGTGCAGCGGTCACGGCCGAGGAACTGATGCGGGCCCGCTACTCGGCCTATGCCAAGGTGGCCATGGATTTTCTCCAGTCATCCGTTCATCCCGACTTCCGCCAGGAGGAAGACCCCGATGGTGCGCGGGACTGGGCCGAAAACAGCGAGTGGCACGGGCTGGAGGTGGTCGAGGCTCGCGACGGTGGACCTGACGATGAAACGGGTCGGGTGGAGTTCGTGGCCAGCTATACCTACGAAGACCAGGAAAAACACTATCATGAAGTGGCCGAGTTCCAGCGTTTCGAGGGGGCCTGGATGTTCACCCAGGGACGTCCCGGGGTCCGCAAACCGGTGGTCCGGGACGAACCCAGGATCGGCCGCAACGACCCTTGTCATTGCGGCAGCGGTAAAAAGTACAAACGCTGCTGCGGGGGGTAGCCGATGCGGTTGCTGGTCATCGGCCTGCTGATTGTGTCCCTGCAGGGGGCCGGACCGATGCCGGATGCCGCCGCTCAATCCGCCACCGCTTCCGATACCTCAGGGACGGTCGATGCCAGCGAAGAACCGCAGGACGGATCCTGGCTGACCCGGACCTTAAAAAGGTACTTCGGCCGCAGCCGTCAGCAGGGTGAGGACCTTGACGGCACCGCCGTCGAACTGGTAGACCGGTACGCTGACTTCATCGGCAAGACCATCGAGGTGGTCATCGTTTATCAGGTGGAACGGTTCGATCCCTACTGGGACGCCGAACAGGGATCGTCCCAAAGGATTCTCCATTCCGCAACCCGGCCCTTCCATTCCTACACGAAAGACGCCCTGATCCGGGAGTACCTCCTGTTCGAAGACGGGCAGCCCGTCGACCCCTTCCTACTGGCCGATTCCGAGCGCATGCTCCGCGAACTGGATTTCATCAACGACGTCCGGATCATCCTGGTGCCCATCAGCGGGGATTCGGAATCGGTGGCGGTGGTGGTCGAGACCCGGGACAGATGGCCCTTCGGTATCACCGGCCGCGTCAACGACGTCAATCGCTACGACCTCAACCTGTTCTTCAGCAACCTCGGCGGCTACGGCTTTCGCTGGGACAACAAATTGATCTATCGCGGGGACATGGAACCGAATGTCGGCTACGAGGGCCGGCTGCGGAAACGCAACCTCTGGGGGTCCTTCATCGATGCGGCTCTCCTTTTCGAGGATTCCTGGAGGCGGGTTTCCCGGCAGGCCACCCTGGAACGGGACCTGATTCATCCGGGGATCAGGATGGTGGGCGGGGCCCATTGGGAAAACACCGATATCCGGGACCATGGCGGCGAACCCCGGGCCTTCGAACTGGGAGACTACTGGCTGGGGCGTTCCATTCCTTTGAGCTCCCTCCGCTCAAACGTCCAGTCCGCTCGCCCGGTCCTGGTTCCCGCTGTCCGGTTCCGAAACATTGACTACCAAGTACGGCCAATCCCCTTCGGCGAGTTCGAGTCCCGCTACCGGAATACGCGGGACTACCTGGTGGGTCTGACCTTTCAACGGTTCCGGAACTACAAGACGAGCTATCTTTTCAAGATGGGGGAAACAGAAGATCTTCCCGGTGGGTTGGCCCTCAAATTGTCCGGTGGCTACCAGGAGCTGGAACACTATGACCGGACCAGCGCCTTCTTCCAGGCGGCCTACTCCTTGGTGAGGCCATCCGGTCGGGCATTTGTCGGCACTTTGGACCTGGGCAGCTATTTCCGCGATCATGTGGGAGAGGACGGGGCCCTGCACCTGACCGGCATGTACTTCACCCCCCTGATGGGGCAGGGTCGATTCCGGCACAGGTTTCTCTCCAACCTGGCTTACACCTTGGCCTTCAATCGAGATAGCGGCGGGACCCTGGTCCTGGGTGATATCTCGGGGATCCGTGGCCTGGAAAACAACCGGGTGCTCGGCAACCAGCGCCTGGTGCTGAAGATGGAATCGCGGGTATTCACCCCCTGGGCGCTGCTGGGGTTCCGCTTCATGGTATTTGGGTACGCCGATGTCGGCACCGTTGGTCCCGACATAAGACCGATCTACGAAAACAAAATCTATTCCAGCCTGGGTTTCGGTTTCCGGATCAACAATCCGGACCTGGTCATGCCCTCCACCCAGGTCCGTATGGGCTGGGTGAACAGCGTGGAAGAAACCAAATTCGTCCTGGGTTTCAAGCTGGGCAATGTCGACTATCCGACGATCGACATGCCGGGCACGAGGCCGGGGGCCTTCGACTTCAGGTGATACGCAAGAGAAAGGTGGGATCACTGATGCGCCAGATCTGGATAACCCGAACCGGTGAAGTCGATGTCCTGGAAACCCGCGAGGTGCCCCTGCCGGATCCCGGTCCCCGGCAGGTTCGGATCCGGGTGGAAGCGGCCGGCGTCAATTTCGCGGACGTGATGATGCGGCGCGGGCTCTACCCGGACGCGCCGAAACTCCCGGCGGTGCCCGGTTACGAGGTCGCCGGCACCGTGGACCGTGTCGGAGATCAGGTGGCGGAAAACCTGGTGGGGAATCGGGTGGTCGCCATGTGCAACTTCGGCGGGTACAGTGAATATGTCTGTCTGCCCCAGGAGCAGGTCTGGAACCTGCCGGAGGGCGTGTCCCCGGAGGCGGCGGCCGCCCTGCCGGTCAACTACCTGACCGCCTGGCAGATGGTCCGTGTCATGGCGCCGGTCGCCGAGGGCGACCTGGTCCTGATCCATTCGGCGGCCGGGGGGGTGGGCCAGGCCGTGGCCCAGTTGTGCCGGCTGTCCGGCGCCCGGCTGATGGGATCGGCCTCGCCGGTGAAGCACGGGTACCTGCGGGAGCAGGGTTTCGAACACGTTTTCGATTCCCGGCGGTCGGATTTTTCCCGGGAGGTGCTGGCCTTCACCTCCGACCAGGGGGTGGACGTCGCCCTGGAACCCCGCCACGGCCGTTGGATCATGGAAAGCTACCGCAGTCTTGCCAAATGCGGGCGGCTGGTCCTCTTCGGTTTTTCCAGTGCCGCCGTCGGCTCCGGGTCTGGTACATTGTCCGCGTTGCGGACCCTGGCCCGGGTGCCCTGGTTCCAGCTGAATCCCATCAGGCTGATGAATGACAACAAGTCCGTCGCCGGCGTGAACCTGGGCCGCATGTGGGATCAGCAGCAGCGTACTTCGCAATGGACGGCTGCGCTCATGGAACTGCTGGCCGAAGGTAGGATCGCCCCGGTTATCGACGCCGTTTTCCCTTTCGAGGAAGCCGGCGAGGCTCACCGGCGTCTGGAGGACCGCTTGAATGTCGGCAAGGTGATTCTCGTCCCGGGAAAGGCGGCTTCGGTGTGAAGATTTCCGCGGCCATCATCACCCTCAACGCGGCGGCGGAGCTCGACCGCTGCCTGGGGTCGCTGGCCTTCGCCGACGAGATCGTCGTGCTGGACCAGGGCAGCAGCGACGACACCGCCGCCGTGTGCGCGCGGCACGGCGCTGTCCTGCACCAGACCTCGTGGCTGGGTTTCGGGCCCACCAAGCAGAAGGCAGCGACCCTGTGCCGCAACAACTGGGTCCTGAGCATCGATTCGGATGAAGAAGTGACGCCGGAACTCCGGGCGGCCATCGAACTCCTGCCCGACGACACGGTCCAGGCGGCGTTTGCGGTCAATCGGTTGAGCCGCTTTCTGGGCCGCTGGATCCGGCACTGCGGCTGGCACCCCGAGTATGTCACCCGGTTGTTCCATCGCGAGCGGGCCCGCTTCAACGACAAACCCGTTCACGAATCGGTGGAGACGGCCGGCAGCGTGGGCCGTCTGGACGGCCTGATGCTCCACTACACCTACGAGACCATGGAGCAGTACATCGACAAGCTGAACCGCTACACGACCCTGGCCGCCGAGGAAATGCACGCCGCGGGCCGGTCTTCGGGACTGTTCGGCGCGGTGGTCCGGGCCAAGGTCGCCTTCTGGAGGATGTGGCTGGTCAAGGGGGGCGTTCTCGACGGCTGGGCAGGCACGGTGCTGTGCCTCGCCTCGGGCTTCTATGTCCTTAGCAAATACACCAAGCTGTGGCGGATGGGGCGCCGGTGAAGGTCCTGGTCACCAGAACGGATCGCCTGGGGGATCTGGTCCTTTCGCTGCCGGTCTTCGAGTTCATCAAGGAACGAAGGCCCGACTGGCAGTTGCACGCCATGGTGGGACAGGCTTCGGTGCCGCTGGTGGAGAACGATCCCCACATCGACGCTGTCTGGACCTGGACCGGATCCGAAACCGAGGCCGAGTCCAGAAATCTCGTCGACAAGCTGCAACGTGAAGAATTCGACGCCGCCGTGGTTCTTCTGTACCGGCAGGACCTGGCCCGCCTTCTGAAAAAGGCCGGGATCCCCCGGCGTTACGGTCCCCTGTCCAAGGGATCGAGCTGGTTTCTTTTGAACCGGGGATCGTGGCAGTCACGCTCCCGGGGGCACCGTCACGAAATGGAGCACAATCTGCATCTGGCCCGCCGCCTCACCGACGGCTGGCGGTCCCAGTTTCAGGACAGTGATTCCGGTTTTCCCGAACCCCGCCTGCATTTGACCGACGGCCAGGTGGAAATTGGCCAGGCATTCAGACGGGATGAGACCGAGGGGGCCGACACGGTGGTGCTCATCCATCCCGGTTCCGGGGGCTCGGCCCTGGACTGGGAACCCGAACGATTCGCCGGGGTTGCCAACACCCTGAACAGGAGGCCCCGGTGGCGGGTTTTCATCACCGGTTCGGCCGCCGACAGCACCGTGGTGGCCAAGGTTGCCGTGCATCTGGACGAGGGGATCAGGCTGCTTCTGGATCGTTTTTCGCTGCGGGAATTCATGGGCGTCCTGGCCGCGGCCGATCTCTTCATCGGCCCTTCGACCGGTCCTTTGCACATGGCCGCGGCGGTCGGCTGCGCCACCGTGGGGCTGTATCCGCCGGTGGTGACCATGAGTCCCGAACGATGGGGGCCTCGCGGGGTTTCGAGCCGGGCCCTCGTTCCCCAGGTAGTCTGCCCGGCACGGCGTGTTTGCCTCGAGGAAAAATGCATCCTTTACAATTGCATGAACCGGATTTTTGATGGGGAAGTGGTGGAGGCCTCTCTCGAGGCCGTCGGCGTGGCCAAGGACCTGGCCGTCCCCGAACCGTTGGACCCGTTGGAGGAATGATCTTGAAATTGCGGACTTTGGGAATGAGCCTGGCCGGGTCGTGTCTGATGATCACGGCGGTTCTGGCGTTGTGGGACGGGGCCGCAGTCGCCCCGGTCTATGCCCAGGACGAGGTGCAAGGCAACGCCGACCGGGTGGGCGAACTGATGGACCAGGCCAAGAAGCTGGGTGCGAAGGGCCAGCTGCCCCACGCCTGGTGGAAGCTGGACTCCCGCCTGGACGAGGCCAAAAAATCCGGCGCCACCCCCGAAGATTGGGCGTCCATGGAAACCGAGGCCCGCTGGTTGATCGGGGCGGCCCGATTCATCGAGGAAATGCGCACCCAGAAAAGCGGGATGGAGGCGCTGCTGGGCCGTTTCGACCAGGCCATGTCCGAGATCGCCGTCCTGTACGGCCTTTCCCTGGATCCGGTGCTGAGTGGAATCGACCTGTCGGGGCAACTGATCGACGAACTCGATGCGGATCATCTCCAGCGACAGGTCCTGATCGATTCCCTGACCGTGGTCAACCGGCGCTTCTCCGATGATGTGGGCGGGCGGGCGGCCGCCCAGGAATCCCTGATCACCGCTCTCCAGGTCGAGGTCAGCTCTCTGAGGCGCCAGTTGTGGGAAACGGAACTGCGCGTGGGAGTGGCCGAAGCGGATCGTTCGGCAGCCGAAACGGTGCTCACCAAGAAGCAGGAACGCGAGGCCGCCATCACGGCCGTGCGGGCTGCCTTCACTCATGATGAGGGGGAGATCCTGATCACCCCCGCAGGGGAAGTCTTGATCCGGGTTCATGGACTTTCCTTCGGAGTGGGGAGCGCGTCGCTCAATGCAGGACAGGATCCCTTGGTGGACAAGCTGGCGGTGGCCATCAACATGATTCCCGGCGGGGATGTCCGGGTGGAGGGCCATACCGACAACACCGGAGGCGCCGACGCCAATCTGAGGTTGTCCCGACGCCGGGCCGAAACGGTGGCCCGACTCCTGGAACAGAAGCTCGGCCGCCAAGCCGACAGTTTCGCCACCGAGGGTTTCGGACCGGCCAAGCCCGTGGCGCTGAACAGCACCGCCGAAGGGAGGGCGCTCAACCGCCGGATCGACGTGGTGATCGGAGCATCTCCCTAAGTGCCTGATATTATAAATGTTGCCGCCCAGGGCTGCGGGATTCGAGTTTGGAATTGACGGAATATTCATTCCTGCTAGTATTCCCGCCTTGATGTCTCTTTGGCCCCGGTTTTTGGCGGGAAGTTCCCTCCGAACCCGGGATCCCATGCCCCGCAACCTCTTCCAGGGAGAATCCCATGCTGACTTTTCTGGGTCAGGCCGACGCCGGTCCTGAGGCCGCCTCGGCTGTCGAATCCATGACCGATCCATCCGTTTGGATGACCTTTCTGACCGAAAAAGGCCCCGCCATCGGCATCCAGGTCCTGGGGGCTATCGCCATCCTGCTGGTCGGCCGCTTCATCGCCGGTGCCGTCCGCCGCGTCATCAAGAAGGTCATGACCAAACGGGGGGTAGATCCCAGTTTGATCGGCTTCGTCGGCAGCCTGGCCTACTTCGCCCTCATGGCTTTCACGGTCATCGCCGTGGTCGGCCAGTTCGGGGTGCAGACCGCCAGCTTCGTGGCGATCCTGGGCGCCGCCGGCTTCGCCATCGGCATGGCCCTGCAGGGCACCCTGGGCAACTTCTCCTCGGGGGTCATGCTGCTGCTGTTCCGGCCCTTCACCGCCGGTGACGTCATCGAAGCCGCGGGCGTCAAGGGCAAGGTGATGGAGGTCGCCATCTTCAGCACCACCATCTGCACCCCCGACAACGTGAAGATCATCGTGCCCAACGGAAATATCTTCGGAGACACGATCAAGAACTTCAACGGTTACGACACCCGCCGGGTGGACATGGTGATGGGCATCGGCTACGGCTCGGACATCGACAAAGCCATCCGGATCCTCACCGATCTCGCCAAGAACGACAGCCGGGTGCTCGATGATCCCGAAACCACCATCGCGGTCAGCGAACTGGCCGACTCGAGCGTGAACCTGGTGTTCCGGCCCTGGGTGAAATCCGGCGATTTCTGGGCTGTCTATTTCGACATGCACAAGTCCACCAAGGAGAAATTCGACGCCGAGGGCATCGACATTCCCTTCCCGCAAACGGTCGTGCATCTGGAAAAGACCGGCGCCTGATCGAAGCTGGATCCCACCCCCTCTTCCAGGGGGTGGGCATCTAACCCTTGAGGATCGGGGCCACCTTCTTGAACTGGCGGGTGCCCGCCCGCTTGAGGATCTCGAACATCATCATCTGCACACCCATGCTCTGGATGCCGATCTCGCTCATGCGCTTGAGCCCGATCTCCCGGTCGGAGGCTTGGCAGGAGCTGACGGCGTCGACGGCGACGGCCACCTGCAACCCCTGGCGCGTGAGATCGAACGCTGTCTGGTAAATGCAGACATGGGTTTCGATGCCGCAAAGCAGGATCTGGTCGCGGTCCAGCTTTTTCAGGGCGCCGTTGAAATCATCACTGCCGCAGCAGCTGAAGTGGATCTTCTCAATACAGGAAAAGGGCTGGAACAGGTCGCGAATCGCCGACTGGGTCACCCCGAGGCCCCGGGGATAGTGCTCGGTGACCAGGATGGGAATGTCCATCGCCTGGCAGAACCGGATCAACTGTGAGGAGCCGGCGATGACCTGGTCCATCCCATGAATCAGGTCCCGAAACTTTTCCTGGATGTCCACCACCACCAGCGCGGAGCGGGCCGGGGTGAGGCGATCTGGCAATGTGGGGGCAGGCATGGGAGTTCCTTTCGAGTCAGTTGCGCCGCGGGGGCGAGTAGTCGGCGGCCGGATCGACGGTCTCGGCGTAGGGGCCGTGCCAGCTCAGATTGAAGAAGCGGTCCGGATCAACGGTGGCGCCCCGTCCACGAAAAAACAGGCTGATATTCCGCGAGTCGAAAAAATACCCCCGTGACCAGTTGGAGGTCCCGATCCACAGGCCGGTGCCGTCGACCGTCAGGAATTTGGCGTGCTCGACCCGGGCGAAGGGGATGAAGCCGCCGGAATATTCGGGAATGTTGGTGAAGCGGACTTCGATGTTGGGCAGCACGGCCAGGCTCTTGATCCAAGGTACGCTGTATCTGGATTTGGACCAGTTCGACAGGATGATCCGGACCTGCACTCCTCGGACCGAAGCCCGCCTTAGCGCGCTGTCCAGGTCATGAAAAAGCCGTTTTTCCCGGTCCGTGACCCCGTAGGACAGCAGCTGCAGGTGGACCGAGTCGCGGGCCGCGTCGATCATTTCCACCATCAGGGGCAGATCCCAGGGAATCCCCTCGGGCAGACCTGAGGCCGGGCTGGCGGCCACCAAAGCGCTCAAGGTGTCTCCGCCGGCGGTCCGGACCAGGTGGCCCGGCAGGTCGGCCAGCCTGCCCTGGGGATGTTCGGTCACTTCCGGCCGGGGATCTGCCGGCGCAGGGTCGCCCGCCAGGGCCCAGTCCATGTCGAAAATGCGGCCCAGGTCCGCGGCCAGGCCGGAGTGTTTCACCAGCACGCCCAGTTCGTGGATCTGGTCCAGCGCTCGCCAGTCCCAGTTCTGACTGCCGACAAACAGGAGGTCGTCATCGCCGAGAAAATACTTGGCGTGAAGAACCCCGCCCCAGATCGGGCCGACGTCGAATATGCGGGCTTCCGCTCCCGGAACAGTGTTCAGCCAGGCCGGAACTTCGGGGTAGGTCTCCTGGAATTTCCCGTCGGCCAGCATCTGCACCTGCACGCCCCGCCCGGCGGCGTCCGCAAGCTCATCCAGGACCGGGGCCAGGAAGTCGGGCGTGCCCGCGGGGGCCGAGGCTTCCTCGCCATCCCCAATCCTGCTGAAGTAGAAGCTGGCCACCCGGAAACGGTCGGTCGTCTCGGCGACGACCTGCGGCCAGACGGTTCGGGCCTCTGCGAGGTCAGGTAGATCGAGGGAGGTTTCGGTCGGAAAACTTTCCACGAACTGGACGGTGCCGACGTCATCGGCGGAGGCGCAGCCGGCCAAGCCGGATATCAAGATCGCCGCCGTCAAGGCGGCCCAGGGGCCGGGCCGTGACCTGGAATGCATGAGGATCGATTCCTTTCGACGGACCGGCCCCTGCTGTTTAGCGGGGGCCGGCCGATTGTTGCTCCGAATCCTGGGGTCAGCCGCGGGCGGCCCCCAGCATGTGCTCCAACTCCTTCATCCGCACGGGCCAGTCCTCGGCAAAGGCGACCACGCCCTTGGCGATCGAGTCGGCGTCGATGCCGGCGCTCTCGCAGACCTCATCCAGGGATCCACCCGGACGCCACATGTCGTCCCAGTCGCTACTCATGGCGTAGCGGTCGGCCAACGGGTTGAAGTTCCAGTCGACCATGGAGCGCCGCGCGCGGTTGGTGACGTAGGTGCTGTTGAGCATGTCCCCGATGGTCAGCACGCTGTTCTGATAGTCCTCCGACTGCAGGTGGAACAGCTGGGGGCTGGGCACAGCCACGATCTTGACGTTGACCCCGGCGGCGTCGATCTCGGGCAGCGCGTTGATGAGGTTGTAGGTGCTCATCGTGCCCTGGACCATGATCACACCCTGGTGGGGCAGGCCGTCCCGGTAGTCTCTGAGGATGTAGGCGCCCTTGGCGGCGTCCTTGAACGAACCCAGGCCCAGCTTCTCGCGATCGGGAATGGTCACGCCCGGACGCGTCAGGTGTAGGGCGATGATGGGGCTGTCGGTCTTCATGGCCGCCGCCAGCATGACCGGCACCTCGTTGAATTCCCAGGGATGGATATCGACCACATGGCCGTCGGGGAACAGCTGGGTCGCCGTCGGGCTGAAGATCCCGAAATGCGTGCGGCTGTCCTCGGCGGTTTCGGGGCCGCTGTGCCCGGCCACCCAGATCGTCTTGCCCAGCTTCAATTCGCAGTCCTGGGCCATCTGGCTGTACAGACGCATGGCGCCGTACTTCAGGTAGCTGAACGAACCGTAGGTGCTGCTGGCGGTGTAGTAGCCGTTGAAGTCGTCCTCGGGATCGTCGGACAGGTTCACCGAAGCGACGCCCACCATCAGGCCGGCGTTGGTGAATTCGGTGATGCCCTGGGGCAGGATCACCCCGTCGATATTGGATTCGCGGTTGTACCAACCGGAGTTCTTCAGGTCGCCGAAGCCTGACCCGAAACCGGCGATGTTGGTCGATCCGGCCAGGTCGGCGGAGCACACCAGGAACAGCGGCCGTCCGTATTTCTCCTGGCAGTAGCTGTTGATGTAACTGCCCCACTTGGCGAAGCCGGCCCGGTTGGGCTGCTTGGTGCCGGGTTCCGCCCACATCTCGGCCGGATAGGTTTCGATGTCGAAGAGGCTGTCGTCGTGCAGGGGGTTTTTCCCCACCGGCAGACGGAATCCGGGAATGTCCCGGGGCACGCTGTCGCCGATTTCGACCAGGCGGTCGGCCAGGTACTGCACCAGGTCATCGTTGCCGCGCAGGACATCGAGAGCCACGTTCAGGTTGTCGGCGAACTGCTGGCGCATGCCCCCGCGGTCGGCGGGAGCGCCTTCATCGGTGCCGAACCAGGTGACGCCGTACTTCTCGGTGAAATCGGCCCGGCACTGCCAGAACAGGTCGCTGTTCATGGCGTGGGGGGCGCCGTGGCTGGGGGCGTCGATCTTGTGGTAGCCCCGGCCCTTGGTGGTTTTTCCGAACAGCATTTTGGGACGATCCGGAGTGCGCACCCCAGCGGTCATCTCGAAAATGGCCTGCGTGACATCATCCCAGTCGCTGCCGTTGGCCGCCTCGTAGACGTCCCACCCGTAGGGCGAGAACCAGTCGCGCGGCGTGCCGTGGACGATGGAGCTGGTGGGGTGGGGGTCAATCCCGAAATCGTTCCAGTCCAGGAAGATGTTCAGGTTGTCCAGGCCCAGGCCGTAACTGGTGTTCTTGGTCTCGTGCCAGCAGCCCGCGGTGTGGCCACCTTCGCCCTCGAAGCCGAACACCTTGACGCCCTCGGCACGCGCGTGTTTGAGGGCCATGGCCTCGCCCGCGCAGACGGGGGCGCCGTGGCCGCTGGGGCCGGTGTTGAACTTGACGAAGAGGTTCTTCTCGGCCATTTCCACGTGGCCGGGCAGGCCGCCGATGTTGCGAAAGCCCAGAAGGTCTTCCCAGGTCAGCATGCGGTCGGGACCGCCGCCGACGAGATATTTGTCATCCCCGGTTTTGGCATGCATGACGCGCAGGGCCTCGTTGAACACCGAGAGGGTCGCGTAGACCAGGGGCGCGGTATGGCCGGCCACCAGCACGAAGCGGTCGCCGAAACGTTTCTCGGGATACCGGATGTCCCAGCGCATGGCCCCGCCGAGCAGCAGACTCACGAAGTAGTGGACCTTGGAGCGGCTGCCCCCGGGGTGTCCGCTCTGGCGGTAGTTGAGCATCAGGTCGATCTGCTGATCGATGACGTCCTTGAGGATTTCCCAGCGGGCGAAATTCTCTTTCTGGGCCTCGTAGAGCTTGGTGGCTTCGGACACGGGCTTCTCCTCTCAAAACGGACCAGGCGGGAATTCTCCGGATGCGAATGGCATCTGCCAAGAATGATGGACAGGGGCCCGGGATTCAAGGGGAATCGGGTAGGGAATTGGTGGCCCGCCCGGCAAACCGGTGGTAGGATTTTGCCGATGGCCACGGATGACCGCTATTTTCCAGGGGAGGCTTTGAATTGGAAGACATGACCAGTACGGCTGAAGGTTCGGCCCAGATCCATCCCATGGGCCTGGGATTCGAAAAAACCCTCAACGACATGAGGTTCATGGGTTGGGTCAGCATGATCTACGGGATCATCACCTGCCTGTCGATCGTGGGGGCCATTGTGGGGATTCCCCTGATCATCGCTTCGCACCGGTTCATCGAGGGCGTGAACCGCTTCGAACTGTTCCGCCAGTCGAACACCCAGGAAGAACTCGTGGCCGGTTTCTACGAGTTGGGCCGCAGCTTCCGGGTCCTGAAGATCGTCACGATCATATTCATCGTCCTGATGATCGCCCAATTCGCCCTGTTTTTCATCATGGGAGGGATCGGCATCCTGGCCGGCCTGTCCGAAGCCTGACCCGCCACTTAATCCGCCAGGGTGATGGTCTGGACCCGACTCCAGGGCAGGTAGCGGGGCGCATCATCCACGAATACCAGGACTCCGGCGTGTTTTGCGCCGGAGTCCTGGCTTTCGCCCAGATCCAGAACGCCTCCGGATTTCAGACTGACCCGGCAGGTCTCCTCTTCCCTTTTTTCGATGGACCGGATCAGCCCGAAGGGGATGTCGTATTCAAGACCCCGGATCTCCCCGTTGAAGATGTCGCGGCTCCAGGCTTCGTCCAGGTCGTAGACCAGGCGCCCGGTCCAGGAGGCCCCGTCGGTGTCGGTCACGGTGCCGACCAGGGGCGTCACGACCGGGAAATCGTCGCGTCCGCGTCCGCTGCCGTGCCCCTCGGCGAAGTCGATGGACAGGAAGCGTTTCCAGGGGACCGTCACCCGACCCCATTCTGGGTTTTCGACCATGACGCCCCGGTTGCCGCCGCCCACGTCGTTGGACCCGTCCAGGGTGAAGGCCTCCCCGTTCTTCAGCACGAGGTCGGAGGTGCCCTGGTGATTTTTGGAGAGGGATCGGAGGTCTCCCATGGGGATCTCCCGGTTGTCCCCGTCGAGGATGTCGATCGAGGTGCACTCCGATTGGTCCCACTGGATGAACCCCTCGAAATTTCCCTCGGATGAAGTGATGTTTCCATAGAGCCGATCCGCATAGGGGACAGCGTCGGTCGGCGCCTGGGTGAAGGTGATGCCGGCCAGGTCGTCCCATTCGATTTCCACCGGATCGCCTTCGGGTTGATAGACCAGGAGATCGGAACTGACGTCGTTGGAATAGCCGTGGACGGGCACCCTCTCGCCGCCGCGAATCAACAGGGTGATGTTCTCCTCTTCGTCCAATTCGATCGCTTCGAGATACCCGAACTGTCCGATGAAGAGGCGGTCCATTTCGGGGTTGCCGCCCCGGTTGCTCAGGGTCCACATGACCCGGTCGAACATCCCGTGGGATTCGAAGTAGCGACGACGGCGTTCGGCCTGGAGTTCTTCCATGTCCACGTAATCAAGCCAGGGCAGCTCGTTCTGGCGTGAGTGGAAGAGGTCGTCCCAGAAGGCTTCCTCGTCTTCCCAGCGGATGAAGCCGGTATGGGAACCCCCGTCCTGCAGGGTCACGGTGCCGTGGATGAAGCCGGTGTTGTCCGCGGCGAGGGCCGGGGCGCCCATCAGCACAAGCAGGGCGAACAGAATCAGATGGCGGGGCATGGGAGTCCTTTCAAATCGGTTTCCCGATATGTTAATGGGTTGAAGGAGAGACGCAAATGGGAGGGAAAGGGTTTCAATCAGCCTGGGGAGTGGGGGCTAACGATACCGCACCTTGATGGATCCCCAGCTCTGCCGTTCGGTGGCAACCAATGAATCCAGCTGGATGATGAGCGTGGCGGACTCCAGGTAGGCCGAGGGAGTACAATTGCCGACGAACGGATAAGGCGGGAGGTAGCACTCGAGGCTCCTCAATAGCAGGGTGCCGGTGCCTTCGGCGAGGAAGGCCCAATCCACGTCCGGGCCACCGCAATCGAATTCCAGTTCGAGGTCGAAATTTGCCCCTCCGTCTTCCGTGTTCCCGAATACGTACTCGGTGAGACATTCCGGATGCTCGTCGACGACGAAACCCTGATCAAGCCCGGCCTCGCCGTCACCATATCCGTAACTGAAGGGGTTTCCATCTATCCAGCCGAAAGATCGATGATCCAAGTAGTAGCCGGTGACCTGAAGCCGGACCCCGGCGATTTCGGACAGCTCGCGTTCGGCATCGAAAACGAGGTGAACATCGTTTTCCCCCAACGCCAGTTCAGAAGTACCCAGATCGAGGGGGATCAGGATGATCTCCTGTGCCAGGCAGGGGGCAGCCAAGGCGATCAGTAGGACGGCAATGGCAAGGAGACGGAGCACGGAAATCCTCCCGGAAGGGAATTGTGAATATTTAAATTCATTATAGTGCGATTTACGGACGAAAGCTACGATTTACAAAAAAGTGAAATCACGAATAACGTCCCAGAAGGCTTCCTCGGATTCCCAGCGGATGAAGCCGGAGTGGGAACCCCCGTCCTGCAGGGTCACATGGTAGGCGACCGGACTAGAGACGCAAATGGCACGGTCGGGGTTTCAATCCAGGGCGCGACCCAGGTGGTGCATCTGCAGCACGGCGGCGGCGGCCTTGGCGTCTTCGACGGCGCGATGGGCGGTGAAGCGGTTGGCGAGGCCCATCTTGTCGAGGATCGAATTGAGGGTCAAGCCGCTGGTGCGGTGGTTGTTGGCCGCCAGCCAGACGGTCGCCACGGCGCGGATATCGAAGGCACCGCCGGCGATGTGAGTGCGGTAGTCCAGTCCGTATTCGCCGCACTCCTTGCGCAGCAGGGGGATGTCGTAGTAGGCCCCGAAAGCCGCGATGATGGCCTTGTTCCGGGGGCCGTACCACTCCAGGAATCGGCGGCCGACCTCGCTGAAGGTGTCCTTGTCCCGCACCATGTCCGGCGAGATGCCGGTGATGTCGGTGATAAAGGGAACGATGGGATATTTTTCCGGCCGGACCAATTCGCTGAAGGTGCCGGTGATTTCCAGACTGCGCCGGTCGAGCCGCACCGCCCCGATCTCTATGATGCTGCTGCGCGCGACGGAATTGTTCCCCTGATCCTCGGTGGGGCAGGTGGCTTCCAGATCGATGACGACAATGTCGGTGGTATAACGCATAGGCTGCTTCAGGGGGAAGCCAGGGCGTCGCCTTTTTCCCCGGCCTCGAACAGGTGGATGTGGTCGGGCCGGAAGGCCAGCGGAAGGTCCTGGTCGATTCCGGCGGTCAGCTGCCCGGGTCCGCGCACGGTGAAGGGGCGGTCGCCGAGCTGGAAATAGATCAGGGTTTCGTTGCCCAGGCTTTCCAGCACCTGGACCGGTGCGCTGAGGGCGGCGGACCGGGCGTCGTCGACCACGTCGACGTGCTCGGGCCTGATGCCCAGGGTCAACGGGGTGTCCACCAGGGCAGCGGCGGGCGCAAACCCCGCTGGCAACCCGATGGCGGTGTCCTTGCCATCGAGGGCGAAGCGCAGGCCGTCCTGCTGCACGATTTTCCCGTTCAGGAAATTCATGGCCGGGGATCCGATGAACCCTGCGACGAACCGGTTGGCGGGCTTGTCGTAAAGCTCCATGGGCGGAGCCACCTGCTGGACCAGGCCGTCCTTCATCACGACGATGCGCTGGCCAAGGGTCATGGCCTCGGTCTGATCGTGGGTCACGTAGATCATGGTGGCGCCCAGGCGATGGTGCAGCCGGGCGATCTCGGTGCGCATCTGCACGCGCATCTTGGCGTCGAGGTTGCTCAGCGGTTCGTCGAAGAGAAAAACGTCGGGATCACGCACGATGGCGCGACCCAGGGCAACCCGCTGCCTCTGACCGCCCGAAAGGGCGCGAGGTTTGCGGTGCAGCAGTTCGTCGATGCCCAGCACCTTCGCGGCCTCGCCCACCCGCCGGGTGATCTCATCCCGGGATAGCTTCCGCATCTTCAGGCCGAAGGCCAGATTGGCTTCCACCGTCATGTGTGGGTAGAGGGCGTAACTCTGGAACACCATGGCGATGTTCCGGTCGCGCGGTTCCACGTGGTTGACCACGCGGTCGGCGATCCTGATGGTGCCCGTAGTGGCTTCTTCCAGACCGGCGATCATGCGCAGGGTGGTCGACTTGCCGCAACCGGAGGGGCCCACCAGCACGTTGAACTCGCCGTGGGCGACATCCAGGTCCATGGGGGCGACCGCCAGGACGTCTCCGGGATAAACCTTGCTCACCTGTTCCAACTGCACTCTGGCCACGGTGCGCCTCCACGCGATGGATTCCGATCTGCCCAACCGGTCAAGGCTAACATAGAGCGGGGTGGAGGGCGACCCCAAAGGCGGACGAGGCCGTCCCTGTATTCAACCGTGAAATGGGTTATAATGTGATACCCGAGGAGCGATGAGCATCAATCCCCGCAATCCCTGGAGACGTGGCAAGTGAACAGGTTCCCCAAATCAAGAATGCCGGTCTTGTTGATGCTGGCGGTCCTGCTGGCCGGCTGTGGTGGCGACCCGCAGGAAGAGACGTTCGCCCTCGAAGACGTCAACGTCCTGCTGATCGTCATCGACACCCTGGGCACTCGGCACCTCGGCATCTGGACCGAAGGTCTGGACACCTCCCCGAACATCGACGCCCTGGGTGCGGATGGCCTCCGGTTCATGCGGGCGGGCTCCCCTTCTCCCTGGACGCAGCCGGCGGTGGCCTCGATGATGACCGGGCTGACCCCGTCGCGGCACGGGGTGCTGCATCTGTTCGACAAGCTGGATGATGACCAGCTGACCCTGGCCGAGGCCCTGCAGGCCAGGGGATTCCGGACCTCGGGCGTGGTCTCCCACTTCCTGATCAACCGTGAGCGGGGTTACGGCCAGGGTTTCGAGGTCTACACCGACGGGCCCGTGTCCGGCCATTCGGGGGTCTCCTCGCCGAAGGTCACCCGGACGGCGATCAGCGAGATGAAGCGGCTCAAGGACGAGAGATTTTTCCTGTTCGTGCACTATTTTGATCCCCACAGCGAATATCTCCACCACCAGCAGCACGATCGGTCCAGCTGGTACCAGGGGCCGGCCCGCCAGTGGAGTCGGGACATCGTCAAACTTCGCGCCCAGCGCCATGACATGACGGACGGGGACGTGGCCTTTTTTCGCGATCTCTATCGCGAGGAGATTTCCTTCACCGACCACTACGTGGGGCTGCTGCTGGACCAGCTGGACAACCTCGGTCTGGCCGAGAACACCCTGGTGATCCTGACGGCGGACCACGGTGAGGAATTCATGGAGCACGACTGGATCGGGCACACGCGGTTCCTGTACGACACCCTGCTGCAGGTGCCCCTGGTCATGCGGCTGCCGGGCAAACTGACCCCGGGCAGGGTGGATGAACCCGTGTCCCTGAACGACCTGATGCCCACACTATTGGGATTGTCGCGTGATCCGGCCGCGAATACCGATTGGGACGGGCGTTCGCTGGCTCCGTTTCTGGAAGGGAAGACCGGCCAGGGCGACCGACCCGAGTTTTCCGAGGTCAGTTTCTTGGCTCCGCCAGAAGAGCGCGGCACCGTCGTCGCCGAGAAGGAGGCCTTCCTGTCGGCGGTCAGCCTGGGGAATTGGAAACTGATCCACAATCTGGACACCCAGGAATGGTCCCTGTTCGACCGGACGACCGACCCTTTGGAAAAGAACAACCTGTTCGCCGAAGGCCATCGGCAGGTCAAGAAGCTACAGCCTTTGCTGCTGGATTGGGAAGAGGGCAAGATCGAAAACTGGGGCCGCGATTTCGAGGGGATCAAGCAGATGAGCGAAGAGGACCGCAAACGGTTGCGGTCCCTGGGCTACGTTCGCTAGGGATCGGCCGCATCAGGGGTCGGGCACGCCTGTGACCCCGTCCTCCTTGAACCAAATGTAGGCGGTCGAAGCGGGTACGGTCATGGTCTGGGTGGGTGCCGGGACGTCCACGGTCCGCATGTTGCCCTCGGCCGCGTCGAAAAGGACCCAGGTGCCGGTCTCGGGGAAGGGCACATCCCAGGTGTGGTCCAGGTGGTCGAAGTTGCAGGCCACGACGATCTCCGCCTCATTGTCGACGGTGGTCGAACCCCGCCAGTAGACCATCGTGTATTCCGTCTGGTCGATGTTGCCGCCCCGCCAGTGGAAGAAGATGTTCTCGCTGCCCAGTGCCGGGTGGTTCAGCCTGAATTTGATCATCCTCTTGTAGGTCAGGCGCAGGCCGTCGTCCCCGCCGTTCCAGTTGATCTTGTAGGTCGTGGTGCCCTCGGGCCGATATTCGTCGCTGCCTATCTCCTGTCCGTTGTAGAGCATGGGAATGCCGATGCTCGTCAGGGACACCACCGCCCCCAGATGGGCCTTCCGGATTCCGCCGACCGCCTGCGCGCCGACCGACCCGATGTTGTCCACGGACCAGACGACCCGGTTCTCGTCGTGGCTTTCGAGGAATTTGACATCCTGGAAACCGCCGCCCGACCAGAAGTAGTTGCTGTTGCCGGAAACCACATTGGCCACGGCCCACATGTTGTTGTAGGCGGGGCCGAAGGATCCCACCGAAGGCGTGACCGAGCCCCGCCAGGCAAACCCGTTCTCGGTCAGGGCGGTGATCATCACCTGGTTGAAGTTGTTGCCGCCGCCGCCCCAGCCGTCGGTGTGGTTGCCGCCCCACTGGGCGTCGAAGCCGTAGGTGACCGAATTGGCCGGATACCCGAAGTCCTCGGCGATCAGCAGGATGTCTGGGTACTTGGCGACCAGTTCGTTCCGGATCCACTGCCAGGTGGAGTAGGGCTCGCCCCCGATGTAGTCGAAACGGAAACCGTCCACCCGGTAGGCGTCGACCCAGTGGCAAAGCGAGCCCAGGATGTGTTCCTTCAGCAGCGGTTCGTTCCAGTTGAGTTCCACCAGGCCCCAGGGGTTGCTCTCGGTGGTGGTGAAGCGGTAGGTGCCGGTGAAATCGTCGATCTGGCGCAGAGGCGCGCTGCCCGACATGTGATTCACCACGGCGTCGAGGATGACGGCCATGCCGTGGCTGTGGGCCTCGTCGACCAAAGTGGCGAAGGTGGTGGGCCATCCGAACGCGGGATTCGGGGCGTACTGCAAGACCGGATCGTAACCCCAACCATTGTAGGACGGCGCGGTCACGGGCATCAGTTCGATGGCATTGACTCCTAGGTCGACCAGGTCGGCCGCGGCGGTGAAGTTGGCCGTCGCTCCGGCAAACGTTCCGGGAATGCTGAAATCGTTCAGGTTGACCTCGTAGATCACCAGACGTGACCGGTCGATGGGGGAGGCCAGGGGAGCTGGGGTGGCGAAGGGGCGACCGCGCAGGACATTCCAGTAGGCGGGATTTCCATGGAAACCGTCCGGGGTGACTTCGGTGGCGGCCGGGTCGGTGACCCACCCCACTTCGGCGCCGATCCTCATGACGTACTTGAAGGTGAACAGGCCGTCGGGAACCTCGGTGATCAGACGCCAGGTGTGGCCGTCCGGCTGGAGGGTCATGGCCCAGGCGGGATCGTCGTCCACCCAGTCGTTCAAGGAACCGGCCACGTGGACGGAATCCAGATCGTAGGCCGTCAGGGTGAAGGTGTCGGTGTAGGCCTTGGCGGTAGAATCGTGACCGGCGTCTTCCGGGACCGAGAGGGGCTGGTTGTCCGAGCAGCCACCGACCGCCAACAGGGTCATCGTGGCCAGAACCAGAAGGGCCGTCAAACGGCTGGGATGGGTGGCAAACAGATGGGTCCGGACCATGGGTGCTCCCAGGTTTTTCGAGTCATTTTTGGAACGGTTTCCAAGGATACGACTTCTATAATTATAACATATTCCGCCCCTTTAAACGAATGGGGCGGATTTTCCTTGAATAGGGGACTTTTAATGTCCCGTGCCCTCTGTTAGCATTCATGGTTGGCACAAAATCAAAGGGTTCCGATTGTTCCTATCGGTCGGTATTCACCCCGCCAAGGAGCTTGCGAAATGTCCGAACTGAAGAGATCTATCTCCGTCTTTTTTGCGATCGCATTGCTGGTGACGGCCCTTCTGGCCCCCGCCCAGGCCGCCAAGGTGACCTTTCAGTTCGAGGACGCCGGGGTCGGGTCGGTATTCTTGGCCGGGGAATTCAACGGCTGGAGCGATTCCGCCAACCCCATGGCCAATGCCGACGGCGTCTGGACCCTGGTCCTGGATCTGGACCCGGGCACCTATATGTACAAGTTCGTGGCCGACGGAAGCTGGAAAGAGGATCCGGGCAACGCCAACAGCACCGACGACGGCCGGCAGAAGAACCGCCGCATCGAGGCCA
>RCNG010000256.1_pt1 | contig 23055 bp, 18 predicted proteins | sample 2041371 | NCBI WGS metagenome assembly RCNG01 (sample SAMN09708227, study PRJNA481090) | Marine sediment metagenome, whole genome shotgun sequencing project. | biome: marine sediment; feature: ocean; material: sediment; isolation source: Sewage treatment plant 1 marine sediment (STP1) ... | reverse complement strand
AATCATCAACGTACTGCAACCGGTGTGAAGACACCCTACTTTTTACCCTGTTGCTGTCGATAGGATCGTCTTTTTACACGGCCTCGGCCGATAGCAGCCCCTGGGTTGGTAAACTGGTGAACGAATGCTACTGACCCAAAGGAGACGGTCGCTGGATAGGTCCGTATCAGACACCGAAGCGCCAGGTTTCGGGACAAGCGGACATTTGGGCAGGGGAAAGGCGAGACTCGGGGTACTGTGCTATTTCAAGCGAATGCGACTGATTACTGCTTGAACAGCACAAAGCAAGCTCCCGCTACCAGGCCAAATATCCGGGGCCGTGTCTTGTTCGGGTTACGCTGCCCAATTTCTACATGAGTAAGTTTCAAAAGCGCCGGCAAGCGGCCTATTCGCAGCCGTAGCCACCCGTGCGTTGTAGTCACATACAAACACGACAGTGGCGTGTAGCGGCGATGTCAGCTGCCAGACGGGTATTGCTCCGCAAGCGCCTGCAGGCGCTGCATGCGATCAGCGCAGGCACGCCGCGTTGCGCTGAGGTCGATGTTGTCGTTATCGAATCGGCGCTGCCGCTGATAGTACTCCGCCGGGTCGGTGCCGTCGGGCTCGACGTTAATGCGATAGGTCGCGCCGTCATAAACCTCGTACAGCGGGAACAGCCCGCTTGCGACTGCGAGGCGCACCAGTTTCACGGAATCGGCCGGCTCGGACTTCCAGCCGGTGGGGCAGGGCGAGTGCAGCAACAGGAAGCGCGTTCCTTCGATCGACAGTGCCGTTGAGATCTTGCGAGCGAAATCGTCCGGGTGCGCAATAGACAGCGTGGCGGCATACGGAATTCGATGCGCGGCCATGATCGACATGATGTCTTTCTTGTCCTGTGACTTGCCTCGTGGCGTGGTTGTCGTTCGGGCGCCGGCAGGGGTTGCGGACGAGCGTTGCCCGCCCGTATTGCCGTAGATCTCGTTGTCGTAGCAGATGTAGATGATGTTCTCGTTGCGCTCCGCGGCCGCCGACAGCGTGCCAAGGCCGATATCGTAGGTGCCGCCGTCACCCGCCCAGCAAATCACCTGGCCAGACTCGCCGTTGAGATCACGAATAGAAGCAACGCCCGAAGCTACCGCCGGTGAGGACGCAAACGTCGTCGCGATCGTCGGGACACCATAGCTGGTCGTCGGAAACGCACCCGCGGTAACGATTCCACAACAGGCCGGGATCACCAGCGTGCAGGTCTCGCCGGCGTCAGCGAGCGCCCGACCCAGGAGGGTCAAGCCAACGCTCATGCCGCAGCCGCCGCAGTTGGTGTTGCCGGGGCGCAGCAGGCATTCCTCGGAGCGATGAATCGTGGCGGTCGCAGTCATTGCAAGCTCTCCTTGCCGGCGTCGATGCCCATCCAGACGGGCTCGCCGACATCAGATCGCGATGTCAGGTCGGCCAGAACGTCGTCAATCACGGCCGGTGTCACGTCGCCGCCACACAATCCTGTGAGATAGTTTTGGATCAGCACATCGTCACGGTGGCCTTGAAACGCGGCCCGGGTATCCTGCCAGAATATGCCGCCAACGCCGGCCGCGTAATTGCGGTCCAGCACTGCAATACGGGACGCCGATTGACAGGCCTCGCGCAACGCTGCCGCGGGAAACGGCCGAAACATCTTTAACTTCACAAGGCCGATCTTTTCGCCTGCTGCGCGCCGCCGCCGCACGACTTCGCGTGCCGTGGTGGCTATCGTGGCGCTGGCAATGAGAACCAGTTCGGCGTCATCGGTCTCGAATGTTTGCAGCATGTCACCGGGGTCGCGGCCGAAAATTTCGGTAAAGCTCTGACGGCACTCCTGGTACACGTCCGGAACACGCTTCATCGCCTCGTCGATCTCGAGTCGCATCGACAGGCCCTCATGCGGCCAGGCGAGGCCGCCGAGTGTGCGTGCGTCGCCACTGCGCATGCGATGCGGCAGGTCCAGATCCGGCAGGAAACGATCGACCTCGGCCTGTTCGGGGAGTGCGGTCTCGGTCTGTGTATGCGAGACGATGAACGCATCCATGCACGTCAATACCGGCAACAAGATGCGCCGATCTTCCGCCAGCCGGAAGGCAAGCAGCGTCGTATCGAGTACCTCTTGATTATTTTCGCAATAGAACTGCAGCCAGGCGAAATCCCTGAACATCAGCGTGTCGCCCTGGTCCGCCCAGATGTTCCATGGAGGACCGAGGGTGCGGTTGACGGCGACCATTACGATCGGCAGCCGGTAATAGCCGGCTACCATGATGTTCTCGGCCATGTAGGCCAGACCATTGGAGGAGCTTGCCGTAAAGGAACGCGCGCCACTCATCGATGCGCCCATCGACACAGCCATCGCGCTGTGTTCGCTCTCGACTGGCACTACCCGGCCTTTGCTGAAGGGAAACCTGGCGACGTATTCGACAATCTCGGTCTGCGGGGTGATCGGGTAGATTCCGCAGGCGGCGCCCCGGGCGTTTCGATTTGCCTCGCCGGCGAGACTCAATGCGTAGCCGGCGGCGTGGTTTCCAGTAATGACTTCTAAAGGCATTATTGCTCTCCGTTCCGGCTAAAGATGGCTCATAAAGATGACGTTGCGTGGGCACTCCGCTACGCAGACACCGCAGCCCTTGCAGTAGCCGTAATCGAACTCCAGCCGGTGACCCACGCGTTTCAGAACGCCTTCGGGACAATAGGTGCAGCAAAAGTCGCACTCGTTACAGACGCCGCAGGACAAGCAGCGAGCTGCTTCTGCCGTGTCTTCCAGACCCATGTGCACTTCATCGAAGGTTGAGCGTCGTTTCGCAACGCCGAGCGAATCGCCTTCAGCGAACGGCTGGCGTTCGAACAGGTGCAGTTTCATGGCGTCGGCCCGAATGACCTCGTCGCGCCAGACATCGACATCGCGGAGCGCATCGGCGTGTTCGGTGATGCGGACTTCCTCCCCGCTTAGCACGCCGTGAATATGCAACGCCGAGCGTCGGCCGCTGCCAATCGCGCCAGCCACCGAACCATCGCCCGTGGCGAGATCGCCGATTGCGAACAGCGGCGTCTCCAGCAGGCCAAGAAGTTGACTTCCTTCTCTGACCTCAGTGCCCTCGGGGAATACCGACAGGTCGGGCGATTGCCCGAGTGCGAGGATCACCCTGTCGCAGTCGAGATCGAAGTCCGAGCCTGGTATCTCTATCGGCGCACGACGCCCGGACTCGTCCGGCTCGCCGAGTTGCATGCGCCGGCAGGTGAGGCGATGGCGTCGTCGAGCGCCGTCGTCAGGCTCCGCGCTCAGGGATGTCGGTTGCGTCAGGAATTCAATGGTGATGCCTTCCTCCAGCGCCTCGTCTATTTCTTCGCCGATGGCAGGCATTTGCTCACGTGTACGGCGATAGATCACGCGTACTTCGGCGGCACCCAGACGCAATGCGGAACGCGCGGCATCGATCGCCGTATTGCCGCCGCCGATAACGAGTACATCGTCGCCGTCCACACGCACGTCACCATTGTGAACCTGATCAAGAAAATCGATGCCCTGAACGACGACCTCGGTTGCACCGATACCCAATCGCAGATCTCGTTGTTCCTGCAGGCCCGTGGCAACAAGCACGGCATCGTGATCGCGTGCCAGGTCGAGCAGTGCCTGGCGATCGACCCTTTTGTCCGTCACCACGTCAACGCCGAGACTGAGTATTCGGCCGATTTCACGCGCCACCACGTCTTCGGGCAGCCGAAACTCGGGGATCCCGGTTCTTAGCAGGCCGCCGACTTCCGGTCCCGACTCGAATACTGTGACTTGGTAGCCGAAGCGTGCGAGATGGTAAGCGGCTGTCAGCCCGGCCGGTCCGGATCCTACTATCGCGATTCGTTCGTCGCGTTCCGCGAGCGGTTCGGGCGTTACGTGACCATGATCGCCCGCATAGCGTTCCAGTTGGCGCACGTTGACCGCGCCGTCGAGCTCGATACGGTTGCACAATTCCATGCAAGGGGCAGGGCAGGCCCTGCCGCAGATTGATGGGAACGGTGTCGTGCGCAGCAGGATCTCCAGTGCCTCGTCGGCCTCATCGCGAGCCAAGGCGTTGAGGAAGCCCTGCACGTTGTTGCCTGCCGGGCACACGTGGTTACAGGGCGGGATCATCTGTTGACGATGCGGTTGTTCGTTGGCCCATTGCCCCGTTTTGATCGCCGGCAGTGCTCCCCCGGCACCGTCGAGAATGCTGGGTCCGCGCGCCAGGTTTGCGGGCGCCGTCGTTTCCGCCGAGCCCCCGGTGTTACGCGCTGTTTCGAGGAGCCCGACTTCTTCAGAGGCGCGAGTCAAGGCAGTCAGGTTCGCGTCTCTGAATCCTAGATGTTCCAGGGCGGCGTACATTTCATCAAGTGGGAGCGCCAACATAGTGGCCACGGCGCCGACGAGCGCGGTGTTGACGATGGGCACGCTGCGAGTGCCCAGATTATTGTCGCGGGCAATGCGGGTCGCATCCACCGTGGCGATACGGTTAAGCGGAAACTGTTCCGCGAAGATACCCGGCGGCTGCGGCGAATTGATCAAAATCCAGCCGCCAGCTTTCAGTCCGGCCGCAATCGGTGGTCCGACGAGCGTCGGATCGAGCACGATAACGTGATCCGGTTCGTAAATCAGGTTTCGGTTGGTGATCGGCTCATCGGAATAGCGACAGAATGCCTGGATCGGCGCTCCGGATCGCTCTGCCGCATATAGGCCAAAGGCCTGTACCGAAAGACCTTTCAGGAACCGCGACGTAGCAATCAGCTTGGCAAGGGTTACACCGCCCTGACCACCGCGACCATGAATTCGAATCTCAATCATCGCAATGCCTCCGGCCGTTCTCTTGCCGTTGGCTGCCCTCATGAACGCTCACTAAAAGAGCGTTTCAACAGTCAGGAATATATAGATTACGGGCGGTCAACCCAATAAGTAGATCTCGCGTTCAGTGTGCCTCGAGCTCAAATCGCTTGCGCGGAAGCGCGCGATAGCCTCTTCGTCGTGGTGCCCGATAGCCGCGGTGGCGGCGGATTTTTTCGTGTCGTTAGCGGGGTGTAGCTCTCATCGGCCGTCTGGCGTCCGCCACCTCTAATTGCGATATACCACTGCGTTACTCAACAGCGCGCTTTGATCGCTTCAATGTGTTCCTGAAATACGCGGCTGACGGCCAGCGGTACAGTCTGTGACTCGCGCCGGCCCTCGAGCAGGTCATTACCAACCGCCGTTGCCTCATAGTCGTAGCCGTGGGAGCGGCGATCGTCGACGAAACTGTCTATCTTTTCATCAACACGGTAGAGATGGCATTCGCGGGCGCACCAGAAGTCCGGAATAACGATGTGACCCTTGTCGCCGATAATGTGGGTTTGATTGGGTAACTTGCAGCGAAACGAGGTCGAGAGCGTCGCTGCGTAGTCGGCGTAGTTGAATATTGCAACGACGTCGTCTTCCACGCCGTTCGGCGCTCTGCGGGCGACAACGTCGATACTTGCCGGATTGCTACGCGTGAACAGGTAGGCCATCGCTATCGGGTAAATACCCATATCCGGCACCACACCGCCACCCAGTTCCACCTTGTATTCCCGACGGTCAGGCGAATAGGGCAGCAGCGGGTAGCCGAAGTCGGATCGGATATGCTGCAACTGACCAATTTCGCCGGCCTCGAACCATTTGTAAGCTTGCCTGATTGCAGGCAGGAACCAGGTCCACATGGCCTCCATCAGGTATCCGCCGGTTCCCGCTGCAACTCCGGCGAGTGCGTCAATTTCATCAACCGAGATTGCGAGCGGCTTTTCGCACAGGACGGCCTTGCCGGCCCGCAGGGCATCTGTTGCGTTCTCACAATGTAACGAGTGCGGCGTAGCAATGTAGATTGCATCGATATCCGGGTCTTCGTAGAGCTCCTCATAACTGGAGTACGCAGTAGGGATACCGTGCCTTGCTGCAAATTCATTTGCCGTCCCGGCCGAGCGTGAGGCGACGGCCGCCAGGGTTCCGTTCTCAACATACGCGAGATCGTCCGCGAACTGATGTGCGATTCGCGCGGTACTCAGGATGCCCCAGCGAATCTTCTTCGCCCCGGGTTTAACGGCCATCGTTGCCGTTCTTCCAGGTATCGGACACACGAATAGCGATGACTTCGCCCTCGGCGGTTTGCGTGTCACCCGAGTACGCTCGACAGCTCACCACCGTCTTTTTCTTACCGCATTCCTCGACCCTCGCTCGCAGCACGATTTCCTGGTCGATTGGCGTTGGTGCGAGGTAACTGACCGTCAGTTTGCCGGTAACACACCAGATCTCCGGGCCTTCACCCAACTCGCGTCCATCCAGCCTGTAGTAGTTGGCCATGGCTGTGTTGACGCAGTGGCAGTCGATGATGCTCGCGATCGTTCCGCCATAGACGTACTGCAGGGGGCCTGCGCACTGTTCGGGCCTCGGCGTATAGTGGCAGACGCATTCGTCACCCCGCCAGTGGCTCTTGATCTGCAGGCCTTCGTCATTCCCGGCGCCACAGCCGTAGCAATGATGATGTGGGATCTGGTCCTGGATGGCTATCATGCGCAGGAACTGGCCGTTGGTGGTCGCATGAGGGGCATAGTCATCGGTTGCGGCGTTCCCGGAAGCAACTAGCGGTCCTGGTTTCTTTCATCGAGTGCCGCCTGGATGCGTGCGGCCAACGCATTCGCCTCGGCTGCGATACGGGCCGTATCGATCGTAAGGAACTCACCGTCTTTCATCAGCACCTTGCCATCAACGACTACCGAGGCGACGTCCTGCTCGTCGCTAACCCAGACGAGGTGGGATACGACGTCATAGGTTGGCACGTGATGTACGTCATCGAATGCGACCTGGATGACATCGGCGCGCTTGCCAACCTCCAGCGAACCGACCTGGTCACCGAGGCCTATGGCTGTGGCGCCGCCGCGCGTCGCCATTGTCAGCACCGTCGTTGCGGACAGCACTTCAGGGTCCATACGATCGACTTTCTGCAGCAGTGAAGCCAGCCGCATTTCTTCCCACATGTCGAGGTCGTTGTTACTGGCCGCGCCGTCGGTGCCGAGACCGACGCGCACACCGGCCGCGAGCAATTCTGTAATCGGAGCGATGCCCGACGCGATCTTCATGTTCGATGTCGGGTTGTGAATCACACCAACCTTGCGCTCGACGAGGATCGGAATTTCTTCCGGGGTTGGCCAGACAACGTGTGCGGCGATGGTCGGTCCTTCAAAGAAACCGATGGACTCGAGCAGATCGATGCTCGTCTTTCCGTAAGTGTCCTTCGAGTATTGCACTTCGAAGGGCGATTCCGACAGGTGGATACTGATCGGTACGCCATACTCCATCGCGGCAGTCCTTGTTGCCGACAGTTGTTCCGCGTTCAGCGTGTAATTGGCGTGCGGACCGAAGATGGGTGTTATGCGCTCGTTTTTACCCAGCCAGCGCTCTATGAAGCCGCTGCCTTTCTGAATCGAGTCGCCCGCGTTTTCGGCGTCCGGGCTGCGCTGGTCGATGACTGTCGCCGATATCATGGCGCGCATACCACAGCGGTCGACGACTTCCGCGATCGTGTCGGGGAAATAGTACATATCCACAAAGGTTGTCGTGCCGCCGCGAATCATCTCCCAGCAGGCGAGCTCCGTACCGATGCGCACAAATTCCGGGTCAACGAACTCGACCTCGGCCGGAAAGATGTAGTTGTTCAGCCAGTCCATCAGCGCGAGATCGTCGGCGACGCCGCGCAGCAGCGTCATCGCGGCATGCGAATGGCCGTTGATAAGGCCGGGCATGACGACACGGTTGTCGCCGGCCAGTGTCTCCACCGCGGAATAGTCGGCAAGGATCTGGTCGGCCGGCCCGATTGCGATGATCAGGTTTTCATCGATGGCAACGGCGCCATGCTCGTAGACGGTGCCGGCCTCATCCATGCTGACGACATAGTCGCCGCTAACGATAAGATCGATCTGATCGGCCGTTTGCGCCTCAAGATCGGGGCTTTTTGACGGGCCGCAGGCCGAGAGGCCGAGTGCTATTAATATATTTAAAAAACAGATACTTATGGTTTTCATAGGGCTCCTTTCTGGCGCCTATTGTAGCACTGGATGAGAGTAGAGCCCGGGCAAAAAAAAGAGCCGGTCAATCGACCGGCTCCTGTTACTTCGCTGGTGAGCTTCGGGTCAGAAACTCTTCATCAGACGCAAGCCAAACTCGCTTGCATCGTTGCTCAGTATGCGCAGAACGTAATCGGTCGTGTTCAAGCGGGCGTTGTCGTAGCGCTCATCGGTGATGTTGCGGCCATACAGTGCAGCCGTCCACGTCTCGTCCGCGGAATGGTAAGCAAAGTTGACGTTGATCAAACCGCGGCTGTCGATCTGTGTGAAACGACCGGGAAGCGAGTTCGGCTCACCGTTCATTTCGTCGCGGTAAGAATAGTCCGCGCGAAGTACGACTTCGCCGCCGCTGTCCATAGGAATACGCATTTCAGGGCTAATCGAGAACGTCAGCTCCGGTGTGAGAGGGGCTTCAGGCTGAACGCCGCCCTGCTCATCCACATCCACGTCGATGTAGCCGAGTGTGGCATGGAACAGGAAATTGTCCGTCAGGAGCATTGTGCTTTCCCACTCGAAGCCGAATGAGTCCTGATCAACGATAATGTTCGTAGTACTGAATCCGGAGCCCGAGGTCGAGCTTACCTGGTAGGGCAGGTCTTCGTACTGCGTGAAGAACAACGCGGCGCTCATCTGCAGGCGGTCAAATGGCTGACCCTTGATGCCGACCTCGTAGTTTGTCGCAGTAATGTTATCACTGGCTTCCAGGCAACCGACTACTGTTCCGCCAAACAGGCAGAACGGTCTTGCGGGGAACTGCCCGGACTGATAACCGTTTTGGATGGCACCGTAGACGTTCATGCCACCGCTCAGCGTATAGTTGGCAGCCAATTCCCAGCTAACTTCGTCGAAATCTTCGCTTGCGCTGAAAAAACCGATACCGACGTTGGCCACTACGTCCTTGTCATCCTTCGTATAGCGAAGACCACCAGACAACCGCAGGTTGTCACTCACGTCATAGCCTGCGTTACCGAAAATAGCCTTGCTCGTAACTTCCTGGTCCAGGATAAATATGCCGCCAGTGCCGCCATTGAACGTGGTCGGACTCTGAAAATTGCCACCTTCTTCTTCGAAGTAATAGATTCCGGAAACAAAATCCCACGACCCGTAGTCGCCGTTGAACTGCAATTCAATGGACGTTTGGTCAGCGTCCCCCGACTCCGGAAATGAAAGGAAATCATCGATGAAACCGTCGTCATCGAGACCTGCCTTGTACTCCGACGAGCGGTGACTTACGACGAATTTCGTATCCAGCGTGTCGCTATAGGCCCAGTCAGCGGTGACCGAGACTCCCCATGCTTCGTTGGTTACCAGTGCCTGGCTCGCCTGGCCCGTATTGTTGTTATAGGGGTCGGGAGCGACATCCGAGTTTCGGTAGCCGGCGTCGTATACGGCACCGTTAGGACCGCCGTTAGATTGCAGGCAGTTAACGGCCGGATCAGGATCCGTGGCACGACAGGATGCCCCAAGTTCGTCTATCAGCGTCGTATAGGGTCGCAATCCGCCTTCACCATCATTAGCGTCGACTGCCACGACTATGGAGAAGTCGTCGTTGGGCGCGTACCGTGCCGCGAGCCGCGCATACACTTCCGAGGTCTCGCCGACCTCGATGCCTGCGTTCGGCAGGTTGAGAAAATCCCCGATGCCATCCCGATTTTTGAAACCACCCGTGACGGACACTGCGATTTCGTCAGATACGGCCATGTCACCGAAAAAGTCGCCATTCAGACGACCGCGGCTGCCGACTTCGACGCTGACCTTCGCGCCCTCGTCAGTGCCGGGGGTTTTCGTAATTATATTGATGGCTCCACCAATGGAGTTACGGCCATACAACGTGCCCTGCGGTCCGCGCAGCACTTCGACGCGCTCGAGATTAGAGAGATTCCAGTTCTGGCCCACCTGGCGGCCAAGATAGACGCCGTCGACGTAGACGCTGACGCCGGGGTCCGTCGTGATCAGGTGATCCTGCAGCCCGATGCCGCGAATAAACGCATTCGCCGACGAGGTGTGGCCCGCCGAAAACTCTGTGATGTTGAGGTTGGGTACGAACTTGCCGATATCGACAATGGCGACGATGCCTTGCTTTGCGAGATTCTTGCCTTCGAACGCGCTTACGGCAATCGGCACTTCGTAAATGCTCTGGCTCCGCTTTGTGGCCGTTACCGTTATTTCTTCGAACAGATTGTCGTCGTCTTGTGCCAGCGCGCTCGAGTTTACGCCAGCTAATGCGACCCCGAAAAGCGCGCACGGAAGTATCTTCTTGATATTCAATGTACTTTCCCCTGAAATTGTTGCGTTCTTGTTGTGGGGGGCGGGACAGACCCGAACCCGGTTGGCGTGGAGTATATCTGATCGTTCGGCTTGTTTGCCCACAAGTCGTGATCTAAGGTACCCGCTGTGACTGACTTTCTGACGCAAACGGGTGAAATACCGACCTTCGCAGCACCGGCGCGTGGCTGCCTGAGCGACGAGATGCTGGCTCAGTACCGGGAGTCTGGCGTACTCGTGTTACACGACTTCGTCAGCGTGGATGCGTGCAAAGCTCTGCGCAAGCGAGCCGCCGAGCTGGTCTCGGAATTCGATCCCTCGGAAGTTCGTAGCGTCTTCTCGACAACCGAGCAGACACAGCTCGACGACGATTACTTCATTGAGTCGGGTGACAAGGTCCGTTTTTTTCTCGAAGACGATGCTTTCGATGACAACGGCGACCTTCGGCAGTCCAAGGAAAACAGCCTGAACAAGATGGGTCATGCCATGCATGACCTAGATCCCGTCTTCGATAAATTCTCGCGAACACCGGAGCTCGCCGAAGCCGTCAAGCGCATCGGTTTTGAAGAGCCTGCTGTCCTGCAGTCGATGTACATATTCAAGCCGCCGAGGATCGGCGGTGAAGTGGTGTGCCACCAGGACTCCACCTACATCTATACGGAGCCCGAGTCTTGCGTTGGATTCTGGTTCGCACTGGAAGACGCGACCCTGGAGAACGGTTGCATGCAGTTCATACCCGGTGGTCACAGCTTGCCGTTGAAGAAGCGAAACTACCGCGGTGCCGACGGCAAGTTGGTCACCGAGACACTGGATGATTCGCCCTGGCCGGAAGAACTCAGGCGATCAGCCGAGGCGCCAGCAGGCACGCTGGTCATATTTGACGGTCGCGCGCCTCACCTGAGCGCCGCGAATCGTTCATCCAGGTCTCGGCACGCGTACACGTTGCACGTAATAGATCAGCGCAGTCACTACCCGAAAGAAAACTGGCTGCAGCGCAGGCAAGATCTGCCTTTGCACGGATTCAACTAGTGCTTTTCACCGACGTCATACGCAAAAAACGAGACGGAGGAGAACTGTCCGACGAAGAGATCCAGTTCTTCGTGGATGGACTCGCGGACAACAGCCTGCCCGCGGAGCAGGTGTCATCGCTGGCGATGGCAATTTTCCTGAACTCGATGAGTTTTCCGGAGGCTGCGAAGCTAACGCTGGCAATGGCCGCGTCGGGTACCGTGCTGGACTGGTCGAAGGAAGGCCTCGATGGGCCGGTTGTCGATAAGCACTCGACCGGTGGCGTCGGCGACAAGGTGAGTTTTCTGCTCGCGCCTATAGCCGCCGCTTGTGGCTGCTATGTGCCCATGATCTCCGGGCGTGGGCTTGGGCATACGGGTGGCACGACGGACAAGGCCGAGAGCATCCCGGGCTACAATGCGACGCCCGATTTCCAGGTTTTTCGCAAGACAGTGAAAGATATCGGCTGCGCCATCATCGGCCAGACTGCCGATCTCGCGCCTGCCGACCGACGTTTTTATTCGATTCGCGATGTCACCGGGACTGTCGAATCCGTGCCGTTGATTACGGCATCGATCCTGTCCAAGAAGATTGCTGCCGGCCTGCAGGGCCTGGTGATGGACGTAAAGGTTGGCAGCGGCGCGTTTATGGGCACGCAGGAGCGCGCGCAGGAACTGGCACGCAGCATCATCGGCACAGCGGCCAAGGCAGGATTGAAGACGCACGCGGTGATCACGGACATGAACGAAGTGCTCGGCACGACGGCAGGAAACGCGCTCGAGATTGAGGAGTCAATCCTGTACCTCCGCAACGAACGTCGTGATCCGCGTCTCGATGACGTCACGCTGTCATTGTGTGCGGAGATGCTCATCGTGGGAGGCCTCGAAACCGACCGGCAGATTGCCCGCACACGCTGTGAAGAGGCTGTTACCAGTGGTCGTGCAGCCGAGGTTTTCGCCAGAATGGTCCACGCGCTTGGCGGGCCGGCGGGTTTTGTTGACGATTATTCAAAGCATCTTGCAAAAGCGCCGGTGGTACGTGCCGTGCGAGCAGAAGGCGTCGTCGTGCGCGTCGATACGCGTGCTGTCGGCAACGCCATCATCGAACTCGGAGGAGGGCGCCGCAAGGTTGGCGAGACTCTCGACCTGTCCGTTGGCTTTAGCGAGATCGCGCCTACAGGTACAACGCTGAACAACGACACACCGTTGGCATTCGTACATGCCGCGTCCGAATCAGATGCGGCCACGGCGGAAGAAAACCTGCTCGCCGCTTACGAGCTGGGCGAATCCGCTGCGCCGGGCAGGCCGGTTATCAGTGAGATATTGACCGGCTGAGCGCCCCGATGCGGTATGCTCGGTGCATCCATAAAAATGAATAATAAAGCTGGGGGTAGCTATGGGTAACTACATCGGACTCGCAGGGATTGTTGTGATTCTCGGGATTGCCGTGCTGTTTTCCAGCAATCGCAAAGCCATCAATCTGCGCATCGTCGGCGCGGCATTTGGCTTGCAGGTCGTGATCGCCTTTTTCGTTCTGTACTTCGACGCGGGCCGCGCCACCATCGATGCTCTGAGTGGCGGTGTTCTTAAAATAATCGGTTATTCGAAAGCCGGTATCGACATGGTGTTTGGTCCGCTTGCCGACACCAATGTCGTTGGTTTCAGTTTTGCGATTAATGTGCTGCCGATCATCATCTTCTTCGCCGCCCTGATGTCGGTCTTGTACCACCTGCGCGTCATGGAGTGGGTCGTGAAACTCGTCGGTGGTTTTTTGCACAAGGTAATCGGTACTGGCGCCGTGGAATCGATGAACGCCGCCGCAAATGTCTTCGTTGGCCAGACCGAGGCTCCGCTCGTCGTCAGGCCTTACCTCAAAAATCTGACCGAGCCGCAAATGTTCGCGGTAATGGTTTCGGGCCTCGCCTCGATCGCCGGTACGGTGCTGGCCGGTTACGTGCTCATGGGTGCGGAACTCAAGTACCTGCTGGCCGCTGCCTTCATGGCTGCGCCAGGTGGCCTGCTCATGGCGAAAATCCTGATGCCGGATGAGCTGGTGGCCAAAGCCGGCGAGCACGAGAAGCTTGTTATGGAGCCTAGCCAGCACCGCAATGTAATCCTGGCGGCAGCGTCAGGAACGACCGATGGCCTGCGGTTGGCCGCCAACATCGGCGCCATGCTCATCGCGTTCGTCGCTCTTATTGCCTTGTTCAACGGCATCGTCGGCGGCATCTCCGGGTTGTTCGGTTACGAGTTGACCCTGGAGAAAATCCTCGGCTGGATTTTCAGGCCACTCATGTTTTTGCTTAGCGTTCCGTGGTCGGAGGCGCAGGCGGCTGGCGCACTATTCGGCGAAAAGCTGATTCTCAACGAATTTGTGGCTTTCAGTCATCTGACGGAACGCCTCGCAGGCATGAGCGAACGGACACATGCCATCGTGACTTTTTCGCTTTGCGGCTTTGCCAACTTGTCGTCCATCGCGATATTGCTCGGCGGTCTTGGCGTACTGGTTCCGGAAAAGCGCGATTTGATCGGCGTGCTCGGCATGAAAGCTGTTTTTGCCGCGTCGCTGTCCAACCTGATGAGTGCCGCGCTGGCCGGGCTGCTGCTGACGTTCTAGTGTCCTGTAAGGCGCAGGAGTGCAGGATTAGCGGGCTACTTCAAACGAGTGCAACACGGCAGGACACGCTCCCGGGATCGCCCGGAGGGAAAGCCACCAAGACGCTATTGTCGCGTTGCAGCCCTTGGCAAGGGCCGGCCATTACTGGCGGGCTGTGCCTTGCACCAGCGTCTTGGTGGCTTTCTGAAAGTAAGCGAACTAAGCAAACAGGACACTAGCACGGTGACCGCACGTCCAATTATCATCGACTGTGATCCGGGTCAGGACGACGCGGTCGCGTTGTTTCTTGCCATCGCATCACCCGATGAACTCGAAATCCTCGGCATTACGACGGTCGCCGGCAACGTGCCGCTCGCGCTGACGCAGCGTAACGCACGAATGATGTGCGACATCGCCGGCCGGCATGATATTCCGGTCTTCCCCGGCCGCGACAAACCGCTCGTTCGCGATGCGATTACCGCCGAGTATATTCACGGCACAACCGGCATTGACGGGGTAGAGGTCTTCGAGCCCGAAACGCCGTTACAGCTGCAGCATGCGGTCGAGTTCATTATCGAAACGCTACTGGCCGCGGACGATGCGTCGGTAACCCTGGTACCCACCGGTCCGCTGTCAAATATAGGCGCGGCAATTCAAAAAGAGCCCGCGATACTCGATCACATCCAGGAAATCGTCGTGATGGGCGGAGCGATGCGCGAAGGCGGCAACCGCTCGCCGTCCGCCGAGTTCAACATACTGGTGGACCCCCATGCCGCGGAGATTGTGTTTTCCTGTGGGCTTCCCATTGTTGTAATGGGCCTCGACGTGACGCACAAAGTTCTATCGACGCGCGAACGTGTCGATCGCATACGCGCGCTCAAGAACCCGGTGGCACAGGCGACCGCGGGGATGCTGAGCTTCTTTCACCGCTATGACTCGAAGAAGTATGGCTCTGAAGGAGCACCGCTGCACGACCCATGCACGGTCGCCTGGTTACTGGATCCAACCTTGTTCCAGTTGCGTGAGTGCAACCTTAGCGTCGAGACACAATCGGAACTGACGATGGGACACACGGCTGTCGATTTCTGGCACGTTACCGACCGACCACACAACGTGCGCTGGGCGCACGCGGTCGACGCTGACGGTTTCTACGCGCTGCTTACAGACCGACTGGCTCGGTTCTAGGAGGTCTCTGTGCCATCAGTCATTGTTGTGGGCTCTGTGAATATCGACATAGTAGCGCGCGTTGCCCGCTTGCCAGCGCCCGGCGAAACGGTGACCGGTGCAGAGTTAAGTCGCTTCCCCGGTGGCAAGGGCGCAAACCAGGCGCTGGCGGCTCAACGGCTGGGCGCAGATGTCATCCTGGTCGCGCGGGTTGGTAACGATGCTTCGGCCGATGAGGCGCTATCCCTGCTTCGCGAGGGCGGCGTGGGTCTGGCCCAATGTCAGCGTGTCGACGATCTGGCAACGGGCACTGCACTGATAGCGGTTGCGCCGTCGGGGGAGAACCACATCGTTGTCGCGCCAGGCGCCAATCGTGCGCTTGCGCCCGATGACCTTGAACTTCCGCAGGCGGATGCGCTTATTTGCCAGCTCGAGGTGCCGGTAGCGGTCATCGTCAAAGCGGCAGAGACGTTCGACGGATTCTTCTGCGTGAATCTCGCTCCGGCTGCGGAGATCGACGTTCGTGTATTACAACGTGCCGATCTCGTAGTCGTTAATGAAACCGAGTCCAACTGGTATGGCGCGTCGCTCGATGCCTGCGCGGGGCTGGTGGCGACGACGCGTGGTAAAGGCGTAGCCACGTTGCAGCGAGGTGGCGATATTCTGGCTGAGGTCAGCCCACCGGCCGTGAATGTCGTGGACACGACCGGAGCAGGTGATACGTTCACCGCCGCGCTGACGTTGGCGTTGCTGGAGGGGCAGGCGCCTGCAGAGGCTCTTGGATTCGCTTGCGCGGCCGGTGCGGTTGCAACCACGACAATGGGTGCTCAACCATCGCTTCCGAGTCGTGGATCGGTACTGCAAACCCTGTAAAGCGAATCGCCCGTGCGGCTAGTGTTCGAAGTCGCCGCGCTCAGCGCTATTCAGATAGGGCATGCGAGCGAGCTCCATGTAGCGCTCATCGCCCAGCAGTGGCCGCGCACCGACGTGAAGACCGAACAGCCCTTCGCCGCTAACGCCGAAGAAAAGCCGGGCGATGCCAACCTCGGCGAGAGTCAGGAACGACAGCTCGCGCACCTTGCGAACGCGAGCGAAAGCTCCGGGATCGCGAAAGTCCAGGTCCGCGATCGGGTCCGTTGCCTTGCTCGAATAGCGGGGGACCTCGATAGTCGGCGGCAGCTGCCAGGCCGATGCGTCTCCGGCATCCAGCCAATCTGCCAGCGAAGATTCCGTCAACTGGTTCGATGAATACGTGTCCGCCGCAGGCGTCCTCGCATCATCAGCAAGCACTACCGCAGGTATCAGTAAACTGAAAACAAGCACCATCCAACGGACTCTGTGCATGACCTGTCTCCCTTCAGTCACGGCCTCATTTAACATACCGTATGGATCATTCAAACGGTGTTGTTAAACGCCCGCTTACTCTGACAGGATTGCGTTCGAATTTCGTTCGCTTACATCACGAAACGAAATAAGCATCGCATCTGGTGTTATGTAAGGTTGCCGCGTGGCAGAATGTGCCACCCTGAACGCCGTCGAATTTATCTGGAATAACTGCATTGAAACCTCTCGTACCTAAAGTGATTGCCGACTCGCTGAATGATTTCCTGGAGCTCGAGTCGTCCAGTGGCATTCTCCTGGTTGTTGCCGCGATCCTCGCAATGATCGTCGCAAACTCGCCTCTGGCACCCCTGTATGCCTCGCTGATCGAGCTCCCCGTCGGGATACGTATTGGGGCGCTCGAGATCCAGAAGCCGTTGTTGCTCTGGGTTAACGACGGACTGATGGCCGTGTTCTTTTTCCTGGTCGGCCTCGAACTAAAACGCGAGGTGCTCGAAGGCCAGCTATCCGACCCGAAGGAGATCGTGCTGCCCGCCCTCGGCGCACTCGGCGGCATGTTGGTCCCGGCAGCGATCTATATCTGGATTAACCAGGGAGACAGCATTGCGCTGCAGGGATGGGCTATCCCGGCGGCGACGGATATTGCGTTTGCACTGGCCATCCTTGCTCTGCTCGGTAGCCGTGTGCCGCTCTCGCTGAAAATATTTCTCGTCTCGGTAGCGATTTTTGATGACGTCGGTGCCATTGTGATTATCGCGTTGTTTTATACCAGCGACCTGTCGGTCACGGCACTTGTAACGGCCGCGGCGTGTCTGCCAGCGCTATTGCTGCTCAATCGACGCGGCGTGATGGAGAAGACGCCCTACATACTGGTTGGCCTCATCATGTGGGTGGCGGTGCTGAAGTCCGGGGTTCATGCGACGCTCGCCGGCGTTGTTCTCGCCGCGTTCATTCCGATGCGGAATACGGATGAGCAGGCATCGCCATTGCACGATATCGAGCACGATCTTCACACGGCTGTGGCGTTCGGTATTCTGCCCGCTTTCGCGTTCGCGAACGCCGGCATCTCACTCACCGGCCTGTCCGTTGATTCGTTCCTGCACCCTGTGCCGCTCGGCATCATGTCCGGTCTGTTCTTCGGAAAGCAGTTCGGTATCTTCTTGTTCTGCGCGCTGGGTGTATTGCTGGGCATCGCTCGGCTGCCTGAGGGTCTGCGATGGGCGCATATTTATGGCACGTCGCTGATTTGCGGCGTTGGCTTCACCATGAGCCTGTTCATCGGTTCACTCGCGTTTGAGGAGACTGGTGTAAACCTGCTGTTCGATGAGCGCCTCGGTATAATCGCTGGCTCTTTGGTCTCCGGCGTGTGCGGCTACCTGGTCTTGCGCATGACGCTGCCGGAGTCCGCCGACTCCTAGCAGGCTGTTGAAAAAGCCATCCGAGGCTTTTTCAACGTCGACATCCGAAAAGTGCGATTTTCGGACGTCGACCATTTTCAATGGCTTGCCGCCACCGAAAATGGCGGTACATCCCTGTACCGCGCGCAGGCTGTTGAAAAATTGGGTTTTTCAACAGCCTGCTAGGGCAATTCGTCCAGCATCTTCAGGGCAGATTGGCGAATCGAGTCGTCGTCGCCGAGGCGGGCCGCCTTGTCGAGCGCACTGCGTGCTTGCCCGGTATTGCCAAGCTGACTATTCACGTAACCAAGCGTGAGCCAGATGCGCTGATTCGCTGGGTCGACGGTCACACCTTCATTGAGGTAGCTCAGCGCCTCTTCGGAACGGCCGAGGTAGTGCAGGGTCAGGCCGAGGTTGTTGTACACCTCGGAATTTTGCGAGTCGAAGTCCAGAAGGCGCTTGTATGAATTCGCCGCCTGCGCGTATTGCCGCTGTTTAAAAAACTCGTCCGCCTGGCGTGAAATCCTGGACGGGCTCTGGATGCTCGAGTCGCCGAGAACATCGGGCGCGAGCCGCGAAATGTCGTTCTCATTGATGCCCTGCCACGTGGACGCCGACGGGTTGATTGTCGCGGGATGCGCCCTGACGGCGGGCTGTTTTGGCTGATAGTAATCACGGGTGATGGCGAAAACTGCGAAGCCAAAAAACGCCTGGAATACGGCCAGCGCAATCCAGAATTTGAAATCACGAAGCATACTTATGGTCTCTCTTTATTTCGTTCAGATCTCATCGAGGTGAAACGAGGCGGGCAGAAGCTTATCAATGGCGTATTCCTGCCACTCATTGCTGTCGTCGATGACAATAATCACCGTGTCTTTGTTAGCGAATTCATTGATGCGCTGGCGGCAGCCGCCGCAGGGCGTGCAGGGCCCGATATCGGAGTAGCCGCCGGCGACCGCGATTCGACGGATGCGCTTGCCACCCGCCTGGACCATTGCCGCGATCGCCGCGGCTTCGGCACAGTTGCCGAGGTTGTAGGCGGCATTCTCTACGTTGCAGCCGACGTGCAGCCGTCCGTCTTCATCCATGATGGCTGCGCCGACGCTGTAATTCGAATAACGACAGTAGGCCTTCTCGCGAGCCTCCCTGGCGGCGCTTATGAGTTCTTCGTCCGTTAGAGCCATAGCTAGTCCGTTTTCCGCATCGGATTGTTGGGGTGTGTCGTCCAGTTGGCCTTGATGCTGGATACCGGTTCGCCGGTCCGAGGGTCCGTGCCCTCTGTCAGCTGTTGCATTGTAATACAGCTGTCGACCGGGCAGACGCTGACACAAAGATTACAGCCAACGCACTCCGCATCGATGACTTCGAAATGCCGCTTGCCGTTGACGGTATGCGTAATAGCCTGATGCGACGTGTCCTCGCACACGACGTGGCAGCGGCCACATTGGATGCACAGCTCCTGGTCAATAACGGCTTTCTCGACATAGTTCAGGTTCAGGTGCTGCCAGTCTGTGACGCTGGGCACGGCTTTACCGACCAACTGGTCAAGCGTCAGCTGTTTATCATCAAGGAAATTGCTAAGTCCGTCGACGAGATCATCGATGATCTTGAAGCCGTAGACCATCGCAGCGGTGCACACCTGGACATTACTGGCGCCCAGCGCCAGGAAATCAACAGCATCTCGCCAGTCGGTGATACCGCCAATACCGGAAATCGGTAGTGACCGTGTTTCCGCGGTGCGCGCGATTTCAGCCACCATATTCAAGGCGATCGGTTTCACCGCCTCGCCGCAGTAGCCGCCGTGCGTGCCCATACCGTCAGTCGTTGGGTACATCGTCAGCGAGTCGTAGTCCACGCGCATGATGGAGTTGATCGTGTTGATCAACGATACTGCGTCGGCGCCGCCATCGAGAGCCGCTTTGGCCGGCGGCAGGATGTTCGTGACGTTCGGTGTGAGCTTCACGATGACCGGAACGGACGCCGCTTTCTTGGCCCATTCGCTCGCCATCTGAATGTATTCGGGAACCTGGCCTACCGCAGCGCCCATGCCGCGCTCCGACATGCCATGTGGGCAGCCGAAGTTAAGCTCGAACCCATCGACGCCGGTGTCTTCGATCATCGGCAGGTACTTCGCCCAGGCAGACTCGTTCATTGGCAGCATGACTGAGGCAATCAGCGCGCGGTCCGGCCAGTCTTTCTTGATCTGCCGCATCTCGTCGAGATTGGTCTGTAGCGGCCGGTCGGTGATCAGCTCGATATTGTTGAAGCCAATGACTCGGCGATCGTTACTGTGCAGGGCGCCATAGCGCGGGCCGCTGACATTAACGATGTGAGGATCCTCTCCCAGGGTTTTCCAGACAGCGCCACCCCAGCCGGCTTCGAATGCGCGATTGACGTTGTAGGCCTTGTCGGTCGGCGGCGCTGACGCCAGCCAGAACGGGTTAGGCGAGGTGATACCGAGAAACGTGGACTTGAGATCGGCCATGCCTACTCTCCCCTCAGAAAACGGTCAATGTCGAGCGCGGCGACTTTGCCCTGCTGCACGGCAGTAACCGTCAGGTCATCGCCCGGCGCGATGCAATCACCGCCAGCCCAGACGTCCGCTAGCGAAGTCCTGCCCGTAGCATCAACCGCGATTCGATTGTTCTCAATGACGAGGTCCGCTGCATTGTCGCCCAGCATCGCTGCATCCAGCGTCTGGCCGATCGCCTTGAAAATCGTGTCGGCGGTCAGGTCGAACTGATCGCCTGCCGATGTCAGGCGGTCGTTGGCATCAAGCGCGGTTCTTTCAAAGCGGATGGTCGTGATGTGTTCATTTCCAAGTAGCTCGACGGGTTTGGCCCAATGGTGAATGGTCACACCGTTGGTCTGCGCGAGATCCTGTTCGTACTGGCTGGCCCCCATTTGCTCAGGTCCGCGCCGATAAACGAGATCTACACGCTCGGCGCCCAGTCTCCGGCTCTGCACGGCGATGTCGATGGCCGTCATACCCCCGCCAATGATAACGACCCGTCGCCCTACCGGCAGCTCGGCGAGATCGTCCGCCTGCCGGATCTCGGCGATGTACTCGATCGCCGCATCGACGCCCGGGAGTGTTTCATGGTCCAGGCCGAGTTCGTTCGTGGCACCAAGACCGATACCGACAAAAACTGCGTCGCAGGATTTTCGCAGCTCGGCCAGCGTAAAGTCACTGCCCAGCGCCTGCCCGTTGCGAACCTCGATGCCACCAATCGACAGGATGTAAGCAACTTCGGATTGCGCGAAATCATCGATGGACTTGTACGCAGCAATACCGTATTCGTTGAGGCCGCCCGGTTTCTCGTCGCGATTGTAGACGACCACGTTGTGTCCGAGCATTGCGAGGCGGTGTGCGCAAGAGAGCCCCGCCGGACCGCCGCCGACCACTGCGACCTTCCTGCCGGTGTCCGGCGCGCGCGAAAACAGCGGCGTCTGCTGCTGAAAGATCGGATCCGTTGCATACCGCTGCAGCAGGCCGATCTCGACTGGCTTGTCCTCGTGCGTGTTCCTGACGCAGGCTTCCTCGCAGAGAACTTCGGTAGGACAAACGCGCGCGCACATGCCGCCCATGATGTTTTCCCTGAGAATGGTGTGCGCGGAACCGCGAATATTATCGCTGCGAATTTTCTGGATAAAACCTGGAATATCGATGCCGGTCGGGCATGCCGTCGTGCAGGGCGCGTCGTAGCAGAAATAGCAGCGATCCGCTTCGATCAACGCTTCGGATCGGCCCAGCGGCGGGTGCAGGTCGCCGAAGTTACGTTTGAGCTCGTCTTCGTCCAGACGGTTGCTGCGGATATCAGGTTGTTGTGCGTTCTTGCTCATCGGAGTATCGCGATCAGCGACGTACAGCTACCGGCTCGGCTTGCTGCGCCTGGATCTTCAGTGCGTCGTAGAACGGGGCAAAAGGCGGACGGTCAACGTAGCGACCAGCACCGCGTTCGACGTTGAGCTCGCCATCGGCATAGACCACCTTGCCGCGGCTAAGCGTGTGTGACGCGCAGCCGGTAACCATCATGCCCTCGAAAATATTGTAGTCAACTTTCTGATGATGCGTTTTCGCCGAGATTGTTTTAGTGGCAGCCGGATCCCAGACGACAATATCAGCGTCCGCACCTACCGAAACACTGCCTTTCCTCGGGTAGATATTGAATATCTGTGCGGCATTGGTCGACGTGACTTTCACGAACTCGTTCATCGTCAGTCGGCCAGTGCCGACGCCGTGGTGCCACAGGGCTTCCATGCGATTTTCGATACCGGCCGTACCATTCGGTATGAGGCGGAAATCGTCTTTGCCGGCGGCTTTCTGGTCGGCGCAGAAACAACAGTGATCCGTGGCGGTCGTTTGCAGGTTGCCCGACTGCAGGCCATGCCAGAGCGCTTCCTGGTGCTCCTTCGAGCGAAACGGCGGACTCATGACGTGCGCCGCGCCAACCTCGAAGTCCGGGTTTTGGTACACCGAGTCATCAACCAGCAGGTGACCAGCGAGCACTTCGCCGAAGACACGCTGGCCTTCATTACGCGCGCGCGTAATGGCTTCGAGCGACTGGCGGCAGGAGTTGTGGACGACGTACAGTGGCGCGCGCAGGACCTCCGCAATTCGGATAGCGCGGTTGGCGGCTTCTCCTTCGACCTGTGGCGGACGCGACAGGGGATGAGCTTCCGGGCCGGTCATGCCCTTTTCGAATAGCTCCTTTTGCAGGCGAAACACCAGCTCGCCGTTTTCCGCATGCACCGTTGGAATCGCGCCGAGCTCGACAGCGCGCGAAAAACTGTTAACCAGGATTTCGTCGTCCGCCATGATGGCGCCCTTGTAGGCCATGAAGTGCTTGAAGCTGTTGACGCCGTGATCACGCACGAGCGTGCCCATATCTTCGTAGACCGTGTCGTCCCACCAGGTGATTGCGACATGGAAGGAATAGTCCGAAACGGATTTTTCGGCCCACTCACGCCACTGCATGTAGGTTTCCATGACGTTCTGCTGCGGGTTCGGTATCGCGAAATCGATGATCATCGTCGTTCCGCCGGCAAGGCCAGCGGCGGTGCCCGAGTAGAAATCTTCGGTGGTAACAGTCCCCATGAATGGCAGCTGCATGTGCGTGTGCGGGTCAATGCCGCCCGGCATCACGTACTGTCCACCCGCATCGACGACGGTGGCACCTTTTGGTGTATCGAT
>RCNG010000862.1_pt1 | contig 23058 bp, 27 predicted proteins | sample 2041371 | NCBI WGS metagenome assembly RCNG01 (sample SAMN09708227, study PRJNA481090) | Marine sediment metagenome, whole genome shotgun sequencing project. | biome: marine sediment; feature: ocean; material: sediment; isolation source: Sewage treatment plant 1 marine sediment (STP1) ... | reverse complement strand
GCGAGCTTCACTCGCTTGTCTTCCGGCTCGATGAGTTCGATCTCCGCCTCGAGGTAATCCACCCCGGGCGGCACGAAATCGGCCTTCGGCTTCACCACGTCATCCGGTCGGTAGATACCGAACGGAATGAAGAGGAATCCGGGCTGGTAGTAGTGCGTGGGTTCCTGGTCGATCATGGTGATCGTCCACTCGTCACTGCTGAGACGGGGCCGTAGCTTGGCCGCCACCATGGTGCCGGCGGTGCCTGCCCCGAGGATCACCAGTTTCTTCACATTGCGCTCCTTGACTGGTCGCTGGACTGTCGTTGCTGGTCTGAGATGCTGGAAAGGTGCCTGGCGAGAATTGGGATAGCGCGCAGGAGGCGCCGCTGAGCTTGGTGGTCGATTCGATGAATGCTCTCGACATTCTGCTCTACGAGCGCAACCGGTACACGCGATTCCCGGGCAATCGCCTCGATTCCGGCCGGCGACGGGGGCCACTCGTCCGGGGCTACGCCCCCGGAGATGACCATGCCGACGAGTTCGTTTCCGCTTCGGATGAATGCTCTCGTGCACAAGAAGCCGAGGTGGCTCGGGCGAAGGCGCGGCTCGAAGTCGTACTCGCCGCCCAGCGTCTTCCATTCGGCGATGCAGCGATCGAGGGCCGACGCCTCACCGGAGATGGCGGAGAAATAGCCGTTCGGGTTGCTGACCTCGGTGACTGGGTTCCCGTCGATGTCGGTGACCACCACCATCACGTCGTAGAGATCCGCGAAGAGATCGGCCACGTCCTGGGTTGTGGACGGTGGTGTGGACCCGGCGGCTCCGTTCCCGGAACCATTGAGCCACGTGTCGATCTCATCGGCCGGGAAACGCCATTGGCGTCCAACCTTGATGGCGGGAAGTCGGCCGGATTCGGCCATCCGATAGATGGTCGATCGGTCGACGCGGATCAGCTCCTGGACATCGCGAGCCGTGAGGTAGGCAGGTGCCGGTGCGGTGTCCTGGATCATCGTGTGTTGTGTGCATCTGCTGCATGTTCGATCTGCACGGTCTGCATGTTATGCGTGTTGTGCAGATGTCAGACCGACCGCGTAGGGTCGAAAGGCCCGACTTTCGTCCGGTCCGGCCTCGGATTCGCACGCAGCCGCCAACGGTTGGTCGTGGTGCGATGCGACGGCGATCCGGACGGCGAGGCGCGACGCTACGACAGAGCCTCGAGGCGATCGTCGAGGGCAACGATCCATCCGGCGGGGAGATCCCAATGGCGAGATCCGGCCAGCATCCGCTCGAGGTAGTTCTTGGCCGGGGGAAGTTCGGGACCAGGGCTGTCCGGGGCGCGATGGGCCACCACACGGTGGCGGCGACCTCGTCGGTCGATGACGTCGACGCCCACTTGTGACCGTGCCTCGGTGCGTTCGGTTCGGTCGAGATCGGCAATCTCGGACTCCGGGATCTCGAAGACCGCACCCCACACGGTGGCTCCGAGCTCGGTCACGAATGTCGGTAAGCCGCCGTGCCAACCGTTGCCTTCGATGGAGAACGCGAGATCGGAGTCCTCGAGATGTGCGACGAACTGGAAGGCTGCAGACGGCGCTACCGCCGAGAGGTCGTCGGGAGCAATCCGAACGTCGTACGCGAAATAGAGCAGAAGCGCCTCCCCAATGCCTGGAGCCGATTCTAGGTCGGTAGCGCGGGGGAGGGTGACAGATTTGGGGAACCTGCGGGTGGGGTCGCGTCGTCCAACTCCTGTACTGAAGAGGAAGGCTTGAACATGAATACCGCAATCGAATTGAACCCGCTCGACGCCCCGATTCTCGAAGAGCGTCCCTGGGCCGTCTATTCGGCATGCAAGGGCGAGGACGCATCACTGTTCTTCGCGTCAACCCGCGCAGACGAGCGAGCAGCGCTCGCAGTCTGCGATACGTGCACCGTGGCCGATGAATGCCTCGATTTCGCCCTCCAGACTCGCGAGCGCTTCGGAGTGTGGGGATGCACGAACGAGCGCGATCGCCGGAAGATGTTCCGGGCCTAGTTGGGTCAACTTCCCGCTACGTCGATCGCTCCCTGACCACGCTCGCGATGTCAAGTCGGCGAATCGTGCGGATCGCAGGGATCACCGATAGCAACGCGACAAGGAGCATCGCGAGGGAACTGAACACCAAGGTCGTCCAGTTCATGTCGAGTTTGAACGTGAACATGTCCGACGTATACGACTGCATGAACACCGCTGCGACCACGTAGCCGACGATCAGGCCGGGGATGATCCCGAGCGCTGTGAGGAGCAGATTCTCGCCGGTGATCAGCGATGCGAGTCGCCGTTGCGACAGGCCATTCGCCCGCATCGTCGCATATTCGCCCTTTCGCTCGGCCACGTTGACAGAGATCGTGTTGAAGATCAGAGCGAACGCCATCACGGCACCGAACGCGAGCATGATGCCGACGAACGCGTAGAAGAAGCCGAGGAACTCCTGGAACATGTCGTAGAGACCGCGAGAATCGATGACGGCGGCGGTGATATCCAGCGCTTCGATGGCGTCGATTACCGTCAACCGATCGGCGTCGTCATCGAAGAGCGCCTTGACGAGCGAAATCGACGGGTCTCGTAGCGTTGCGGCTGAGACCGCCGGGTCAGCCGACGCCAGGGCATCGTCGAGAGCACCTTGCTCCATGTAGATGAATGTTCCGAGCGGCTCTTCGACGAACCCTGCGATCGTTGTCGTCAGCGAGGTCTCGAGCGTCGGGAACGACAACACGACGCTGTCTCCCATCGAAACGCCGATCTCCGACTCGAGTGCCTTGCCCACGAGCACACCGCTGCTCGGCAACCGGCCGTCGGGCGTTTCGAATCCGTGTACCGCCGTATCGGACTGGTAGGCCTCGAGTTGAGAGGCGTAGGTGCCATCTGGGCCCCGTGCCGAGACGGGCACGGCGACGACTGCTTCGGCTGTGTTGACGCCGGTGGTGTCCTCGATGGTCGCAACGGCCGCGTCGTCCACCGCAACGGTGAGGAACGCGTTGGCATCCTCGATGGCGATCTCATTGAAGTTACGATCGAGCAGATTCACGACGGTGTCGATCATCCCCCAGGACGCCATCACCAACGTCAATGCGAGAACCACGCCGATGATCGTCGAGACGCTACGACGTCGATTCCTACCGATATCACGCAGCACCATGAGCCAGCGAATCGGAAGTCGGCGAAGTGGCGGTAGGAGGCGCTCGGCCAGGCTGGGACGCCCGTCCTGAGTGGGAGTGTCTCCCCGCATGGCTTCCGCCGGGCTGAGACGAGAGGCGGCGCGGGTCGGGGCCAGAGCGGCCAGCGCTCCGACGGCGAGGCCGAAGAGAAGGCCGACGATCGGCGTGATCCAGTGGAATTTCGTGACCGTGTCGGGAATGCCGAGCGCCTCGGTGTACAGGCCGGTGATCGCCCATCCCAGGAGCATGCCGATGGCCACGCCCGCTACGGCGCCGACGAGTCCGAGAATCAGTCCGTACGACAGGTAGTGCCGCGTGATCAGGCGGCGCGACACGCCGCTGGCCATGAGTGTCCCGATCTGGGCACGCTGGGAGTAGACCACACGAGTGAGGATGATGAACGTGGCCATCCCCGCGGCCAACAGGAAGAGCGCCGGGAACATGATCGCCATCTGCTCGAAGCCCTGGAGGTCGAGCTTCAGCCCGGCGTTCGACGGCTGTTCGGCCTGCGTCATCACATCGGCGGCGCTGGCCGCTATGGCGGCTTGCTCGACCGCGGCGTCGGTTGTCTCTCGGTCGGCGTCGGCTGCGTAGCGGATCAGGGTCTGCTCGGCGACGGCAGTGGCGGGAACACCGGCCAGCACGTCCTCAGACACGAACGCAACGCCGAACGTACCCGGTGGTGGAAAGAAGTTCTGACGGCTCTCGGCGGGCCAGAGGTACTCGGCCGATATGGCGGTACCGGTCACGACACCTTCGGTCCAACTCGAGCCTGTGAGTACCTCGATGTGGTCGCCGGCGGTCAGCATGAAATAGTCGGCGAGGTGCTGCTCAGCCACCAAACCGGCCGGAGCGTCGCTCGAGAGATACGAGCCGCTCGTCATGTCGACCTCGTTGATCACCGGTTGATGCTCGGGCGGCATCCCGATCAGGCGGCCGTGGAGCACGTCATCGCCGATCCGGAACGGGACGTCGGCGACGCGACGCACCTCAACCGCCTCAACGCCGTCGGTCGCGGCTGCGACCGATGGGAATGTGTCGTCAGCCCCGGTCACCGTGACATCGGCAAACCCCAGCCGATCGTATGTGCCGTTGTAGGACGACTCGAGATTCAAGTAGGCGTCGTAGGAGGCAGCGAACAGCATGACGCCGAGAGCAATCGTCACGAAGACGGCGAAGAACTGCCATCGCTGTCGCCGCATGTCGCGGCGGCGCTTCGTCGAGAGGTAGCTCACCAGTCGAGCTCCTCAGGATCGGCCGGCGACGGATTGGTCTCCTGCGACGTGATGACGCCGTCTCGAAGGCGGATCACACGATCGGCCATCTTCGCCGTCACCGCGTTGTGAGTGACGATCAACACGCTGCGGTCGCCCGCTTTGGTGACCTCGCGGAGGAGTTCGAGGATCGCGATGCCGCTCTCGACGTCGAGCGAACCGGTGGGCTCGTCGCACAGCATGAGTGGTGGGTCCTTCACCAGCCCTCGGGCGATCGAGACTCGCTGCTGTTCGCCCCCGGAGAGCTGGCCGGGAAAGTGGTCCATGCGGTCGGCGAGGCCGACTTGTTCGAGCACCGCTTCGGTGCGCTCGAGGCCGTCGGCGCCGGCGAGTTCGGCAATCAGGGCCACATTCTCCTTGGCGGTCAGCGTTGGGACGAGGTTGTAGAACTGGAAGACGAAGCCGATGGAGTTGAGGCGATAGTCCGTTCGTCCCTTGTCGTCGAGCGCGTTGAGTTCGAGTCCGTCTGCCTCGACCGAGCCCGATGTAGGCGCTTCGAGCGCCCCGATCTGGTTGAGGAGCGTCGTCTTTCCCGATCCGCTCGGACCGAGCAACACCGCGAGTTCGCCCTTCGGGATCTCAAGCGAGATACCGCGCAACGCCCGTACCTCGGTCTCGCCCTCACCGTAGGTCTTGGTGAGGTCGGTGGTCTTCACGGCTGGATGCATGGCGAGGTCTCCCGATTGATAGTCACTGTCATATGATAGTCTCTGTCACAATGAACGAAACCACCATGACGCTCACGGAACGCAAGCGACGCGCCACGATGCTGCGGGTCCAGGATGAGGCGTTCCGCATGGCTTTCGACGACGGCTACGAAACGGTCACCGTCGAGGAGATCGCCGCCGCGGCGCAAGTGTCCGCCTCGACGGTCTATCGGGCGTTCGGAACGAAGGACGGCATCTTCTTGTGGGATGAGCTGGAGTCCCCGACATGGCGGATGCTCGAAGACGAGCTTGCCCGACATGATCCGATCGAAGCAGCGATCGCGGTCGTCGAAGGTATTGGAGTGCTCGACGTGCACCTTCCGGACGTCGAGATTCTGAGGCGGTTCCGGTTTCTGCTCACCGAGCCGACGCTGCGGTTGAGGTTCGCAGATGGATTACGCACCTTCGAGATGGAATTGGCGACACGGTTCGAGGCCGGCGGCGCCGTCAACCGCACAGAGGCCCGCATCATCGCTGCCGCTGCGATTGCCGCGATTGTTGCTGGGATGGACGATTGGGAGGCAGCGAATCCGCCGCGGCCCTTCACCTCGGTGGCCACCGAGGCCGCAGCATCGCTTCGGGCCGTCCTGAACGGGTAGGGTTTCGGGTCATGCCCGACATCACCTGGCCCGCAGTGCTCAATCGACTCATCGAGCGATCCGACCTCACTCGCGACGAGGCGTACCTCGTCATGAGCCGAATCATGGCGGGGGAGGCTTCGGACGCCCAGATCGGGGCATTTCTCGTCGGTCTGCGAGCCAAGGGCGAGACAGCCGATGAGATGGCAGGACTTGTCGACGCGATGGTCGATGCCTCCGTGACAGTTGATGTCGGCGAGCCGGTCGTCGACTCCGTCGGCACCGGCGGTGACCAGTCCGGGACCTTCAACATCTCGACCACCGCAGCGTTCATCGCAGCAGGCGTGGGCGTGAAGGTCGCCAAACACGGCAACCGCGCAGCATCGTCGATGACCGGGTCCGCCGATGTTCTCGAATTCCTCGGTTTCAACCTCGAGATGTCGCCGGAAGACACGGTCGCCATGATTCGCGACATCGGGTTCGGTTTCTTCTTCGCTCCCCGCTACCACCCGGCGATGCGGCACGCCGGTCCCGTGCGCTCGTCACTCGGCATCCGAACCGTATTCAACTTCCTCGGCCCCCTGACGAATCCGGCGGGAGCGAGCCGGCTGTCGGTGGGCACGTCGGATCCGCGCATGGCGAACCTCATGGTCGACGTGCTGGCGAAGCGCGGAGCGGAACGCGCGTTCGTCTTCTATGGCGAGGACGGTCTCGACGAGATCACGACGACCGGACCCTCGTTCATCTACCGACTCCGTGACGGCGAAGTGACGACTGCTGAGTTCACGCCAGAGGACTTCGGCGTGCGCCGCGCCACCCTTGACGACCTCAAGGGCGGATCGGCTGAAGAGAACACCGAAATCCTGCTTGGCATCCTGAATGGTGTTCCCGGACCGAAGCGCGACATTGCGGTGGTCAACGCCGCCCCGGCGATCGTGGTGGCCGGGCTTGCCGACGGATTCGTCGAAGCGGTCGCGCTGGCAGGCGAGGCGATCGATTCCGGGGATGCACTCGCGGTGCTCGATCGGGCACTCGCATTCACGAGGAGCAGGGCGTAGAACCGTCCCCATATCTCGCGGCCGCAGGTACGGTGGGCTCATGCGGAGAGCACTTGTATTGATCGCGGCGGCGGCCGTGGTGGTTGCCTCGTGCGCGAGCGCGAGCAGCGACACCACAGGCACCGCTGATCCGGAGACGACGACCACGGTGGCCCAGACCGAGGCTGAGCCACTCGATGACTCGACCACCGCGACCACGGCGGAGGCTTCGACGCCGTCCGACACCGAAGCACCGGCTGATGCGGCACCGTCGATTGACGGCGAGCCGGCGCCCGACTTCTCCCTCGCTCTCGGTAACGGGGGCGGATTCTCATTGTCGGCAGAGGAGAAGCCGGTGTATCTGGTCTTCTGGGCCGAGTGGTGAAGCGTCTGCCGGCGGGAGTTGCCCGTCATCGACGAAATCGCACCGGAATACGCTGACACTGTCCGCATCATCGCCGTGGCAGGACAATCGGATCTGGGTGCCACCCGAGCCGAAGCCGACAAGCTGCTGGCCAACGTTGACTGGGGCCTCGACGATTCCGTCTGGGATCTCTACGGCGTGCGAGGCCAGCCCGTTTCGTTCCTGATCACCGGCAACGACATCATTGTCGGCAACTGGTTCGGAGCGGCCGGCGAGGACAAATTGCGAACGGCGCTCGACGGTCTCGTTGCCCTTGGGGCGTAGCCGTCATCGTTTGAGCAGCGACCACGTGAATCCTGCGACGCCAACCGCGAGCGCGGCTGCGTAGAACCACACGGGGCCACCCGAGATCGAAGGTTGAAGCGGCTCGAGGAAGAGCCGTGTGGCGGCGGCGGCAATGACTGCCACTGCTGCCGGTGAGCCCGCAGGCGGGCGCCGGTAGGCCTTCCACCAGGCGATAGCCAACGCAGCGGAACCCAGCATGATCGCGGCGTAGATTCCGACCGGATGGCGCGTCACGTTGCTCCCGGCCTGAGCGACGGCCCACGGCAGGTCGGATGCCGTCCCGAGGCAGGTCCCCCGCACGATGCAGGCGCCGTGCCAGCCGGCGAGGCCGGCGAGTGCGGCCGCAGCGACGCCGTCCGCCATGGAGATCGGCTCGCGGCGGGCCTGCCATCCGAACACGGCGAGTGCCCCGAGGGAAGCCCCGGCGGTGGCGACGCCCGAGCGGACAAGGACCACATCCATGGGATGAGCGATCGGGTTCACTCCGTCGACAAGCATCGCAACGATGCGACCGATGAAGATCCCAGCAACCACAGAGACCATGCCGATCTCCCACAGGTTGCCGGTGCATCGAGCGGCGTTGCCGTGCCGAGCTTCCCACCACAGCATGGCGTACGCGGCGGCACCGGCGATGGCTGCCGCTGCCAGCAGTGTGAACTCCATCAGCCGTTCACCAGCTCGTCGATCTGCAGCGCGAGCGTGCGTTCGTCGATGACGCCGAAGTGCAGATACGACAGATCGCCTCCCGCGCGGTAGAACAGCGTGAGGGGGACGCCGCGCGATGCGCCGAGGTCGGTGGGGATCTGACCGGACGAGTCGCCGTAGTGCGTGATCGGCGCGTCGGGGAAGAACTCGCCGATGAAGGCGGCAGCCCCTTCCGGCGTGTCGCGTACATCGAGTCCGATGAACGACACGTCGCTGCCGAACTCGTCCGCCGCGCGGCCGATGAGCGGCGCCTCAGAGCGACACGGAGTGCACCAGGAAGCCCAAACGTTGAGTACGACGGGCTCGGTCGAGGTCGCAAGGAGATCTTGTATCTCGGCGCTCGTCGTCGGCGTCGGAGGGTCGGCGTCAGAGGCCGGCTCGGCAGATGAGCACGACGCGGCCACGACGGCGATCAGAGCTATGACAATTGCGAGTCGCGACACGACCGGCAGCGTACTTCTCCGTTTCGTCAATCCGCCCGGCGAGCGAGTTCTTCCTCAACCTGATCGAGGGCAACGCCGCGCTCGGCGAGCAGCACCAGCAGGTGGTACACCAGGTCGGCAGCTTCTTCGACGACGCGCTCTTCTGACCCGCTTCCCATAGCGTGGTCCTTCGCGGCTATGAGCACTTCGGTGGCTTCCTCAGTCACCTTGCGGGCGCATGCATCGACGCCGCCGTCGATCAGCGTCGTCGTGTACGACCCCAACGGACGGGTCTCGGCTCGCGATCGGATCGTTTCCCAGAGACGGCGGAGCTCGCCGTGGCCGACACTCCGGTTGACGTTGGTATCCGAGGAAGGAGTGAAGCACGTCGTGGTTCCGGTGTGACAGGCCGGCCCGGCGGGCACGACCCGAGCGAGCAGAGCGTCGGAGTCGCAGTCGAGGCGTAGGTCGACGACGGTCATCGTGTTGCCGCTCGTCTCACCCTTCAGCCACAGTGTGTTGCGGCTACGGCTCCAGAAGTGCATCAGGCCCGATTCGAGGGTTGCTGCCATGCTCGCCTCGTTCGCGTAGCCGAGCATGAGGACGTCGCCGGTCTCCGCGTCTTGGACGATCGCCGGTACGAGGCCACAATCGTCGTATGCCGGTGTCAGGGTCACACTTCCTCCACGATGCGCATTGGGATCCCAGCCTCGGCGAGCCGTTGCTTCACCACGGGGATCGGGTATTCGGAGCGATGGAAGATCGACGCGGCCAGGGCTGCATCGGCACGCCCCTCTGCGAGCGCTTCGGCCAGGTCGTCCGGCGAGCCGGCACCGCCCGAGGCAATGATGGGAACGCTCGTTGCCGCTCGTGCAGCCTCTAGGAGCTCGATGTCGTAACCGTCTTTGGTGCCGTCGCGGTCCATTGACGTCAGCAGGATTTCGCCGGCCCCGAGATCAGTGGCGGTTTGGATCCAATCGATCGCGTCACGGCCGGTGGGTGTGCGACCCCCATGGGTGAAGACTTCCCACGAGTCGTCTGTTCTGCGTGCATCGACCGCTACAACGACGCACTGGGCACCGAACGCGGCGGCGCATTCCTCGATCAATTCAGGCCGTTCTACGGCCGCAGTGTTCACCGTGACCTTGTCGGCACCGGCGCGGAGCACCGCCCGCATATCGGACACGCTCGCCACGCCTCCGCCGACCGTGAGGGGTACGAACACGTGCTCAGCGGTTCTGCGGACGACGTCGAGCAATGTGGTGCGGTGCTCATGCGACGCTGTGATGTCGAGGAAGCAGATTTCGTCTGCGCCCTCGGCGGTGTATCGGGTCGCGAGTTCGACCGGATCGCCCTCATCGGTGAGATCGACGAATTGGACACCCTTGACAACGCGCCCGTCGCGGACATCGAGGCACGGGATGATGCGGCTACGCAGCACGGCGCACCTCGGAGACGTAGTTGTCGAGGAGTCGAAGCCCGGCAGGGCCACTGCGCTCTGGGTGAAACTGAAGGCCGACGTAGTTGCGATCTCGGATCGCGGCAACGAAGCGCCCGCCGTGATCACTGGTCGCCGTGATGACGTCCGGATCGTGAGGAACGGCCGCGAACGAGTGGACGAATGTGAAGAGCGAGCCGGTGGCGATGCCGTCGAAGACGGGGTCACCGGTGGTCCAGACATCGTTCCAGCCCATGTGGGGGAGGGGCCGAGCGTCGATGGCCCGTACCGAACCCGGGACCAAGCCGAGACACGCGCCGCCGTCCTCGTCGGAATCGTCGAACAGGAGTTGCATCCCGACGCAGATGCCAAGGAGCGGCCCCGACCAGCTCTGGAGTGGCTCGACCAGGCCCTGTTGTTCAAGGCGCACCATTGCAGCTCCGGTGGCACCGACGCCGGGCAGCACGATCCCGTCCGCCCCGTCTAGTCCTTCGGGGGTGTCCACGACCCTCGGCCGCGCGCCCACCGTTTCGAGTGCACGCTGGATCGACACCAGATTCCCCGCGCCGTGGTCGATGACGGCGAGGTTGGTCACAGAGTTCCCTTGGTTGATGGCACGCCGACGCGGCGCGGGTCGACGCTGATGGCGGAGCGCAGGGCGATCCCAAGTGCCTTGAATGCCGCCTCGGCAATGTGGTGGTCATTGGTGCCGCGGGCGAAGAGGTGGACGGTCGACCGGCTCGTTCGGATCAGCGACTCGAGGGCGTGGGGAATCATCTGGGTGCCGAGCGAGCCGATGCGATCCGCTCGAAAACCCAAATCGAAGACGGCATAGGGCCGACCGCCTGCATCGAGGACACAGGTGGCAAGCGCCTCGTCCATCGGCACCGAGGCACTCGCGAAGCGGGTGATGCCAGAGCGGTCTGCAAGCGCCTCGTCGATGGCAGATCCGAGGACGAGAGCGGTGTCCTCGACGGTGTGGTGCTCGTCGATGTGGAGGTCACCTTCGGTGCGCACGGAGAGGTCGAACAGCCCGTGGTGGGCGAACGCGGTGAGGAGGTGGTCGTACATGCCGACGCCGGTCTCGACGCTGACGACACCGGTGCCGTCGAGGTCGAGGGTGACGTCGACGCTGGTCTCCTTCGTGGTTCGCGTCACGGTGGATGTGCGGTTCATGGGCGGATCCTCTCGATCGTTTCAATGAGTCGGTCGTTGTCCAACGTTGAGCGGACGGTGAAGCGCAGGTGGTCTCGGAGCTGCGGGATGTGGGGGAATTCGCGCACGACGAGACCCTCGGCCATGAGACCAGCCGCCAGGGCGGCAGCGTCCGTGCCGACCTTGGCCAGCACGAAGTTCGCCTCGGACGGCCAGACATCCAGCCCGAGCGCTGCCAGTAGCCCGGAGAGTCGCTCACGCTCGACGATGACTCGGTCCACGGTGTGTCGCATGCGCTGCGAGTTGGCCAGGGCCGAAATGGCCAGTTTGACCGAAACCGTTGAGATGCTCCCCGGCGGACGGATCCGGTCGATGGCATCGATAAGCGAAAGGTGCCCAAATGCATAGCCCACTCGCGCCCCGGCGAGGCCGAAGCCCTTTGAGAGCGTCTGAAGCACGAGGAGGTTGTCGTATCGGTCAATCCACGCTCCCCATCGGTCCCCAGTGAATTCTGCGTACGCTGCGTCGATCACCACGATCCCGGCGGAACGATCGAGGATGCGGCTTATCGTGGCATCATCGAGTCGTTCGCCGGTCGGGTTGTTCGGAACGCACAACCACGTGAGCGCGGCGCCTTCGTCGGGCTCCGGAGCCGAGATCGGGGATTCGCTGAACACCGCGCCTTGTTGCTCTGTGGCGATGCGATAGAGCGGATAGGTTGGGGTGTAGCCAACGGCGCGATCGCCGGGCGAGAGCAGGGCTCGGGCGGAGAGAAGAATGAGTTCGTCAACACCCGCTCCCGGCACCACCTGGGAAGCGTCAACACCCGCGTAAGCGGCAGCGGCCTCACGCAAGGGCTTGTACGAGGCCGCTGGATACTCATTGAGCCCGGTCAACGCCTCGCCTGCGGCGGATGGGGCCCAGTCGGTTGGATACGGCGACGTGTTCTGGTCGAAGCGGACGACCCGGTCGGGCGCGATGTCGAACTGCTGTGCAATCTCATCGTTCGTTGGTTGCCACACATAGCGATCGGTGGTCACGGGGCGTCCTCGAATCTGTGTTCGACACAACGCGCGTGGGCGGTGAGGCCCTCGGCTCTGGCGAGTCGCGTGATCGTGGGGGCGAGCAACTCGAGGCCATCACGGGTCAGTTCCTGCACCTGTCGCCATGAGCCGAAGTCCTCGACTGCGAGCGGTCCGCTCGATCGAGCGAGACCGCCCGTCGGGAGCACGTGGTTGGCTCCGGTCGCGTAGTCGCCGGCGGATTCCGGCGTCCAACGGCCGACGAAGACCGACCCGGCCGAGCGAACACGCTCGGCGTCGCTGGCTGAGTGCTCGGTCTGGATCGTGAGGTGCTCCGGAGCCCAGTCGTTGGCGAATGCAAGCGCCGTGTTGAGGTCTGGGGCGACCACCGCGAGTCCGTGCTCTTCGAGCGACGTGCGAATGAGCGAGGCCCGTTCAAGGCCGGGAAGCTGAAGCTTGACCTCGTCGATGACTGAGGTGAGGGCGTCGGCGCTGTCGGACACCAGCACGACGGGCGAATCAGGGCCGTGCTCGGCTTGACAGACGAGATCGGCGGCGGCGATCCGCGGATCTGAAGAGGCGTCGACGACGATCAGTGCCTCGCTTGGACCGGCCGGGAGATCGACGCCGCAGACGCCGTAGACCGCGAGCTTGGCCGCCGTCACCCATGGGCCGCCCGGGCCGACGATGAGGTCGACGCGGTCGATGGTCTTGGTGCCGTAGGCGAGCGCTCCGATCGCCTGTGCCCCACCGGTCGCGTACACCTCGTCGATACCGAGAAGCGCGGCGGCGGCGAGTACGAGGGGGTGCACGGCTCCGTCGTCGTCGCCGGGGCTCACGATCACGATGTCGGGCACGCCGGCCACCAGGGCAGGGACAACACCCATCAGCAGCGACGAGGGGTAGGCGGCTCTTCCTCCAGGAACGTAGACCCCAACTCGGTCCACCGGCGTCCATCGGCGCTCAACGACGACGCCAGGCGCAACCTTGACGTAGTCGTCCACGGGTCGCTGCCGCTCGTGCACGGTTCGGATGTTGTCGGCTGCCGACTGCAGGGCCCGTCGAACGTCGGTTGCGGTCGTGCCGAACGCTGCGCCGATTGCGGCGGCAGGGACGCGCAGCGATCCGGCTTCCGGCCCGCCCCCATAGGCGGCGTTCGCGGAGAGCACGGCGTCGTCGCCTCCAATGCGGACGCGTTCGACGATCTCGGCTGCCGCTGCGCGAGTGTTCGGGTCCGGCACCGCCGATCGCTGCACCAGCGAGCGATACTGGCCGTCATCGAGGTCTGAGAGGCGGATCGTGCGCATGGTCATGCGATCATCTGCTCGACCGGTAGCACCAGGATGCCCGTGGCCCCTGCATCCCTTAGTTCGGGGACAACCGACCACAGGCGGTCTGCCTCGACTACCGAGTGGATGGCAACCATGCCATTGTGCGCGAGCGGGACCACGCTGGGTGCCTCGATGCCGGGGATGATCTTCTCGATCTCGGGCACAATCGAGCGTGGGGCGTTCATCAGCACGTAGCGCTTCGACCGGGCGGCGACAACCGCCCCAACCATCGTCACGAGCGTCCTTGCCGTTGCATCGAGCGGTTGTCCAGCTGGGGCGACCAGTACTGCCTCCGACTCGAGGACCCGTTCGAGCGGGCGGAGCCCGTTGACGAGCATCGTGCTGCCGGTCGAGACCAGATCGACGATGCCGTCTGCGACGTCGAGCTTGGTGGCGACCTCCACCGATCCGCGCATCGCCACGGTCTCGACTTCGACGCCGAGTGATTCGAAATAGCGGTTGACCGTCCGCGGGTGCGACGTGGCGACTCGTCTCCCTGCGAGTCCGGATGGTTCGTCGATGGGGGAGTCCTCAGGCACCGCAACGGTGAGCGAGCAGCGCCCGAAGTTGAGCGGCATGACCGCGTCGAGGTCGAATCCCGACTCGCCGAGAAGGTCGAGGCCGGTGATGCCGAGGGCCGCAACGCCGTCTGCTACGAGCTCGGCTACATCGTCGGATCGCACGAAGAGGAGCTCAACGGGAGCCGATCGTGACTTCACGGAGAGCGCTCGGTCGCTTCGCTCGAAACGAATCCCGGCGCGCCGGAGAAGTTCGGCGCTCGGGTCGGCGAGGCGCCCTTTGGTCGGGACGGCAACTCGAAGGTTCATGTTCCTGGCTCCTTGGTGTGCTCCAGCGCGGCTCGATATCCACCAGCGCCGTGAAACAACCACTCGTTGATTCGCGTGATCGTGGTCGTCGAGACGCCGGTCGCCTCTGCAATGCGGCGATATGAGAGGTCGAGGAGCTGCACGACATTCCAGCGTGCGCTCAGCTCTTCGATCTCGTGGCGCGTGCAGAGATCACGAACGAACCGTTCGACCTCGTCACGAGTCTCGAGGCTCATCAGCGCGTCGAACAGCGCATCGGTTGATGCCGTCTTCCAGTCTTCGGTACTGTCGAGTGCCATACCCATCCTCGTTGGTGTGGAGAGCGTAGGTGTATTAGCGTCCTAACACAATACGACAGATTGGATTGGACCCATGCAGGTAATTCCAGCGGTCGATGTGCTCGGTGGTCGGGCGGTTCGACTTCTCCGAGGCGACTACGACGAGGTTACGCACTACGGCGACGATCCCGCGGACATGGTGATGGCATGGGCCGGGGAAGGCGCTGAATTGGTTCACGTCGTCGACCTCGCCGGGGCGCGCGACGGCACACTCGACCGTGAATTGATTGCGCGGCTGGGAGCGCTCAAGGTCGACATCCAGTACGGCGGAGGGATCCGTCGACCGGAGGCCGCCGCAGTTGTGCTCGATGCGGGCATCGACCACGTCGTTGCGGGGAGCGTGCTGCTCGGCAACGAAGCAGATACGTTCGTATCTGGTGTCCCGGCGGCCTCGATCGTTGCGGCAATCGACGTCCGATCCGGTCGGGCCCGGGGGAGCGGCTGGAGAGACGAGGGCGTCGGCGCCGATGAGGCCCTCGAGCGGATCGTGGGACTTGGCGTGACGACGGTCCTTGCCACGGGGATCGAGACCGACGGAACAATGGACGGGCCCGATCTGGCGCTTCTCGAACGGTTCCGCGCTGCGGCTCCCGGCGTTCGCCTCATCGCATCAGGGGGGGTTGGAGCTCTCGAAGACCTTGCGGCGGTCGCAGCGATCGGCGCCGATGCAGTCATCGTCGGCCGCGCGCTCTACGAGCGTCGGTTCCGCCTGGCAGACGCCATTGCGCGTGCGTCGGCCGACTGAGGCGAATGCGGAGTGTGCGCAGCGGTCATGAGAGAGCCCCCGGTGGTTCCGGGGGCTCTCTTTCGTTCGTGCTGCGTCAGCTCGCGACGCTGCTACTGCTCAATGGTCATTGCGGTACTGCCCGACGAGCGTTGCGCCGCCGAGGATCACGATGCCGGCGAGAACCAGTGCAAGACCGGCTATCCCGAAACCACGGAGCTGATCGTTGGCGACCCCGGTGGCGGGGAGCGTCTCCGCCGTTGCCTTGGTCGTCGTCGGTGCAAGTGTCGTAGTAGCCCCCAGCGTGGTTGTCGTGGTGGGAGCTGCCGTCGTTACCGTCGTGTCCAGGATCGGAAAGACCGTGGCGACATCGGTGTCGGTGACCTCTGTGCCGTTCGGACCCTTGCCGATCGCCGTCGCCTCGTTTTCGAAGATTCTCTGATCGAGATTCGCGATCGTGCACGTGAACGTGACCTTCTCATCAACGGCCAGGTCCTTCACCGAGCGTGCGCACGTCGAGGAAGGATCGATGTCGATGGCGCGCGCGTCGGTGACTCGGACATCGGTGAGCGGAACGGGGCCGTTGTTGAGAACGGTGATCGTGAACGTGCCGATGCCGTCGGAACCGTAGTCCCCGGGCGTGGCCGTCTTCTCGATGTCGATTGATGGGGTGGGCGGCGTATAGGTGTTCGTGATCGTGCAGGCGGCGGATTGCCCGTTGCTCAGCGTGATGCTGCCGCCCGCCACTGTGGCTCCCTCATTGATCGAGCAACTCCAGGAACCGGCGGTGTAGTCGGTGGGTCCGCCGGACTCTGAGAGCGCGTAGGAGGCGCCAGCCAAGACCTCGTTGAACGTGCCCGAACCGCCTGCGTTGGAGAAGTTCTGGCCGTCGTTCGGCGCTGCGGCGCTGGCCGACAGGGTCCAATCGTCGGCGACTGCGGTGCCGCCGTCAACGGCCTTCACCAGCTTGAGCGTTGGACTCGTCTCGCAGGCCTCGCTCGTGTAGGTCTCGTCGAATGATAGGCCTCGCGCGCCGTCCGGATCGTCGAAGGCGAGGACTCGGACCCGTAGCGTGTGGTTCTCCGTCGGGTCCCAGGAGCCGGTCTCTGAGAAATCGGTACCGAAGTCGGCAACACTCGTCACCAGCGTTCCGTCGACCCAGATGTCAACGCTACCCCCTTCGTCGTAGATGGCGAGGGAGACCGACCACCCGTAGCAGTCGGCAGTGACCTCTCTGATGTGCGCCTGTGCCGGCGGCGCGATAGCGAACGCGAGTATCGCGAATGCCGCAACCGACGCCAGAGCGATCGCAAGTAGTCTGCGGGTGGTCCCGCGGTTCGAGACTTGAGTATGAGGCATCTGCCTTCCTTCCACCGTATGCGGGTCCGGACCAGCCGTCCCGTTCTGTCTGACCCAAGCCCTGGGCCGTTCTCTTCCTACGTTATGCCACCACCTGTTCTTACAGGCGCTCCATGGCAACTGATCCTAGCCAGCCATATCCCACCTCGGGGTCTCGGACCGGCCGGCCTGCCACGTTCTGTAGCTTGCTGTCACCGTACCGCTACGAAGAGCGGTCGGCAAGGTCGGTCGTGGCGGCTACCGCAGTGTCTAGTCCTCGAACGCGCCGGAGACTGCCGATGGACGGTCCCGCGGGGACGTGGCGGATTCATGCGGAACATCCAGAACCACGACGGACAGGTCTGTTGGACGACCGTGCGGCCGTCCCACAGCGATGTTCGGAGCCGGGACCCGGCTACTCCTGTTCTGACCGGCGGGCTGACGCCGCAAACACGGCCAATGTCCCGAGCACCAGCAGCCAGATACCGAACCACAGCAGGATCCCCGTGTCGGTGCCGGTCTTCGGGAGGGACTCCGCTACACCGAAGTTGGCCGCGAGGTATGCCTGACCCTCGACGAGATCGACGGTGAACGACCCGGGAGTAGTGAGCCCCCCGGAGACTGACGCCAGGTCGAGGGTGGCGGTGTATCGGCCGGCGTCGATACCAACGAACTTGTACCAGCCATCCCACGGTCCCGTGGCGGTCGTCGCCGTGCCGACGGCGTTGCCGGCAGCGTCGGTGAGAACCACGCGTGCACCGTTGATGACCGGTTCGCCGCGTCCTGGATCCCGTTCCTGTTGGTGTCGAGCCAGACGGTGTCCCCGAGTTGCTAAGTGCCGAGGACCTCGATTGGCACCAGCGCGGCATCGTCCTCGTCAGAGACTCCGGTTCCGTCTGGGCCGACGCCGGTTGCGACGGCGACATTCGTGAACCTCCACGACAACGTGTCCGCCGTGTGCTTTGAAGTGCACGTCTGGGTCGCCGACCCACCGATAGCGAGAAGCCCAATCTCCGTGTCGCATGCTGGCACGAGCGCGTCGGACAGCACAACGTCGGAGAGCGGGACGTTTCCGTTGTTGGTCACCACAATCGTCCAGGTCACCTCGGTCGATTCGCCCACGACGATGATCGCGGGTTCGGCGTCCTTCGCCACGTCGATGGCCTGCCCTACGGAGATGCTTCCTCGGCGTCGTTCAACGTCGCGACTGCCTGGTCCAGGCCTTCCGCGTCGACGGTGATCGCCGAGGAGTCGTTTCGGAGAGCGATAAGGGCGGCTTCTCTCAGAAGCCCCGACAGTTCGGCGAATGAGAACCCTTCGGTGCGCTGCGCGAGGTCGTCGATGTCCACATCGTCGGCGAACGGCACGTCGCTGATGTCGAAGAACGCCCGGCGCGCCTCGGGAGCTGGTAGGCCGAGCCGGAGGTGCACTTCGAGCCGGCCCGGTCGCAGCAGGGCCGGATCGATGAGGTCTCTCCGGTTGGTCGCACCGATGACGAACACGTCGCCGCGGTCGGACACGCCATCCATCTCGGTGAGCAGTGCGGCCACCACCGAATCGTTTACCGAGTTCGTGGAGCTGCCTCGTACCGGGGCCAAGGCGTCGATCTCGTCGAAGAAGAGGATCGCAGGCGCGACCGCCCTGGCTCGTGAGAACACCTCCCGCACCGCCCGCTCCGATTCGCCGACCCACTTGTCTAGGAGCTCTGCACCCTTGATCGGGAAGAACGCCGCTCCGGATTCGTGGGCGAGCGCCCGGATCACATAGGTTTTGCCGGTGCCCGGTGGCCCGTAGAGGAGCAGGCCGCGTGGCGGCTTGATACCGAGCCGGGCGAATCGGTCCGGGTCCTGCATCTGCCAGATGACCGATTCGGTAAGGCGCTGCTTCACGTCGGTCAGATTGGCGACGCGATCGAAGCCGTACCCGGGGATGTCACCGGACGACGCCGAGCCGAGCGACGGCGTGGTCCCGTCGATCGCCGCCTCGATCGCATCATGAGTAACAGGATGTCCCGAACCGGCGGCCGTGGCAGACGCCTGGAGCACCGCGGAGACGATGTCGGCACCGGAGAATCCGGCACTGCGAGCGGCGAGCCGGTCGAAGTCGATGTCCGTCGTCGGGACCCGAGCGAGGGCGGCTTCGAACAGACGATGCCGACGTTTGAGGTCGGGCGGCGGGACCGCGAGCAACCGGGGGAGCAGTGGCGTCGCGCCCAGGTCGCCACCGAGCGACGCTGCCGAATGGACTCCGAGAACACAGGCCATGCCGGGGCGTTGGGCGACAGCGTCGAGGAACCAGCGCATGATCGCTGCGATCTGGTTCTTGAAGGCTCCGTCGGCGCCGGCCACGGCATCGAGACGGTCGACGAAGAGGACCACCGGGGTTGAGCTTTCCTTGACGGCTCGTTCCAGCAGCAGGAGAAGGCGCTCTGGCTTGAACACGAGGTCGAGTGAGACTTCGTGGACCGGCACACCCGACGCTTTGGCGGCTGCCGCGACCAGTTCGGAGCGGCCGCATCCTGCAGGACCCTCGACGATCACGCCTGCTACCGATGGGAGCCCCCATGATTGGGGGAGATCATCGCGAGAAGTGAGGAGGGTGATCCAGCCGACGAGCGTCTCGAGCTCCGTGTCGAGCCCGGTCAGGAGCGCGCCCGCCGTCGTGAGCGTCTCGCCGGCCGGACGCCCCATTGGCTGGGGTGCAACGTCGGGGTCGACATCCTTGGAGTCGTGGACGACCGTTCGGCTGCCGACCATCCCCGTCGGACCAGGCTCGACCGAGACGACGCGAGCAATCTGTGCTTCGTCGCGCTCGTCGCCGTAGGACCCGTGCACGGTCACGCGGTCGCCGATGGTGACGACGTTGCCTTGCAGCGACCGGGCGAGGTGGCGCGAATCGAGGCTCTCGGCCCCCACGACCACAACACGGCGTGCTTGCGGAATGACGACCCGAGCAGCGTCAATTGAAGCGCCAAGCGCGACACCGGCGTTGTCGCGCACGAGCGGACCGACGGCAAGAGCGTTCGGTCCCGGCACGTCGCCGGGAGATACGAGGCAATGGGTGTCACCGAGCGTAACCGTCCCACCACCGGGGAGACCCATGGCGGAGAGGAGCGTCGCGTCTGCTCGGGCGACGGGATCGGATCCTGGTCGAATGATGAAGCGCATGACGCAAAGGTAGCGTTGTGGCATGAGCGAATCAGCCAGCTGGAAAGACTTCGAGCGGCTCGACCTGCGTGTCGGGACAATCGTGCGGGCCGAGCCGAACACGGGCGCGCGCGATCCTTCCTACCGGTTGTGGATCGCCGTCGGAGAGGAATCTGTGGCGCAGTCGTCGGCGAAGATCTCCGACCGCTACCGCGCCGAGGAGCTCATCGGTCGCCAGGTCGTGGTCGTGACCGGCTTCGAACCGCTCCGCGTGGGCGGTTTCCGGTCTGACGCGCTCGTGCTCGGCGCCGTGGCCGACGGTGGTGTGGTGCTCCTGGGCCCGGACCAGCCGGTGCCGCCGGGGACCACGATCGGCTAGCCGAGCGCCGGAACCGGATGGACCGGGAGCGACAACGTCCCTGTGCTCTGCACGATGAACACGCCGTCGCGATCGAGCCAGCGCCAGATGAGGTGGGCCTCTTCTGCTGCGTGGACCGATGGTGCAACAGGCGGCACATCGTCGACCGGATCGCTCGCGGCGACCAGCGGCAGCGGCGTGCGGTCGTTCCACCAGGCGGCGAGGTGCCCGTGTTCGACGACGACGCCGTCACCGTTGGCATCCTCGGCCCAGAGCGTGCCGGCTGCGGCGAGCGACTGCCAGGCGCGTCTGCGAGCGAGGGACCGCTCGAGTGCTTGGTACCGATCTCGGGCCTCGGCGGCTTCCTCGAATCGCTGAGCGTCTGCGAGGCGTTCCATGCGGTCTCGCAGCGGTGCGAGCACCGCCGCGGGGTCTCGCTCAATGCCGTCGCGGAGGCGTTCGACGATCGTGTTGTAGATCTCGTCCTCCACGGACCCGTCGCAGGGACACACGGCGGTGCCGAGCTGCCCGTAGGAACACTGGGCAGCCCGCTTGGTGCCGACCGTGTTGCATCGTCGAATCGGAACAGCGTCCCAGATCGCGTGGACGACGACCTCGGCCGATTTGCGGGAGCGGAAGGGGCCGAGGTAGAGCGCCTCATCGTTCTGGACCGTGCGCACCATCGACAGGCGTGGGAAACGCTCGTTGGTCAGCTTGATCCACGTCTGGCTTCTCGGGGGTCTCGATTTACGGTTGTACCGAGGCCGGTGCTTGCCGATGAGGCGAAGCTCAACGACTTCGGCTTCGAGTTCGGTTGTGCAGACCCGGTATTCGATGCGCTCGAGGTCCCGGAGCATTTGGGCCACCGATCGCCGGTCGTCTCCGTAGAAATAGGAGCGGACCCGTGTTCGCAGGTTCTTTGCCTTGCCGACATAGATCACGGTTCCGTCCCGGTCGAGGAAGAAGTAGACGCCGGGGCGGCGCGGTGCATCCTCGGTGAGTTGGATCTTGGTGTAGTGCGCCGATCCGCGCGCCGTCGGGAGCATGAGGAGGTCGTCGAGGTGTGTAACTCCGAGCGGTCCGGCTCGTTCGAGCAGCGCCCAGAACACGTGCGCGGTCGCCTTCGCATCGTCGAGGGCCCGGTGCGTGGGAGGGGTGGGTGCGCGGAAGTGGGCAGCCAGCGACGAGAGCTTCAAGTTGCGCACCTCGGTGCGGACGAGTCTGCGTCCGAGGCCCAACGTATCGACGGAGCGATTCGGGAGCCGACCGTAGCCAAGGCGTTCGGCAGCAGCATTGAGGAACGAGATGTCGAACCGGACATTGTGTCCGACGATGACGGCGTCGCCGATGAACTCGAGAAAGGCAGGCAGGGCCTCGTCGATGGTCGGCGCTTCGATCACCATCGCTTGGGTGATTCCGGTGAGGACGGTGATGAATGGCGGGATTTCCATGCCGGGATTGACCAACGTCTGAAAGGTCCCCGCAGGTTCGCCGCCCACGAACTTGACGGCACCGATTTCGGTAATCTCGCAATCGGCGGCAGTCGCTCCCGTGGTCTCCAAATCGAGGACACAGAACGGCACGGTGTGCAGTGGTGCCTCCATGTCGTCGAACGTTCGCTGCCCAGCGAGCACTGCCACCTCCGTCGGGAGACCCTACTGCGAACAGGTGTTCGATTCAAGGACGAGCGGTCGACTTGCGGTCGCAAGAGCCGCAGTTGAGACTGCGGCCATGACATTCGACGGCCGCATCTACTACGACTTCTCGGCGGCGACGTGGCGCTTCTACAGATTTCTGGCGGCGGCCTCCACCGAAGGCGCCGAGTTGCGCCTCGATTGGCAGCCGTTTCTCACTGACGGCGACGACCAGAGCATGGTTGGTCATGCCCTTGCCGAAGGGGTTCGGACCCAGGCGCCGGAGCGCTATTCGGCGTTCCTCCAGGCGCTTCTGGCGCTGCGACACCTCGACGGCGCGGATCTGGCTGATCCCCGGACCATTGCTCTCGCTGCCGAATCGGCGGAGGTCGATGAGCCGATCCTGCCCGACGCCGCGGCCGTGGCTCGATCAACCGCCGCGGCAGCGGAGCTGGGGGTGATCGCCGCACCGACGATCTTCCGCCACGGACCGGTGCTGCACGTCGGTGTCAACCCGGCGTCCTACGCAAGCGGGGCGCTCGAGCGTCTCCGGCTGATCGATGGGGTGCTCTCGGACGACGGCATCTGGACGCTCACGAAGCCGTAGACATATTGGTCTGTCGTACCGCTTCGAAGAGCGCCACTCCGGCCGATACCGAGGCGTTGAGGGAGTCGGCGCCACCGGCCATCGGGATGCGGATCGGAGTTCCGGCTTCCAGCCAGTCCTGACCGACGCCGCTGTGCTCGGAGCCGATGACGATTGCGACGCGTCCAGTCATGTCGGCGTCCCAATAGGTGGTGTCGGCGTCCGGTGTCGCCACCATCAGATTCCCCCGGTCGCGTGCCCAGGCGATCGCCGTCGGGGTTTCGGCTATCGCGAAAGGAGTCGAGAACAATGCTCCCTGCGAGGCCCGGAGGACGTTTGGGTTGAACGGGTCCACGTTCGGGTCGGCGACCACGAGGCCTGCCCCGGCGGCATCGGCGGTGCGCAGCATGGCGCCGAGGTTGCCCGGTTTCTCGATCGCTTCAGCGATGAGGATGAGATCGAGCGTGAGACTGTGGATGTCCGGTTCCCATGTCTCGGCGATCGCGACGATCCCGTCGGGGCTGCGCCGGTGCGACAGTTTGTCGAATGCCGG
>RCNG010000255.1_pt1 | contig 23069 bp, 20 predicted proteins | sample 2041371 | NCBI WGS metagenome assembly RCNG01 (sample SAMN09708227, study PRJNA481090) | Marine sediment metagenome, whole genome shotgun sequencing project. | biome: marine sediment; feature: ocean; material: sediment; isolation source: Sewage treatment plant 1 marine sediment (STP1) ... | reverse complement strand
CCGCCCGCCTTCGCCGAGTTGGCGGTCGGAACCGTGATCGACAAGACCAACGCCGAGCAGGCCCAGGGGCTCATACCGGATCCCGTCTTGAACTGGGTGAAGAAGGGCGAAGGGTCGATGACCGTAGGGGAACTGTCCTACAACCCGGATGAGTTTCTGCCACCGCCCGCCAAGGCATCCATGGAGAGCAACAAGGGCAAGTACGACGTGGACGCTGAAGGCGGGATCGTCGATTTGAAGACCGGGAAGCTTCCGGAATTCATCGATGGTATGCCCTTCCCGGAGATCGACCCCCAGGACCCGCACGCGGGCGAAAAGATTATGTACAACAAGCACTATTACTCTTACGCAGTCGGGCCGATCCAGGTCCCTTTTCAGGTGAGTTGGGTGGGCCGCAAGACGGGCTTCGAACGCGAGATCATCATGGACTACTGGACGTATCTCCTGGACGGGTATCCACCGGCCCGGGAGGAGTCCAACCCAGAAAACGTGGAGATGCACTCCCTCATCATCGCCCTGGCGCCCTACGACATCAAGGGCACGAACATCCTGCTCTGGCGGTATCGGAACGACAAGCTGGACAGCACCTTTGCTTACGTGCCCGCGATCCGGCGGGTCCGCAGGATGAGCCCTGCGAACCGGTCCGATTCGTTCCTGGGCTCTGATTTCTGCGTGGACGATGCCTGGGGCTATGGGGGCAAGATCCAAACCTTCAACTGGAAGCTCATCGAGAAGAAAGATCAGCTCGTTCCTTTTCTCGCCGGGCCGCCTATTAAGCTCATAAAGAACGACGTAGGCGAATGGGTGAGCCAAAGCGAGGATCGGACCATTACCTACGGCTATAAGACGGAAGGGTGGCAGGGGGCGCCCTGGTGGCCCACGAGCGGCATAACGTATATCAATCGACCCACATACATTCTGGAGTGTTCCGCCAAGGATAAGTATTACAATTATGGGCCCCAGCAGCTCTGGGTAGATGCGGGCCTCTGGACACCCACGTACAAGGTGATCTCCGATCGATCCGGCGCGTACTGGAAGGTGGAGTGGCAAGCATTGAACGCCCTTCAGACGGAAGACAAGAGTTACCAGACCTCGGGACTGGCCAACATGATGGCCTTTGACGACCGCAGCGAGCACGCCTCCGTTCTTGTCCTCACCGCCCCGAAGAACTCGACACGCTATTTGGCGCAACACGACAGGAACGACTTCTCCCTGGGCGGATTCCAGAAGCTCTGCAAGTAACGGGCACGTTCTTCTTCTTTCGATCGAAAAAAGATGGGTCGGAACGGCTTCCGACCCATCTTTTCTTTCAGGCAGGAAACCCTCCGGATGATCCGTACAGTCGTGAGCGACCTGGGGAATGTCCTTCTCCATTTCAATCACATGCGTGCCTGCCAGGCCATGGCACGGATGAGTCCATGGTCTCCGCAAGAGGTCTACGACTCCATGTTCGGATCGAATCTGGTGACGCACTATGAGTTGGGTCGGATTTCATCTTCCGAATTTGCCCAGGGTTGTGCCGAAAGGCTGGATCTGGATGTGGGCGTGGATGCGACTCGTCACATCTGGTCCGACATCTTCCATCCCGTGGAGGGCATGGAAGGCTTGATTCGATCCTTGAAGGGACACTACACGCTTGTCCTCCTTTCGAACACGAATGAATGGCACTTCGAGCACTGTCGCGAGAAGTACCCGGTGGTGCGCCTCTTCGACCACCACGCGCTTTCCTACAGGTTGGGTTGCCGGAAGCCGAATCCGCTGATCTATGAGAAGGCGTTGGCCATGGCAAATGCATTGCCCGAAGAGACCCTCTATTTCGATGATATACCTGCCTACGTGGAGGCCGCGAGGGAACTAGGGTGGAAAGGAATCTGTTTTCAGGACCGGGATCAAGTCACGAGGGAAATGAAGGCCGAGGGGATGAGCTACCCTTGAGGGATTCTTCGGCGGATTCGATCAGGGGAAGAGTGCCGGTTGAATAACGGAAGAAGGTGGCGGGATCGGCGAGGGGCCGATCCCGCTCCTTTTTGTTCGTCCTTCCGGATGGTCCGATTACTGCTCTGCGCTGTCCGCGTCCATGAACTGGATGATGTGATCCTTCTTGTGCGGAACCTCGACGAGCTCTGCCGTGGCATCGAACTCGGTCGTCAGGCCACCCTGTGTCAATTGGACCCGAATGTCCACCGGGCCCGTCTCAATCCCCTCCGGCACTTCCTCGGCCAGGAGCGTGATGGCGAGCCGAGTTCTTGGCCTCTTCAGGTTGAATCTCACGTTCAGTCTCTTAGTGCTTGCCTCGATGAACTCGATTTCTTCGGGTTCATAGGGTGGATCTTCGGGATCATCGTCCGGCCTGTTGTTTTGGATCGTGACAGCGTCATACCAAGTACGCATGTCATCCGGAGAATCACCGTTCTGGTGACCGGACAGCGCCACCCTGTACACATCCCGGTCCGGGTCGATGTATTCGAGGAGATCGAGGGTTTGCCACTGAAGCGCCGCTGGGACGAAGAGGTTCGCTCGCGTGGGATCCCTCTCGTCGTTGTAGTCTACCTCGACCGTTATCCAGGCAGGCAAGGCTGTCATGACGGTGATGGAGAAGACTTCGACGTTCGAACCGGGTCTGGGTTCGAACGATTGGGCGAGCTGGTAGGCGCCTCGAACGAGACCGCTGTACGCCCCTTCGAAGGCGTACGAATCGGTCACGGTCCACGCGTCGTGGTCGCCAACCTCCTCCCACGGAAAGAGTTCACCCGATTCAAATCCTCCGTTCTGAATCACCTCCTCAGCAGCGGAGGCTGACGCAATCAGGAGAGACAAAACGACGATGCTGATCTTAAGTAGGTTCCTTCCCATTTTTGTTCTCCTCCTTTCCAGTACACACATCCCCTTTCTGGGCGCCTTGAGTGGCCCGGATCAGCCGACGTACCGATGATGGTTGACGGATTCGATGATTCCTCCTTTCTGTGCATGGGGCACGTTGTGGATCCCTGTCTAACGGGTCCTCACCAAGACCGACATAAGTGAAATACAACGGTCCTGCATTCCTTGAAGACGAGCGATGGGGCTCGTACAAGAATCCTACACCAAAGGGCATCAACGAGCGGTTTCGAACGAGGACAGGGATCTCACACAATCAGCACACGTAAGGAGCGAGAATGGGATCTTCCGTGCAACGGCAACTGCCCGACAATTGCTGTCATTCTGGGGACGGTTTTATTGCAAAATTTGAGCCAATTTATGAAAGGGGAATCTAGATTTTTATCTAATAATTCCAGTCGATTACAACTCTGTATGCGTAGGCGCCGTAGACTAGGAACAAGGAGCGGCACTCGACTAACAACTTGCGGCACTTTGATCAGTTTGTAGTTGACGTGTTGAACGCTGTTCAATATTATGCATACGTTCAGCACACAGTGGAGGGTGAACGGGAATCATAGGGGGATATCGTTCTTCAAGAACGAAGGGGGAAAGGTTTTGGGTGAAGAGCTCAAGCAGGCCCTGGCGAGACGCCAGGAGGCCGAGCGTCAGGAGCGGAGGATGAGGATTCTTGATGCCGGCAGACGGGTCTTCCTGAAGAAGGGTTATCTGGGCAGCTCGATTCGTGCGATTGCAATGGAGGCAGAATTATCTCCGGGGCTCATCTATTTCTACTTTGCCGGAAAGGATGAGATCTACGGCAGGATTTGTGAAGAGGCGTTCCACATCGCAATCGATCTGCTCGAAAAGGCGTCCGTCACGCAAGGGACCTTTGGAGAGAGGCTGAACGCCCTGGCCTGGGCTTACGTAGATTTCTACAGGGGATACCCTGAGTACTTTGACATCATCTCCTTCAAGGACATGGGCTTCAAAAAGGTGGGACTTACCGAAGAGCTTCAGGGACTGCTCGAGGAACTGTCGCAGAAAACGATCTTCTTCCTCAAGGCTGTCGTGGATGATGCAATGGAGAATGGGGAGATTCAGGGTACGGCAGACAACTGGACCCTCACCTTCGGACTGTGGGGCATGATTGAAGGGGCCCTCTACATTCACAAGCGAGGTTACCTGGATCCGGTGGGGGTGAGTCTCGAGGACCTGTTGACCGCACAGCTCCGGATTCTCGAGGAAGGGATGAAGCCGGGATGAAGAGGAGAATGCGTGAAAGTTGCCATCCTATCCGATGTACACGCTAACCTCGAAGCCCTGACCGCGGTGCTCGAGGACGTGGACAGTCGATCCGTCGATAGAATTCTCTTTCTTGGAGATGCTGTGGGGTACGGAGCGGACCCGGCCGCGTGCCTCGAGCTGCTCGAGAAGTCCGTGTTCCGTTTTGTGGCAGGGAACCACGACCACGCCGCAGGGAACGATCAGGAAGGGCTGGAAGATCTTCACGAAGATGCCGCCACCGCCGTCCGGTGGACCCGGGGTGTGCTCGCACAGGAGGCCAAAGAAAGACTGCAGGGGCTGCCGTTGGGTTGCTTGGAGGGTCCGATGCATCTCGTTCACGGCTCCCCGTACAAACCGGAAAGTTGGCGCTATGTCATGTCGGAACAGGATGCCGAGAGGGGATTCGCTGCGTCTGAGAGCAGGGTGATCTTTGTGGGGCACTCCCACATCCCGGCCGCGTATGTGGAGGTGGAATGCAAGCGGCTCTTCACGGGCGTGATGAGGCGAATCAAGGTAGAGGACCCGGAGTCACTGCAGCTCGAACCTCGATATCGGTACATACTGAATGTAGGCAGCGTAGGGCAGCCTCGGGACGGCGACGCCCGTGCGGCTTACGGGATCTTCGAACCGGAAGGCGGAACGTACAAACTGCTTCGAGTGCCCTACGACGTGGAAAAGGCGTCGGACAAGATCATGAAGGCGGGGCTTCCTGGGAGACTGGCCGAAAGGCTCAGGTCCGGCAAATGAACGAACGGAAGAGATCGAGTCGATTCGCATGACAGGTGCTGGAACCCCATCCCACAGCCAGGCCCGCCGATGGGTGGAGGCGTATTGCAGGGACCGGCCTGAACTCTCGATCTGTCCCTGCGAAGTCCTGGAGGTGAAGGTCATCGAGAGGGATGCATGGGTGTTCCTCGGTTCCCCGGACAAACGATGTCCTGAACTGTTCCTGATTCGAGATGTGCAGAATGAATCCGGAGGAGAAATCATTCCGTATTTTTCGCTACAGGAGCGTCCGGGCCGACAAATTGTGAGCTATTCCCTCGGAAAGGGGCTCTGCAATCTGGCGGAGGTAAAGGAGCTGTTCGGGCGCCTCTATTCCCGCTACTGCGGGAGTTACCAAGTCGAGGAATTGCCCCAGAGGCGGGCGAGCCGATCCAGAATTGCCCTCTGGGTTCATGACTGTCTGACCGAGGACTTCGATCATCAGATATCGCTCAACCGGCAGAACCTCCAGGAAGGGGTCTGCATTTCTTACGACTTCGGGATGGCCTTTTCGAACCACTACTTCCCTCCCTTCTACACGATGGAGTTGGGCATTTCCGACACTTCCATTCTGGAGCATCGTCTGTTCCTGCTGGAGGTTCTTTCGGGTTATTCCCGGTTGGTTCGTGCGGTTGAAGGGAGCGTTGTGAGCGCGATGGAGAAAGCGTATCCAGCCACGTGTCAGGGCGACCGATGCCGCTATTACCTAAGGAACTACAAGGCCCACTTCCGAACTCGACTCTACTTCGGACGGTTCTTCGAGAAGATTCTGAACGCCCCGTTCGAGAAACAGAGGGTAGAAGAGATTGCGGATACGATCCAACTGGACATGGATGGAATTTCCAACTGGAAATCGTTTGTAGAAATCATCCAGTCCAGCCCGAGAAGAAATCTCGACCTCAGGGGCCTGAATCTATCCTATATGGACCTGAGAAGGGCGGACCTGAAAGGGGCGGACCTGACGGGTGCCAACCTGGCTGGGGCCGACCTCGAAGCTGCCGATATGCGGGGGGCAAAGCTCTCCAAGGTCGATATGCGGGGGACGAACCTCAAGGGCGTGAAATTGGACAAAACATGAACACCAAGCGAGGAAGAGGAGATTGAAATGGCCAAGAAGAAACAGAAGCAACACCTCTCGAAAGACCATTGGCTCGAGCAGGAAGGGATCACCTGGGAACAGTCGGAATCCACAGAGGACTTCTCACCCCACATCCCGAAGAAAGAGTTCGAGCTGAGGATCAAGAAGGCAAAGCAGCTCTTGGCCAAACACGGGATCGACTCGATGGTCCTGTTTGCCGAAGAGAACAAGTACTACTATGGCGGCTACCGGGATGCGGCTCTCATGTTCACGGACCGGTGGCGGCACTGTTTCATCGTGTCGCAAGAGCACGATACGGTCTTCGTGGGCGAATCCGTACTCGACAGCAACGTGCGCAAGACCACGTGGGTCACGGACTGCCGGTACTGGTGCGGAGTCAAACAGTGGCGCCTTCCGATCCGGTTTATCGACCTCTTCGTGGATACCATGACGTCCCTGGGGTTGGACAACAAGGTGATCGGCATGGAGTACGGGGCGCACCACATCCTGCAGGTCGGGTTCGACGAGATCCGGCAGATGGAGGCGGCCCTTCCTAACGCCAAGTTCGTTACCGCTGAGAAGGTCCTCTGGGAGCAAAAGGCCATCAAGACCGACTGGGAGATCGCCCTGATGCGCGAGATGTGCGACAAGGCAAAGCGGGTCCTGGAGAAGGGCTGGAAGGCGATTCGACCCGGAGTCACCGAGAGGGACGTTCATCGCGTGATCTGGGAAGAGTGGGTCAAAGAGGACATGTTCGAGACCCCTTGCATGTCCAACCCCGTTCTCTTCCTGTGTGGCTCCGATGGACCCGGAAAGTGGCGCATCGTAACTACACCGTTCTACGACCGGGTGATCAAAGAGGGCGACCAGGGCTTCTCCGACTGTGGGCCGTCGTACAAAGGATACTGGACAGACGTGCAGCGGTGCTTCTACGTGGGAGACAAGCTGCCTCCCAAGCTGGCGGAGCTGTCAAAATGGGGCCGTGATGCTTACTTCAACACGGTGAACAACATCTACCCGGGCATGCGGGCATGCGACGTGTTCAAGATGGCAGAGAAAGAGACATACCGGCAGGATTGGAACCAGTTCGTCCCGATCGAGTTCGTAGGCCACGGAATCGGCACGATGAACCACGAGCCTCCGTGGTTGGCCGAGGACGATCTCACGGAGCTTCAACCCGGAATGACCCTCTGCATCGAGGTCGGATGCTATGACTCCGAGCTGATTTACTACGGCAACATGCCCGAGGACATCTGGCTGGTGACGGACAAGGGTCTGGACAGGATCGGAGTTGATCTGCCGTGCGATATATGGCTGTGTGGCTAGCCCCCGGACCGTTTCTCGCGAACGGCTTCCCTGTATTTCCGGATCATCTTGCGGGACTGACCGTCCATGATGCGCGGGCTCAACCGATTGAGCCACCAGAGGATGTAGGCAGGCGCCTGCACAGGAATGATGCCCCTGTTGCGGGCAACGCCCCGGAGCGTAGCTCGAGCGCAGTCCACGGCGCTCATCGCCTTTAGCTTCGGCGGCACGATGGACATGGTGACTTCTTTGCTCGTGTTCACGTATTCCGTGGAATCAAAGATGGGCGTGTCGATGAACCCGGGACAGACCACGCTCACCTTGACCCCCTGTTCCGCCCCCTCCGCGCGGAGTCCGGTGGAGAGTCCGACCACGGCGTGCTTGGTCATGGAATAGGCGGTGAGCAAGGGTGAGGGGACCAGCCCGGCCCCGGAGGCCGTGTTGACGATGTGACCGGAACCCTGCTTCACCATCACCTTGTACGCGGCGAGTGTACCGTAGACGACGCCCCACTGGTTCACGTCTACGATCCGCTTCCAGTGGTCGAGGTCCATGTCCTGGACCTCTCCGCCGATACCGATTCCCGCGTTGTTGAAGATATAGTCCAGTTTTCCACGCTTGGCGGCTGTCTCGTTGATGAGGCCCCGTACGTCTCCCTCGTTCGTTACATCGAGCTTTACGGCCTCGGCTCGTCCGCCGGACGCCTTCAGGCTCGCTGCGACATTCCGTGCCTCTTCCCCGTTCAAGTCTGCGACGACCACCACGGCCCCGTACTTCCCGAGTTCCTCACAAAGGCCCTTGCCGATCCCTGAAGCGCCGCCCGTTACAATCGCCGTCTTGTCTCGGAAAATATCCATGACCAGCCACTCCTCTTCTTGCCCAACTGTAACCTGTGCTATTCCACACCGAGCGCATCCAGCATCGGGTCGAGGCCCCGGACAATTTCCACCTCCTCCGGGGGGTGTTCGGCAGCCTCGGGAAAGCTGGGAAAGAGGGAGTTCCTTCCCCGGTCTATCAGAAACGGCCGTACCCCTACGTTTCGGGCTCCAAGAATGTCTTCCAGGTACATGTCGCCCACGTGTGCAGCGTTTGCCGCCTCTACACCGGCTTGTTCGAGGGCACCTTCGAAGATCCGACGATCCGGTTTCTTTGTACCTACGATTGCAGACACGACGCAAAAGTCAAAGTACTTGAGGAGCCCGATCTCGTCCAGAAACCCGACCATGGCGGAGGTTGCGTTCGAGAGAATCCCGATCCGAATTTTCCGGGCGCGAAGACGCTCGATCGCATCGATCACATCCGGATAGACCGCCCAGTTCTCCAGCAGCCAGAAGCGTTCGAGCACATCTCGAGAAAAAGCGTCGGGGTCCCCCTCCAGACCCGATTTCTTGAACATGAGGTGGCCCATGGCCAGGAAGAGGGCTTCGAACTCGTCGTCCGAATCGGTGTACTCAGCCCCGTCCAGGAATTCGCTGATTGCCTGTTCACGGTGTCTCGCGATTACGGAATGGACGGTTGCCTCCACTTCCTCGGAGGTCGTCTCTACACCCCCCTCGCGAATCACCTCGGCAAAGATGTCCCACAAGGACCCTTGGGGATAACTCAGCGTCCAACCAACGTCGAAGAATACGGCTTTTACTGGATTCACCTTGGATGCCTCTTCTCTGCCTTGTGCTTGGGCGTGTGTGATGTGTTCAGGGAAGGATAGGGAAGGAACGCTTCGCGGTCAAGGTGAGCGGAAAAGGCCCGTTTACGTCGGGCACGTGTTGCCCGCTCGGCGCAATGGGGTAGGGCAGGGGGCACGCGATGCTGCCCCCTTATCAGGTTCCGTTCAGAAGACGATCTACATTACCCCTTTAGAATTTGAACTCGCGCTGCTTGTCACTCATGACCTTCGTCACGAGCTCCATCATGGGCAAGACCGGCGTCTGCTCCGCCTCCGGCCTCGGAACGAGCGTGATCGACTCAGTGGAGCAGGACGGGTAGCAGACTCCGCAGCCGATGCATTTGTCGGTATCCACCAGGGCGGAATCTTCCATGGAGATTGCGTCCACCGGGCATCTCTCCTCGCACGTGCCGCACACCACGCAGGTGTCCGGGTCCACCACGGAGACATAGTTCGAGCGGGCGAACATGTTCTTCTCGCCCATGGCCAGGAGGCCGGTCAGGAAGACGCAAGCATCGGCGCAACAGTTGCAGATCGTCTGCAACTCACCCAGGCTGTTTCCGGTAATGTGGACGAGCCCCTCTTCGTTCGATCGCTTCAGGATATCCAGCGTCTCATCCACGGTGATCTCCCTTGCCATCCCCTTCTCGACCATGTATTGGCCCATGGTGCCAAAGTGCAGGCAGTTCTCGGTGGAGTGTTCACACTTGCCCTCATCCGCGTAGTCCCGCATGAGTCGGCACGGGCAATGGGCCACGGCCTGATAGGACGAACCCTTCACCGTATCGGTAATCCGTTCGTAATCCGCCACCTTTCGCGGGTCCGACAGAGACGCCTCCATCGGGATGATGCGGGTCATCGGGGTGTCGGAGACGCCAGCGCCGCCGACCTCGTGGATGAAGCCATTGCGCGCGTAGTTCCTCCACAGCTTGGCGAGCTTCTCGGTCTCCGGTGTTCGCTTCCCTGCCCAAAAGGGGGTCTCGCTGAAGCCTACCACCGTGGGCAGAAGCCGATACATCTTCTCGTCACCCAGGGTCTCGACAGCTGCTATCCCCTTGTCGGCCATCTTCTCGAGCATGGCTTGGAGCTTGCCCTTTTCCACGCCGGTGCGGTCCACGAGCCCGTCGAGTGTCATCGGGAGAAAGGGTAGTTTGGGGGCCAGTGCCGCCTCCTCGTCCGTATAGATGGTTTTCAGGATCTCGATCAGCTCGGGGGTCTTGGGCGCACCTACCGGCATGGAGTTGAGGTGTTCTACGAGTTCATCGTACACATTGGACCCACTCATGTCGCTCCTCCTCTGTGAGTTGTTGTCGCTGAAAAAAGGACGATACCACCGACCTGACGGAACTCGAGGTCAGGCTGCCCACCCTTTGAGGAGCCCTCGGAGGACCTCGAAATTGTTCTCGAGAACCTTGGGCTCCTTGTGGGTCTTGCGCAGGAGGAAGGCCCCCTGGATCTGGGCCAGAATGAAGTCGGCGATTTGCCTCGACGGCAGCTCCTGTCGGAAGATCCCCGCCTGTTTCCCCTCCTCGAAACACTGCTCCATCGCTTCTGTGCAGGCTCCAAAGAACATGCTCAGAGATTCACGCAACGGCTCGTGGATGGAACTGATCTCCTGGGCCAGGTTTCCGAAGGGGCATCCGAGTTCTCCGAATTTCGAGCAGCCGATTGCCAGCAGGTTGTCCAGGAAGGCCTCGATCCGCTGAGCAGGATTCAGGGAGGGGTTCTCCAGGGAGGGCCCGATGGCGATGGCATAGAACTGGCGCATCCTCTCGCCGAGCACCTCGAAGGCCAGCTGCTCCTTGCTCTCGAAGTGGTAGTAGAAATTGCTCTTGGTGACCGAAGCGGCCTGGAGGATATCCTGGATGCTCGTGTGATGGAACCCGCGGGTGTGAATGAGATCGGCCGCAGTGTTGAGGATCTTTTCTTTGCTGCTCATGTATCCTTGCTCTCCGTGAGGGCTCTTCTAGTACCAACCGGTTGGTCCTAAATACTACACAATCCGGTTTCTCAAGTCAACAACCAATTTGGCTTCCCTGGTACCGTACTTGGGAGGGGGACGGTGTTCTCCCGTCATTTCCTTGGGCTCCGTCTCTCCCTCCCCCTACAAAGTCGCCCGGCGCAAATGCCGTGAGAACACCGTCCCCCTCTCCCTTGGACAGCGCCTGGTAGAAAGAGGCCAAGGCAAACAGGCTGCAGCGCTTTCTCGAAGCCCGTATTGTTCCGCTCTCGGTTCCACTTTAGCGGGCTAATACGGGAGTGGATCTTCCTCGCCGTTGAGCACGCGGAAGGCGCCCTCGGCCAGGGCCTCCATTTCGAGACTGCCGGGGAACACCTGAAGGGGTGCGAGAGCGGAAACGTACGAAGTGATCTCGGTGGCGAAGCGTTCGGAACGGGCCATTCCCCCAGTCAGGAGGATGGCATCCGGCCGCCCCATGAGTACAGCAGCCATCGCGCCAATCAATTTGGCGACCTGTAGCACCATTGCGTCCAGGACCAGCCGGGCCTCAGCGTTTCCCTGGTCAATCATCCGGAAGACCTCACGGAGGCGGCCCGTTCCCAGATACCCTTTCAATCCGCTTCCTCCAGACAGCAGCTTGATGATCTCGGCCTTGGTCCTTCCACCGTCGAGGCAGAGTGCGAGCATGCCCGCAAGCGGGACGGTGCCGGCCCTTTCGGGCGAAAAGGGCCCTTCCCCGAGCAGTGCGTCCGTGGAGTCCACGATCCTCCCACCCCGCAGGGCACAAATCGATATGCCCCCTCCGAGATGTGCGGCAACCAGGCGCGTTTCCCTAAGATCCTTTCCCAACCTTTCCGCCGCCCGCCTTGCGGCTGCCTTGACGCTCAGGGCGTGATTCCTGCACTTCCTCTCGATTCCCGGAACGCCGGAAAGCCGTGAGGCAGGGTCGAACTCGTCCGTGGTGACAGGGTCCACCACATAGGAGGGCACGCCGTATCGAATCGAAAAACGTCGCGCCAGCAATGCGCCGAGGTTGCTCGCGTGCTCGCCGTATTTTGACTGCTCCAGGTCGGCACACATGGCATCCGTCACTTGATACGTGCCGCCTGCAAGGGGCCTGAGCAGCCCGCCTCGTCCGACCACGGCACGGAGTTGGCCCGTTTCCAAGGCTTCGTTTTCGATGAACCGGGCAATCTCATCTTCCCGCCAATCGACCTGATCCAGGACGTGTTCGAACGCCTCCAGCGCATCCTCAGGGTGATCGAGCGTTCTGACCCGACCCTTCCCGGACGCTTCGAAGAGACCGGTGTCCGTGCTCGTGCTGCCCGGATTGATGACCAGGACAGATGCCCCTTTTCCGTCCTCCTGGTCATTCTTCACAACTGCTTCACCTCCCTCTCACTCAGGAGGCGTATACCCTTGCCTCGAAGGACGATAGAGGCCCTGTAGGGATCGTCCACTCGGAGAACGATGACTGCCGAGTCCTCCTTCTTCTCGACCATGGCATACCCATACTCGATGTTGATATTCTCCTGCGCGATGATTTCAGCCACTTCCGCCATGCCTCCGGGGCGGTCCGGCATCTCCGCAGCAAGCACATCTACTTCGTTGTATTGATAACCTCCCTCGCGCAGGGCCTCTGCACACGCGTCCTGGTCAGAGGCGATGATTCGAATCGTTCCGAAATCCCTCGAATCGGCTATGGACATGGCCCTCAGGTTGACGTGCTGGTCCGCCAGATACCTTGTCACCTCTGCCAGGCTTCCGGGACGATTCTCCAGAAAGATCGAGATCTGTCGTATTACGAAATTCGTTTCCATTTGAGACGGTTCCTTTCCTCCCGATTACTAAGTGGTCAAGACCATAAATACGGTGACGCACCGAGGATGCCGAGGCGCCCGGCCTGCAAGACGCGAGGAGGGCGAATACCGGGAGTATCTAACCGACGAGCAACACAGCCGGCCGGGATGGATCGGCAGCCGAATGCCATCGTATTTATGGTCTTGGCCACTAAGCCGGTTCCTGACACATAAGGACGGCCAGGGCGATGGAGGCGAGTTTTGCCTCCGCGGGTGCTGTGCGCGAATCGATCAAGATCGGTGCCTTTGCCCCGACCGCCACGTGCGCCAGGGTCTTGTCGGCATAGTACTGTAGGCCCTTGCAGAAGATGTTTCCCGTCTCGAGGTTGGGCACGATCAAAACCTCGGCGGCTCCCCCTACGGGCGATTCAATGCCTTTCGCCCTTGCGGCCGCCATGTCGATCGCGTTGTCCAGGCCAAAGGGGCCGTCCACGACGCAGTCCTGGATCTCTCCGTACTGGCACATCTTTACGATTGCGATCGCATCGATGGTGGATTGAAAGTCCGGATGCACCTTCTCGGAACCGGATAACAGGGCAACTTTCGGGTTCTTTATACCGAGACGATGGGCCACCTCCACGGCATTCCGGATGATCTCGAGTTTCTGCTTGATGTTCGGCGCAATGTTGATCCCCCCGTCGCTTACGAGTACGAGCTGGCACCCAGGACGGCGGTCGTCTTCGTACACCTCCACGTCGCTCAGCAGCCGGCCGGTCCGCAGCCCCCCGGTGGCGCTCAAGGCGGCCTGCACGAACTTTGAGGTTGAAACATTTCCCTTCATCAGAACCTCTGCCTCGCCGGTGCGAACGGCGCGGACGGCCGCTTCCGATGCCTTGGCCGGATCCGGCTCGTGCCGCACCTCGAAGTTCCCCGGGTCCGCTCCGATCTTCTCCAGAATGAGCGTAATCCATTCTCGGTCACCTACAAGGATCGAATCCGCCACACCTCGTATTACAGCATCCCGACAGGCGGTGAGGGTCTGGGCATCGTTGGCCGCCGCAACCGCGATACGTTTCGGCCCGACGGAAGCCGCGGTCTTCAGAAGTTCGTCAAAGTTCCTTACCATTCGGTCCATCTTTGGTACATCCTCCGAAGAGCACGTTCGAGGCTTGACGGCTGGATGATCGAGAGTTAATTATCTTCGTACTCCTTCTCGAATTTTTTGCCTTTGTAGGTCGATCTTTCCAGTTCGCCCGCCTCTTGCCAAATGATCTTGGGGCTGATCTTCATCTTTGTGTGGAAGGCTCCCAGGAGTTCCTTTTCCAGGTCTTCGAGCTTGTCCGCTGGAAAGTCCGCTCCCCTTTCGATTTTGATCTTCAAGGGCGGGACCACGAGAGGCGGTTTCTCGGTCAAGACGATGCGGAACTCCCCCGTTACCCGCGGGGAGAAGGTCTCCAGAAGGCCCGTGACGGCGGCCGGATAAACGATCACGCCCTTCACCTTCAGCATGTCGTCCGTGCGACCCACGATCCGGTAGCGAAAGCCGGTCCTGCCGCAGGGGCAGGGGGACATGGTAACCTCGTGGATATCTCCGAGACTGGTCCGGAGCCAGGACCACCCATCGCCCTCGATATTGGTGAACACGGCTTCTCCCCGGGCGCCGTCCTCGAGGGGGATCGGCTCTCTCGTGTCCTGGTCGACCAGCTCGTAGATGCACAGGTCGTCGCCGAGCCAGTGCATGCCCTGGTACTCCGGGTGATCGCACGAAACACCGTGGCCCGCACCCGTGTCCAGCAGCTTGGCGCCGAAGCTCTCCTCGAGTCTCTTCCTCAATTCGGGGACCCCGGCGCCGGGCTCCCCTCCGCAGGCGAGGAGCTTGATCCCCAATGACTTCGCGTCCATTCCGATCTTCTCCGGCGCCTTCTCGATGATGTAGGTCGCCAAAGACGGAGTACCGAAAAACACCGTGGGCTTAAAGAACTTGGCCATCGAGAAGATCCTGTCCGTACCCGACTCCGCACCCACGGGGATGACCATGGCACCTGTCTTGGTCAGGCCCATCAGGGTGCCCGTCCCTGCAATGACCATGGACAGTGCGAAACAATGGAGGATTCGGTCGTGCTTTCGGAGACCACCCCGCCAGAGGCCCCTGCACAGGGTTTCTCCCCAGACATCGAAGATGTCTTTCATGGTCAAGGGATAGGGGGTCGGCTCTCCCGTCGTTCCGGTCGTGCTGTTGACGAGCACCAGGTCGTCCACAGAGACAGGCATTTCCTCCTCCATCAACTGGATCAGATCTCCCCCACAAGCTTCGGCATGCTTTCGATAGCCCTCTTTGTCGTAAATCGGTATCAACTTGAGCAGATCCTCCAGGCTCTTGGCCTGCTCGTCGAGTTTTTCGATCTTCAGGCCCGCCGCTTCGAGACGCTTTCGGTGAAAGGGCGCATTCGCGTGGTGCCGTTTGAGCATGATCTTCAGTTTTTCGAGTTGCAGGGCCTTCATCTGGGGCGTATTCAGGAAGGGTTCGATCTGCATGTTCCAGTAAAGTCTGTCTTCTGACATAACTTCCTCCTCTCTACTTCTCCTTCAGTTCCTTTTGCCTCTTCGAGCCTTTTGCAGTGAGTTTCTTCATGAGCAGGTCGGCCAGCTTGGGCTGGAAGCTCGCGATCTTTGCTGTCAGGCCACGCCCGGTCGGGTAAACAATCTCCAGTTTCTTCTTCTTCAAGCCTTGATCAAGGATGACCTGTCCGATTTCTTCCACCGTGAGATGGCGGCTTCCGGAGAAGGTGAGGGCGGCCTCCGGATAGTCCAGTTGGAGGGTGAGCATCGGGGTGTCGACCAGGTCAGGACAGACGACAGTGACGGTGACGTTGTGCTCCTTTAACTCATTAGCGATGGAAAGGGTGAACCCCCTGACTCCGAACTTGGAGGTGCTGTACAGATTCAGTCCGCTCACGGGCGTAATTCCGGCCATGGATGCGATGTTGATGATATGCCCGCTCTTCTGCTTGACCATCTGTTCGGAGACCAGTTTCGTTCCGTAGATGGTCCCCTTCAAGTTGATGTCGATGTGGAAGTCGATCATATCGAAATCGGTCTCGTGAATGTATCCGGGACGGATGACCCCGGCGATGTTCATGAGGACATCGATCCGGTTCCATCGCTCCAGGGTCGCTTGAATAACCTTCTCCCAGTCCGCCCTCTTCGTGACGTCCATGGCCTGCACGATGGCCTTATCGCCTGTCCATCCATTCTGCTCGGCAGCTTCCTGCAACCCCTTCTCGTTTACGTCCGTAAGGGCGAGGCGGTGTCCTTCTCTGCAGAGATTCTCGGCCAGGTACCTGCCGATACCGCTGGCACATCCGGTGATGATGATGACTTTCTCGTGATGCATCGTACGAACCCCCTGGTTTTTCGTTGTCTACGCGAAGATCGTTCTTGCCAACCATTTCAGCCTGAGGAATCGTTTTCTCGGGTACATGCCCGTAAAGAAACCTGCGATCATTCGGGCGTAGTCCGGATCCATGAGACAGTTCTTCTCCACCTGTTTCAACCCCCACATGGCAAGCGGCTTTCCGAGGGCCGGGTGGGCGAGGAGTCCGGTCACGAGCGCGGCCGACCCGAAGTCGGCATCGAAAAAACGCCTGCACCGATCGTCGTACCCGGCGAGGGATCGCTCTGTGAACACCCCCCTGCGTATTGCTTCACGCGCAACGTCTACCGCGATCCAGGCGCTCTGCATGGCGCCGAAGACGCCTTCCCCTGACATGGGATCGATAAAGGCGCCTGCATCTCCGAGGAGCAGGACATGCGGCCCGGATAGCCTCTGGACAGAGCCGTAGGCCGCAAGGGGCCAGCCTTGCACGGGTCCTTCCAGCTTTGCGTTCTTCATTCTTCGCGAGAGACCCGGGTGCTCGGACACGAAGCGAAGCAACTCTCCCCGGAGCCTTACTCGATCCCGGCTGCAAACGTCTGCACGAACCCCCAGGCCCACGTTTGCCACATCCGCACTCAAGGGAATGACCCACGCATATCCTGGCTGAAGGTTGGAAAGAGGATACAGTTCGATCGTGTTGCGGAGCCCTTCGATGCCCCGGTAGTAGCCTCGAACGGCGAGGAGCATTACCTCCGAATCTCTCTTGAACATCCCGGCAGCCCGTGCAGTCGTGGACCAGGCCCCATCCGCTCCGAACACGAGTTTGGCACGAAAAAGGCGGTCTTCCGCACCCGTGGATGCCCTACAGAGAACAGCATTGTCCTCGCGATCGACGAACTCTTGAAACCTCATCCCATGGAGGAGTTCACAGCCTGCCTCCACCGCCTTCTGCTGTAGAAATCCGTCCAGGAGATCCCTTCGAAGGGTAGTGCCCACGGGGTCTTTGCCCGGCTTCTGCTCCAGGTAGGCAACACTCTTCAGGCCCTTTTCGTCATGGACCTGGATCCCTTCTATGAGCAGTCCCTCGTCCTGCTTCGATGTCCAATCGATATTCAGCCCGTCCAGGAACAGGAGAGAACGGCCTCCCAACAGGTCGCCGCAGATCTTGTGGTATCCCGGAGGGGCCTTCTCCAGGATGATGGTCCGGATGCCCTCCCTGGCCAGGAGAATCCCTGCAACACAGCCTGCAGGGCCTCCCCCTACGATCAGAACATCGGAGTTCGAAATGGACTGGGTGGAGGGCCCGGCCCTCCCGGAGGGGATTCTCTCTTTAGGCGCAGTCACGCAGAGGGACCTCGATCAATCCGGCTTGCTTCCGTACCACACGTGTTTCGTCGTAAACGACAGGGGACACGGTCCGTTAGAATACGCTGATCGATATCGCAAGACAAGATAAGCAGGGGCTTCGAGGGGCGGGAATTCAGGCAGAGAGGGTAGAAAAGATGAGAGACAGTATGCGTGGTACCGGAGTCTGGACCGGCGGGCTTTCAGGCCGGATCTTGCGGGATTAGGAGGGATCGCTCCAGTCAGCGGGAGGGGTGGCAAAGAGCCTTAAGTAACCAGCATCCCGATCAGGACCCAAAAGCCCAGTAAGACGGCGATCATGCACCACCAGAAGAGGGCCCGCTCTTGTTGTTCCTTCATGATCTACTCCCTATGTCACCTACGGAATAAGAACATTCAGAACAGATTAGACCTCGAGGGTCCCTTCCCGTTCATCGAACTGTTTTCAACAATAAATACAGATGGTTATCGCCCATACTGAATGAAACAGGGTAGACCTCGAAGCCTGGGAACATCCAGATAATCATGGACTTTCTATTACTTACGAAAGCAAAATAGATTGTACAGGAGATGTTGTCTTTAACTGCCTAAATATTTTGCAATTTCTTGTGGGATACGCCGCAGAGTTCGCCTGAACCGGAAACGGCCAAGGTATTTCCACCCCTCACCGACCAGGGCCGGCAGGGAGCCGGGAACGACCTGTCTGGCCGATGGGCCGATGACCCGTCCCCGGCATCCCTGACAGAACGGGTGGGTGAGCTGCCCTTCGGCAAAGTTATGGCGGAGGTTCCGGTAGGCGTCCGACTCCAGGACCTCGGTGATCGAACGGTCCGCTGCGCTTCCAAAGCTGAGAACCCCGTCGAAGTCCAGACAGCACAGGGTGAGGCTGCCGTCCCACAGGATCCCCAGGCTGTCGAGGGCGAGTTGGCAGGTACCGTTCCCTCGCGACTCGACTTCCGCTCCCTCTACCAGCAGGGTGTTGGCCCAAAGGGTGGCGCGCTTGAAACAGAGGGCCACGCCCGGGAGGAGGGGAACAAAAGCGTCCAGTCCAAGCCAGAAACGCAAAGGCTCCCGGAAAGGTGGTGGCTTCGGGACAGGCAGGGAAAACTCCCTGGCCCACGACCGGGCTCGTTGTCGGAACCGATGAGCCAGGCCGAGCCGTTGGCGTGTGCTCTCGAGAAGGGCTTTGCCTCTTGGCCGTTCGAGGCGAGTCGTCAGAAGGTGAATTGTAATCTCCGTAGGTGAGTTACTTTCGAGCTTGGTACGCACAGCCAGGTCTATCGCTTCCATACTCTGTTCAAGGGAATAGCGGTCGGAGGCATTCTTGAGCCCGAAGCCTTCCTGCGTGGGCGTCTGCAGGCTGAGGGCCAGGTGGGCGATCGGAAGCTCGAGCAGCTGTCGGACGCGCTCGGAGGTGAGGAGGCTCAGGTTGGTGATCAGGTGAATCGGGAGGCCCAGGCGCACGCCGTGTTCGACGATGGAGAGGAGGTTCGGGTGCAAGAGGGGTTCACCCATCAACGAGAGGTTAACCCAGCTGCAGAGGCCCTTATCGGCAATTTCATCGAGAAGACGTTTTGCCAGCGCATCGTCCATTTGGCCGCGGGGGCGGGTCATCGAACCGTTCGGACAAAACAGGCAGTCAAAATTGCACCGGTTGGTGAGTTCCAGAAAAATGCACTCGAACGGTTCCGTTCGTGACGTCACGGGTTTGTCCTTACGAGCGGGTTCAGGAGGAAGGTCCCTACGAGAATAACACGAGGCTCTGAGAAGTGTCGAGAGAACGACCTGTCTTGACAACCCTCGGGCAGACATGAAAGAAATCGAAACAATCGTTGTTCTCGGAGGGAAAAAACTGATGGCAGAAGAGCGAATGGATCCGGGGTCCGCATGTTCAGCGTCTTTTTGGGAGCATGCCTATCGATACAGGTTTGCCGCCAAGTACGTACGTGACAAGCGCGTCCTGGACATCGCCTGCGGGGAAGGCTACGGAACAGCGGCCCTCGAACGAGCAGGTTCGAAAAGCGTTGTAGGGATCGATCTGTCCCCGTCGATCTGTTCCCGGGCCCGGAAGAAGTATGGGAAGGTGTTCTGTACGGGCGATGCCCAAGCGATTCCCCTTGCCGGTGGATCAATCGACGTGATCGTCACGTTCGAGACGATCGAACACATCCGAGGGCCCGAGGCGTTCCTGGACGAGTGTGTCCGGGTTCTCGCGCCGAAAGGCCTGCTCATCGTATCGACCCCGAACAAGGCGGTGCACAGTGAGTCCCCGGAACAGAACCGGTTTCACTGCTCCGAGATGAACGAACAGGATTTTTTCACCCTTCTTTCGTCGCGCTTCAACCATACGAAACGATACACCCAAATCATCAAGACGGCTCCGTGGTGGAGCCCCATGTCGATTGCCGCCACACATGCGCAGTGGGTCCGAATGAAAGGGGGGTGGCGGGCCAGGGAATGGGTGCGGACTCTCCTCTGCCCACACATAAGCCGTGATCTCGACGAGAACGATCGACATTCTCCGGTGGAGGCGATATTGTCCAGAGACAGATTTCTTGCGCGATGGATCAATCCGTACTGTGTTCGCCCCTGGTCCCGGAGTGAGCGCGAACGCCCCTGGTATCTGATCGCCGTGTCCCATGACTGAGGGCGGGGTTGTGTTATGAAGGATCCAATCCGTTTCCTGACCAAACAGGCCTTCTACGGAATCCTGCCCATCCTCCGGGCGATCTGGTTTCCGATCAAGGTTGTGGAGTACTTCGTCGTTCACCCCGTCCTGTCGTTGCTCCCCCTCTCCCTGGCCCACAGGATCTTTCGACTCAGGTGGCCCTGGCTTCTCCTGCTGCCGAGCGAGAAAGAACTCATCCTGCGAAACTTGTCGACTGCCTTCCCGGACCGTCTTTCCCCCAGGGAACGCCGAAGGACGGGAGCAGCCTATGCTCGGTTTCTCTCCTGCCTGCGTTTCGATGCCTGGATTTCCTCGTCGTGCAGCGTAGAAAGGCTCAACAAAGCCGTCCGCCTGGAGGGGCTCTCCCACCTCCGGGAGGCACAAGAGAAGGGAAAAGGCGTCATCTTGCTGGGATGCCACACCGGCTTCTTCTATCGATTCGTGTTCACCCTCGCGCGTAATGGATACCAGCATCGAGTGCTCACGATGAAGACCGAGGAAACGGGTCGCATCGTGTGGAGGGGGAGGGCGGAACTAATGCTCTATCGAAAGATCCTCGAGCGAATGGAAGCAGATCAGAACATCCGGGTCATCTACGCAGGCAAGGCGTATCAGCAGATCAAGACGAGCCTGGAACAAAAACAGATCCTGCTCACCAAGATGGACAACCCCGGGTCGGATGAGGGGGAGAAGGGAGTGAGAGCACGCTTCCTCGGGCTCGAATCTGCCTTCTCAACGGAGCTCTTCAAGATGGCGAGGCAACACGATGCGGTCTGCCTGCCGTACATCGTCCAGGTGGACAACCACATTTGCAGGATCAGGATCTACCCTCCCTCGCCTCCGGGGAATCAGGAGAGTCCGGCGGATGAGGAAGTGTCCGCGCAAATCGAATACTTCCTCAACCTCTTTGAACAACACATTCTCTCCTGTCCTGAGCAGTGGTGGCTCTGGCGGGATCTTGGGGCCTTCGGGCTCCCCTCTCCTCCACCGCCCACTGCGTAGAAGACCCCTCTTTTTTTGGTAATTCGTTAAATCAAAAGAGAAAAACGTCCGATAAGCAATTCAATAATGGAAATAGGGGGTTGACAACTTTTCCCCTTCAGAACGGCCATTGGGGTACGCACGTTCGAGGTGAACATGAGCGACCAAGTGAGCGTAGAGAAGCTCTTGGACAGAATCGAGGGACTGCCGGTTCTGCCTGTGGTCGCCGTGAAATTGCTCGAGATCACCGAAGACGAGCTCAGCTCAGCCAAGGACGTGGCAAACCTGATCGAGAGCGACCCGTCCCTGACGGCGAAGACCCTGAAGATGGCGAATTCGGCTGTCTATCGGAAATCCGGGGACATAGGGACCATTCCGGATGCAGTACGGTTCATCGGTTTCAACGCTGTGAAGAGCACCGTTCTCACCCTGTCGGTCATGGGCCTCTTTGATGCAAAGAGGGACGGGAACAATTTCGACCCGGACGCCTTCTGGCTTCACTCCCTGGCCTGCGGGATTTGTTGCAGGGACCTGAGTACGCAGACCCGGTCCGGCAGTTCCTTTGTGGAAGAATCGTTCGTGTGCGGCATGCTTCACGACGTGGGCAAGATTCTCCTGTTCCAGTACCTGCCCGAGGAATGGGAGCAGGTGATGCAGATTTCCGACAGGAACAAGGTGAGCGTAGCCGAGGCCGAGAGGACCGTATTCGGTGTCGACCATGCATCCATCGCCGGCGAGCTTCTCAGGCGTTGGAAGATACCGGAACACATCTGTGACGCAATCTCTCTCCATCACGGCAACCCGGAAGAGAGCGGTGTTGTCGAACTTACACGCAAACTGAGCGCCATCGTCCAGCTGTCGAATTCGGTGGCCCACGTCCAGAAAATAGGTTCCGGTGGGGACGAGGCGCCGCGGTTGATTTCCGACGAAATGAGGACCCCCCTCTCTTTGAGCCAGGACGACGTAGGCCGTCTCGCCGATGGACTGATCGAGAAAGTGTGGGACACCGCAGCAGTGATGGGCATCCAGGGGTCGGAGAAGAAGAGCGCTTTCGAACTCCTCCAGGAATCCGACAGGCGAATGGCTGTCCTTCGCTCTTTCTCCGAGACCCAGCAGCAATACCGTACGCTCTTCGATAGTTTCCCCGACGCCCTGTTTCTGATGACAGAGGTCGTGTTCGACTGCAACGAGCAGGCGTGCAGCCTGCTGGGTTGCGGAAGGGGGGAGATCATCGACCAGTCCCTTACCGGCTTCTTTCCGTCCACGCAACCGGACGGCCGGGCGTCGGAAGAGATGCTGCAGGAGAGAATGGAACTAGCATTCGCGGGAAACCCTCAATCCTTCTACATCCAGATGGGGAGCCGGAGCGGGGAATTGCTGGACACGGAAATAACGCTGAAGGCTTTTCCCGTCGTAAACGACCCGACACTTCAGGTCACGATTCGTGACATCCGGGAACGGAAACGGGCGGAGGAACTGGTCAGAAGGGCCTACGACGAGCTGGAGGTTCGGGTCGACGAACGGACCGCCGAACTGACGAAAGAGATCACTGAACGCAAGAAGATCGAGCAATCTCTTCGAACGGCAAAGGCGGAGGCCGACAAGGCCTGCCAAGAGCTTCTCGAGGCGAACACACGACTGGAGCAGGCAACGGCCCGGTCCAGGAGTCTGGCCGAAAAGGCGCAGGCTGCCAGCGTGGCGAAGAGCGAATTCCTGGCCAACATGAGCCACGAAATCCGCACCCCCATGAACGGCGTGATCGGGATGACCGGCTTGCTCCTGGACAGCGAGCTTCCCCTCGAGCACCGCGAATATGCGGAGACGATCCGCTCGTCCGCGGACTCCCTCCTGGCCCTGATCAACGATATCCTGGATTTCTCCAAGATCGAGGCCGGGCAAATGGAACTCGAGGCCCTGGACTTCGATCTGGGTACCACGGTCGAGGATGTTACCGACATGCTGGCCGTGCGGGCAAACGACAAGG
>RCNG010000360.1_pt1 | contig 23127 bp, 16 predicted proteins | sample 2041371 | NCBI WGS metagenome assembly RCNG01 (sample SAMN09708227, study PRJNA481090) | Marine sediment metagenome, whole genome shotgun sequencing project. | biome: marine sediment; feature: ocean; material: sediment; isolation source: Sewage treatment plant 1 marine sediment (STP1) ... | reverse complement strand
CCATGATCCGGAGTGAAAAAAATAGATCACCCCGCTCATGATGGTGTCCCCCTGGGCGCCGGCGATGGTTGTCGTTATGGAAATGGGAAGGACCATGGCCGGTATATAAAAAACGATGGCTGCGATGACCAGTGCCCAGGTGCGGGCGAGGCTGTCAGGATTTCTCTGGTGCAATGCCGTGCCACATCGGGGACAGGCCGTATCGGCAGGATCGGCGCCTGCCGGTGCGTGGCACAGTAGGTGGCAGCAGTGGCAGCTGATCATGGATGCATTTCGTGCTGTCAGGGGGGAGGCCCTCATGAATCTCCGTCTATGGTTTCCCATACCTGATGGGTGTCAAAAGCGCTTACAAGTGCAGCCAGAACAAAAATAAGCACGGTAAATGCCGCCAGGGAAATACCGGGGATCACCTCGACCATTTTGACCAGTTTGACCATGGATACCAGAATACCCAACATGAACACCTCCATCATACCCCAGGGCTTGATGGCCTCGAGGAACTTCATGACGACCGGTAGTTTCCAGGGCTTTTTTTTCATCTGCAGGGGAACCAGGATGACCAGCATGGACATCAACTGCAAAAACGGGAACAAGATCGCGGTCAGCAAGACCAGCAGACCGATATGCCACATGCCCGCGGCATAGAGCACTTCCACACTGCCCATCAATGTGGTTGACACGAACAGGGAGCCTTGTTTGATATCAAGCAGGGGGTATGCATTGGCCATCATAAACAGAATCAGCCCGGCCAGGGTAAGGGCCAGGCTACGCTCAAAACTGTTACGTTTGTGGCTGAACAGCTCTGCCCCGCAGCGGCTGCAGACGGCTGTTTGCCCCTCGGGCAATGGCTTGATTCGATGGAGAAAGTCGCATTCATGACACGCCATGAGGAAGTCAGTTTGCATGGTTAGGTCTCCAAATCCTCTCTTTCAAGTCTTACCTTTTCCATTAGATGATCTGCACAGAGGCGCCATAGCAATATTCATCGACATCATAGAAATACCAGTCCGAGTCATCTTTATCTTCTATCTTCATTTTCGTAATCACGCTGGTATTTGTATAACGATATAATAAAACAACCCATATATACAAAATTATTATTAATATGTACATAAAATTTTTAAAAATCCCCGAGCCCTGAACATTTCTCTCTCAACCCATAATGTTACAATTTGCGAATTGGTTTGACAATCCGTCCTTCCTTGTGTATACAAAGACATGATTCCGAGAACAATTGCTCTCAAAATACGTCAATATTGCAGCCAGTACCCGGTTGTCACCATAACCGGACCCAGGCAATCAGGAAAAACCACCCTTTGCAAAATGCTTTTCCCTGATATTCCTTATGTCTCGCTGGAGAGCCTTGAAGAGCGTAGCTTTGCCACAACCGATCCCAATGGTTTTCTGGACCGGTTTCCGGATGGAGCCGTGTTGGACGAAATCCAGCGAACTCCTGATTTGCTCTCCTACATTCAAGTGAAAGTCGATGAGTCGCAAAAACCCGGTCAGTTTATCATAACCGGAAGCCAGAATTTTGAACTGCTCAACACGGTCAGTCAATCGCTGGCCGGTCGAACTGCAATTGCCCGACTCCTCCCTTTTTCCTTTGATGAAATTTTATCTCATCAACCGCTTGGATCCATTGACCAAATGCTTTATACCGGTTTCTATCCGAGAATTTATGATAAACAACTCAATCCTACAGAAGCGCTGTCCTTTTACTTTAATACGTATATCGAGAGAGATTTGCGATTGTTGATTAATGTTAAAGACTTGTCTCGCTTTGAAACATTTCTCAAGCTTTGTGCAACACGTTGCGGGCAGGTGGTTAATTTTTCATCACTGGGAAATGACTGTGGCGTCAATCACAATACCATCAAAAGTTGGCTTTCAATTTTGGAGGCTAGCTATATTGTCAAACTCCTTCCGCCTTATTACAGCAACTTAGGGAAACGATTGATCAAAGCCCCAAAGCTGTATTTTATTGATACGGGTTTAGCGGCCTTCCTGCTTGGGATACAAAATGTCGCGCATGTACTTGCCCATCCTTTGCGCGGGGCATTATTTGAAAATATGATCGTTTCAGAATTCCTGAAAAAAAGATTCAACCAGGGGAAAACTGACAACCTTTACTTCCTGCGAGACAGTATAGGCCGTGAGGTGGATATCCTGTTGGATTATGGATCATATCTTGACATGATTGAGATAAAATCAAGCAAGACACTTGCTGGAGACTTATTTAAAGGGCTGCTTTACTTCAAAAATCTTTACATACAAACAAGGAATTGCTCCCTCGTATATGGCGGTGATCTATCCGGAATGCAAAAAGGTATCCAAATGGTACCATGGAACACAATGGCATCTTTGGATGTTGAATAACACTTCGTCATTCAGGTTCTATCTGCCCCGGCTCGGCGCTGATGTCTGTTTCGGCATTGTCGATCCAATCCATGAAAACCTGATAGCCGACAACCAGCAGTGCGACGCCCACAAACATGCCGATGATGCCGCCGGACACCATGCCGCCCAGGGCGCCAAGCAGGATGACCGGCATGGGCACCTCCACGCCACGACCGAGTAGGAGCGGTTTGAGCACATTGTCGGCAAGGCCGGCCACAATCAGGTAAATGGTGTAGACGATATTGCTCGTGGGGTGGAAGCGTCACCGGCCCACCACAGATAGGCAATGACGGGGAGTGAAATGATGAAGGCAGGCAGGTTGTCGGCTGCCGAGCTCCAGGCGCGATAGACGCGTTTGCCCACAAGAGGCCAATCAGCCACTGCCGGTTCTGGTTTCTTAACCAAGACGGTGTTGTTATCGAAAGCGCTATACGCATCATGTGCATACCTGGCGAAGGATCCACCAAGCATTGCCGTAGGCCCCCCGATCAGCAGTAAAAATACAAGCACCAAAAGCCTGACACAAGCGACACCACCAACGACTGTATATGTCAGCCTCAAAGCGTCTAAATATGGCGAATACACGACAAACAACGCCAGTGTCGATATGGTTGTGAAGAATGCACTTGAAACAGGTCTATCAGCGAGAAATTTCCAGTGTTCCGACGCTTTCAATGCGTCCCTGTTCCTGTGGATAACAACGGTGGCACTTTGCCGAACAGGTAATCCTGGCGGGCACCTGAGATCACGGCGCGCAGGTCAGCGTCAAACGCGTCAATCCTCCCCGCAACATCACCACCTTTCGCTTGCAGCACCAGCATATTCTCGAGACGATGCATAACAAGGTCCAGGCCAGTATCGATCGTGTTAAGCGCCTTTCCAAAGGCCAGTTTAAGTTGTTCAGGCGCCCGATCCTTGAGCAGAAATGATTGCCAGACTTTCCAGCGCGTCTTCTCTGACAGCCATTGCGTTTTCCAACTGTCAACCCGGCTAATTTCTTTTGTCAGGGGTTTGCTGACAAAGGGATAATTTCCGTCAGGTCAGGTACTGCAATATCCGGTTTTAGTTTCGCATCTGCAGTTTGATCCCCTTTTTGTTGCTGGCTCGCCAGAACATGGGTTGGCACAAGAAAAACTGCCCATAGCAGCACAATCGCAAAAATTATTTTTGTCGTATTTCTCATGATGTCCGACCTTCCACTTGTGTTAAGGCAAGCGATGGTCCGGTACACCCTGTCTGACCCTTCGCCCACTATAATCCCGTGCCGGTCAAAATTGAAAAGGGTATATCTTTTATCGACCGATCCCAAACGCTTGAATATCTTTCGCGATCCTGAAGCCGGAGAGGTGCCGCAATGGCGAACACGCCGGATATATCCTTTATCAGGAACTTTTTTTATGCTGTAATTTCAATTGAGTGTCAATCATGTTTTCCAGGACCTATCGATGAAAGCGCGCCTGCGTTGTGTTCTCCTTCGCCTTTTTCATCAGGTATTTTTTAGGGCAGTTCATCGATCCATGGCCCCCCACTAAACCACTGTTGATACAATTTTTCCAGCCGGCCGGTACCCCGCAAATGAGCCATAAAATTCTGTACCCAGTTGATCAGCAGCGTATCTTCGGGAATGGCGATTCCCAGTGGTTCGAATGTCAGCGGGGACTTTCCTGCAAACAAGCCCTTGTCTCGGAATCGGTATGCGGTCAAAGCACAAAAAGGATAATCGGCGATGACGACATCGACCTTTTCTTGAAGCATCAGATCGATGGCCTCATCGTAGGAATCGGTTAGGACTCTCTTTGCCTTGGGTATCATTGCTTCAATAAAATCCTGACTGGTCGAGTGCTTCAGGGCGGCAACGGTCACTTCGGGGGTGTTCAAGCCTTTTGCCTGCTGTATTTCTGCAAACCTGGCAGACACGGCCAGGATGCCTTTTCCGGAAACGTAATACGGCCCTACGAAAGTCACCTTCCGATTGCGCTCCGGCGTCATGGTCATACCGGAGAGAACCATGTCTACTTTCCCCGCCGCCAGGGCCGGGAGCAGCTTTGCAAATGGCATTGAGACAAATTTTAGTTTCACGCCCAGGGCCGTCGCCATCGCTCTCGCAATGTCGGCGTCCAGCCCGATGATTTCACCCTTTTTGGTGGTCGCGGTCATTGGCGGCTGTGTGCCGCTGGTGCCCACCAGCAATACTTTTTTCTCCAGGATTCTATCGAAAGCAGGACCCGCCGAAACGGCACCAGCAGAAATGAGGAAGCACAGCACTGTGAACATCACAGCAGCAAGGACGGTTTTTTTCATTGTTTTCTCCTTATGGTTGTTTTTTGTTTGAGCAGGCTATTTAGATAGGGTTCATGGGTTGAAAAGATGAACGTCGAACATCGAACGTCCAATTTCCAATGAGGTTCAAAAGATTACCGTTGAATGTCAAAGCTGAACCTCTGAACCTGAAATAGCCGTATGCTGCTCTTCATTCGATGTTCGATGTTGGACGTTCGATGTTCGATGTTCATTTTTTATTTAGCCTCAAGCCCTCATTCGCTATTCGTTTTCAGGCGCCAGCGGAGCAGACGGTTGCAATTGATGCGGATCATTGTTGATCCATGCAATAAAAAGTTTATAACTGATTGAAAGTATGACAGAACCGACAAACAAGCCTATAATACCGGACATGATCATGCCGCCGATGGCTCCCAGTAGAACGACCAGCATAGGAACATCAACGCCCCTGCCAAGCAATAATGGTTTCAAGAATGAGTCACTTATGGAAACCAGAAAACTCCATATCATGAATATGATGGCTGGTGTGATCTCATGCGTTGAAAAAACATATAGGACAATCGGGCCTAGAACCAGAAGAGGCGGAAGCTGGATGACGGCCATAAACAGCACCATGAGCGCCCAAAAGCCTGCAAACGGTACGCCCACGGCAAGTAACCCGGCTCCTGCAAGGAGGGACTGGATTACGGCAATTCCCAATACACCCTGAACCACCGAACGTATGGTGGCACCGGCAAGAATTGTCAGAGCTTCACCCTGTTCCCCGGCCACACGGCTAAAAAAGGTTTGGGTGACTTTTTCACCGGCCTCGGCATTTACCAGTAATACACCGGCAATGAGAATGGAAATGATAAATTGCACAATCGTCAGTCCCACACTCATGAATGCTGAAAGAATTTTCGGCCCATATTTTTTTATGGAAGGTAAAAGTCTTTGTATGGTTTTATCCATGTTTTCAGACGCCTGCCGCCACAGCCTGTCTATGGGTTTGCCAATGACCGGCCATTCTGCAACCTTGTCAGATGGTGGTGGTACGGTTAATGTGCCGTTTTCGATTTTCCCATTGAGGGTCTGTATCCCACCGACGGATGAATCCGTGAGCAACGCCACCGGGCCGATGAGAATCGCCAGTGAAAAAAATGTCAACAAGGCAGCGGACAGTTTTTTTCTGTTCCCCAGGATGGACGCCAGTTTTTGATGCAAGGGATAAAACCCAATGGCAATGATGACCCCCCAGAGAACCGGTTGAATAAAAGGTCTGACAATGAGAAGACTCCACACCACAAGAAGTCCGACCAGCCCTATCCGCGCGGCCACTTCAATGTATTTTTCCATACCCATGGAAGGATCACTATGTTTTTTAATGTCATCTGTCATGCCCATACCTCCCTTTTTTTGAGCAAGACAGTATCAACATACGGGAATTGTCGCAACCGATTTATTCGCTGGAAAGGATCAAAAATGGGGGGATGAACGTTATAGCCGGTTCAGAGTTCTAGGTTGAGGGTTGAGAAGAGATGAACGTCCAACATCGAACATCGACGTCCAATTTTCAATGAGGTTGAAAGATTAAGGGGTTTAGGTTCAGAGGTTCAGGGTTGACGGTTTCGCAAAAAGTCCAATTTATACGGTTTTGCAAAAAGTTCGAATTCAAGGCGTGCAAATTTTGTTATCGTAAGGCGTACTTACTGTACGTTGAATGATAGCGAAATGCAGCTCAACGCCGAAGTTGGGCTTTTTACGAAACTGTCGATGTTGGACGTTCGATATTCGACGTCATCTTTAAATGCCCTGAACTCTCGTTCTTGGAAGTTATTACTCCGGCAATAAAATACCTCAAAGTTGTCATTCCCGCGTGCCTGCCCCGGGTCCGATCCGGGGTCCGGCATGACGGAGTTTAGCTATTTAGTGTCCGTCCAGAAATGAGGATTTTTTCGTGAGATCAAGGCGGACGACAGATTTAACCCGGAGTAATAGCGTGCTATTTTGAGGAGTTAAATCATGAAGTCCAACACCGATATCGTGGAAAAAGACCATTTGTGGATGGGCACTATTTAGCCGTCGGGTTAATAGCCATTCATTGGCTCAATGTTTTCATGCACTCTCGAACCAGTCGCTGTGTCTGATTGACCATGGTCAGTGGAATCGATAACAGCCGATCAACATATGACAGTTCGTGCATGGAATACCGGATACCCAGCGGGGTTCTGGGGTATTCCTTCAGGAAGAGTCGCATGCTTTTTAGTGAGCCTCTTGCCCCGGCTTTCACTTCAACAGGTATCGGTATGCCGTCGATTTCTATCAGGAAATCGACTTCAGCCGTACTTCCCCGCGCTTCCCTGACCCAAAAATGCAGTTTTTTATCAACGTAAGGATCCGCGTATGCAATGAGTTCCTGGGCAACCACCTGCTCAGCAATACTACCGGCGTTAATTTGCATAATGGCATTATTTGCTGCAATCGCAGCTTGTATGCCCAGTGCATTTTGCATCAGACCGACATCGAGAAACGCTATTTTGAACTTGCGTTCATTCACCGTAGCCAAAAGTGGTACTCCCGCACCGGAAGAATGGCAGATCTTGAACATAAGCCTTGCGTCACACAACAACCCCATGGCCTCTTTCAGAAATTTGGCCTCGATGCCGGGATTGATGTGAGCATACTTGTAGCGTCGTCCCACCATCTTAGGTGCGCTGCCATAGACATCTTTCAGGTATTTATGCTTGGCGGTTGAGGCATATTTGGCAAAATCATCAGTATAGGTCCGAATGAGCCCGGATTGCATCCGCTGTATTTCGTCCACCGGGATATTTTTTCGAAAGGCTTCGACAATTCTGGGCATTCCACCAATCAACAGGAACTGCCTGAACAAGTGCTCAAGCCTGCTCGAAAAAACAGGCCCCAGCCCCGTTTTCAGATCAACCGACCTGATATGGTCCAGCAAACGCTGTTCATCGACAGCCAATAGGAATTCTTCAAAAGACATTGGAACCATGTATACACTTTGTATCCGGCCGACCGGCATACGAAAATTCTCGGCATGTAATGCAAATTCTACCAGAGATCCGGCACTGATGACATGGAGTTCAGGCATGTTTTCATCAAAATATCGCAAGGCGCTGATGGCCCGTGGACACTCTTGGATTTCATCCAGGAATAATAGTGTTTGTCCGGGGTGGATGGGCATGCGTGTCAAAATGGACAATCGGTCGATAATTCCTCTGGGATCAAAGTCCGAAAAGCAGTGGCACATTTCAGGCCGTTCCTCGAAATTCACCGCTACAATGTTTTCAAACGTGTTCCTTCCAAAATCGGTGATCGCGTAGGTCTTACCCACCTGTCGAGCGCCTCTCAGCAGGAGTGGTTGCCGGATGCGACTATTTTTCCATTGTTTTAAAATCGGATCGATGATTCGTTTCATTTGGCCCAACATATAACAAGTTGAAGATACCACAGCAGTATTTTAGGATAATAATTCATGAAACACAAGGGTCTTATATGATTTATATTCATGAAAGTCAAGGATGAATGGGTGGGGCTGTTCGAAACGATAGGTTCAGGGGTTCTGGGTTGACAAGCTCGTAAAAAGTCCAAATTAGACGGTTTTGTAAAAAGTTCAAATTCAAGGCGTGCAAATTTTGCTATCATGAGGCGTACTTACTGTGTTAAAATAAAATCGTAGAACGGTTTTATCGAACGCGACGTTGTCGCTCCAGAAAGAATGATAAAAGTTACTATTATCGGCATGAAACGGCAGAACCAGGAAGGGGGAAAATCCTGATTCTGCCGTGCGTTGCCGGGCGGTTTTTTTATAGCCCGCCCACGATGATTTCAACACGCCGGTTCAGCGTGCGTCCTTCTGTGGTGCCATTGTCAGTCGTTGGATTGAGTTCTCCATACCACAAGGGCACAATCCTGCGCTGATCGATGCCAAAGTTATCCACAAGGTAATCCACGACGCTCAGAGCCCTGAACCGCGACACCCAGAGGTTGGCTTCTTCAGACCCCACGTTGTCTGTATAGCCGTCCAGGATGACAAAAGTGGATGGGTTTGCCTTCAAAAAATTACCAAGCTTGTCAAGTTCACCGGCATATTCCGCTTTGATATCCGTGCTGTTGAAATCAAACAGAATATCATCCAGGGCAAGCCCTACAACTTTTTTAACGACATCGAGTTTCACTGTGGAGGTTTCCAGGACGTCAAACAATGCCCCCGATACGTATCCGGGGTTGTACAAAAACGCTTCCAAGGGAATGACACGTGAGCTGGCATTGATAGAAGAGACAGCCTCGAGAAGTTTTATTTCGTTCTCGCCCGTGGCGCTGCTGATGACATAGAAAGAGACATTGTTTTTTTCGGCGATTTGTCTGGCAATCTCTTTTGGCGTATTGCCAACGGTGTTCATGGCAAGTTTGCCGTCACTGAAAAGAAACACCACTGTTTTTCCGGAGAGCCCCGCAATAACCTTTCGCATCTCGCTCAGTCCGTTTTTCAGGTCGGTCCCCCCCTCGGCTACGTCGGGCAGTTGATCGATGGCATTGCGAAAACGTGCCCGATCATAACGCTGCGCACTGTAAATGGCTCTGAACGGTCGCGTATACAGATACAGACCGGCAGTGAATCCCAGATCAGGCAGCAACTCGTTTCTTAATTTAAGGATCTCCTTGGCCACTAACAATTTTGACTTATTCGTGCCCGGAAGCGTTTCTTGCATGGTTTTGGAAGAATCGAACAAGATGATAAAATTATCGGTATTTTTTATGAAATCGACCTCGGTCAAAATCTTCTTTTCAATTACATCTGCAGTAATGATCTCCACCGCGCCTGCCGTGTTGATACCCCATACGACTATACCGGTTAACATTAGAATTATAATCATAAATTTTCGCATATTCTGATCCTCCTTTTTTAAGTGATTGTATGAATCGCCAGACAAAGGGCTGATCCATTCATCCCCGTATGGCTGTTTAGCAATTCGACAGGAACCCGATTTTTACCTGCCGATATCTTCTCTGATTAAATTTAAGTATAACCGTATCGGTTGTCAAGGAACCGCAACACCCCCGAAAAGAGGTAAAAATGGGGGATATTTCCTTGACAAAAATAGCGTTCTTCCGATACTTACGCTCACCAGAAACAATATCTCCATACAAATATAGATGTCATTCAAAAGATATCATTGGCAACCGATTAAATCACTTACCCAGACAACGAGGTGTCGCATGAAACAATCAATGGTCATTTTTATGCTGTCTCTCATCATCGCAGCATGTCCTGTTCAATTTTTATATGCCCATAGTGGGGGTGGTGACAAAGGGGGCGAAGGGACCATGCGGACCCCGGATGTGCCAGGTGTCAATCTCGATTCCCCGCCGGAGCGATACCAACCGACCACGGGACCCATAAAGGAGTGGGAACAGGAGGGCGGCAGATTTGTTGAAACAACCAGACCGGCCCGTCCTCCCTGGTCTACCGAATATACGCATCTCTCTGAATACAATCAGAATCTGCTGACCGGTATTTTTCAGGGCATGTACGATGGTCGCAATCAACTGCAGCATCAGGGGGCTGCCGTCAAGTATCAGACAGTAACGGTACAGGAGGGCAATAAGTTTGTTCAACGGGAAATCGCTGTTCCACAAAAACATCCGGGCCTGATTAAACTTGAGCAGGCTATCTTTACCCTGGCGTCGAACCCCCAGCTTTCCGATGCCTTCACCGCAGAATACAATCGACGGCGAAGTATCGACGAGATGGATCGCCAGGATGCCCAGCGCCAGTTAAAAGCGAATTACCAGCGGATGCTGGACGAGGAAAATGCGGCACGGATTCAGTTGATCAAGTACGGGGGACGGCTCTTGATCGGGAACAATCTGGGATACGGCCTCGCATGGAGCCTCGGATGGGTGTTTGGCGAACACAGCCAGCTGGAGCAAAAGGAGTTCAACAAAAAGATAAATCGAACCGTTGCCTGGGAAATCGGTAAGAAGACGGCCATAGCGGTCCTTCCCCTTCTTAAATAGAAATTTTCTCAGTTGATGAGACAACACGTCATCAAAAATTTCGGATGTGTTTGTTATAACCCTTTTGGGTAAGGAGTTCATTATGTTCACACGATGGTACATTGAAAACACATTCTGCCGCGCATTCATATCTGCTTACGTGGGAGTCCTGATGCTGTCATGCATTGTCGTCACCGAGATCCACGCACAAGACAGAAATCTTTTTGCCATATCCTCCCAGGAAATTAACAAGCTTGAAAAACCCCTTGCAGACTATGACGCAGATCAGGTGGCGCGGTATGTCGGTCATACCCTTAAAGGTATTTCCGACCCTATCATCACAAAAACCATCACCCTTGAATCCCCTGCAGTAAAGATTTTCCGGGATGACGGTATCCGTGCGGGTAATTTTCATTTTTCATATGTCATGATCAGTCATAATTTTCACCGGGGTGAGGATATAAACAGACGGGCCATTGGTGGAATTCTTCTTTTTGAAGATGTCTTTTGCCGGACCATCAGCATGGCTTTTGATACGGAATATACTCTCATGCCGTCGGGGGATATCATCATTCACAGTATAGATATCCGCCCCATCAACGCCCCCATCATGCCGGTGTGCAGACTCTTTTTTGTCCCGGAGAAAAAAAATTCCCCACAGCTTCTCAAAAAGCATGACTTCACAGCACTGCTCGATCATGTGGTCAACAATGCGGTGCCGGTGGGCAGTCCAAACGGCATCACGCGCACTACGAAGAACTATTATGTCTTTGCCTTTTTCATGGACCGTCTCGACAAAGATGCGACAGTAAGCCTGCTGGTAAGCGATACGGCTGAAGGAGCACCTGAAATGCCAAAACAGTCTCAAGGGTTTCAGGATCGGGGCTGGCATGTGACTTACACCAGAGCGGCTTTTGCCCTGGACGGGAACCGTGAAACCTTTTTCAAGGCCATATACGTGCCGGGTTCATCCGCCTCCACCGATCGTCGCAACCAGGAAGTCACGAGCATGTTCACGTCATGGGTGACCAAGCCGTCAGCATACATGATCAGACAAACACAAATGGGTCTGGCTCAACTGGGGTATAATGTCAAAACGGTTGACGGGAAGGCCGGCAAACGCACCCACGCTGCCATACGGCAATTTCAAAAAGATATCAATGTAAAAGCAGACGGGAAACCGAGTGCCGAGGTGCTGGCACTCCTTAATGGATATAGAGAACTGACAGGCCCAACAGCACCTGAAACCATGAGCGGGGAAGAAATCCCCTCCTATACGGAAAGCGTACTCATTAAGAAAATTCAGACGGTCTTGAGCTATATCGGTTACGATCCCGGTTCTGTGGATGGCCAGAAAAGCACATCCACCATCGATGCCATTCAACAATTTCAAGAAACCAACGCCCTTCCTGTTGACGGAAAACCCAGCAAATCTCTCTTGAAAAAACTTGAAACCGCAGCAGCAAAACACCTGTTGGAAAAGAGTAAATGGCCGAACATGATTCCACAACCAGAGGCATAACACACTCGGACACAGATAACATCAAGGAGACATACCACATGAAATACGCTGTTACGAAAATATATTTTGTTTTGCTGTTTACGATGGTCACCTGTCTGCTGGGCTGTGCCGGCATGGATAGCACATTCGATGATATTAAAAAGAAAATATCGAGTATCGGGGGCCCCGAACAGCCGGTTCCTATTGCAAGCTCAATGGATCAAATGCCCCCGGACGCCGCGTCACTGGCCCTGACGCTACAGAAAAAATTGACCGAACCAAAGAGCCAGCCATCAAAAGCGGTAAGCTTTTCAGCCGGTGCCGAATCAGTTTTATTGAAAGAAAGCAACATATTCAGCGGATTTACACTGTCACAAGTGGAATTGTATGAGCACAGTGTTTCTGTGAGCAGGGGCCGGATGAAACTGGAAAGCCCCCTGGGCAGAACTGCTTCCATGGACTATCATGTGACATACACCTCATCCGGCAACACATTGATTGCCGATGAGCTGACATTGAATCCCATATTCTCAGGTCCACCGGAGCCGGTCATGTTTGTTATCCCGGCTGAAAAATCCCCCCAGGACGAAACGATGAAACCGTCGTCGTACGACGATTTGCTGCTATTTGCGATGGTGAACGCCATCGATCCGCTTGATCCCGATTTAAAAACGGGGCAGGAGAATGAATATGTGATGTTTGTCTTTTTTCTTGATCGTGTTTCACCTTCGGCCAAAGTCAATGTCAGTATTTCAGATGAGGCAACCAGCATGGGGGGTTACAAGAACTCTACCCGTTATCTTGATTTTGACGGCTGGCGCGTGGCATTGTTGTCCGGCAAATTCAGCCTGTCGAATAACAGTGTGCCCAATCCCGACACCGGTGCGGATTCGTCTGGTCTTTTTCTAAAAGCACTGTTCACCCCGGGAGAGGAAGCGGGAATGCTTCGACTGAGAAAAAAGGTAGGACTTTTTTCGGTGGGGGGATAAGAACGTTGGCCCTTGGCAAGAAACAGCCGCATGTGGTTGTGAAAAACGTTTTACTTGTCCCGAAATCATTCGGACTTAAGGCTGCTCGTTTCCTCTTGTCCGCCCATGCAGCTGAATCGTTTCTAATAGTTGCCGTCCGGCTGAACGGGCACCTGGGGCTTTCATCATCTGCTCAGCGATAAGCTTGGCTTCATCAAGGCGTTGTCGCTGCAAATAAAAAACTGCCATCGCGTACAGATACTCAGGGTTGCCCGGCTCGATGACGAGCGCCCCCTGCAGTGCGGATTCAGCTTCGTCGTCATTATCAATCTGCTGTAAAAGGATGCCAAGGTTATAACGAATCCTGGCACGATCAGGTAGGCCCCTGGCTGCTTGTCGCAAATAGATCGCTGCCTGCTCAAAATCCTTCGTCTCCGCCAGTAACAAACCCAATGAATACATGACATCATATTGATCCGGATAAGCTGTTACAACTTCCATAAAGAGCTTTTCCGCAAGCTTATTCTTGCCCTGGCGGTTGTAAAGCATGGCCAGGTTCACCTTGGCGGGAAAAAACTCCTGATCGATATCGATTGCTTTCCCATAGTGGTGTATGGCTGATTCAATTTTACCCAGTTCTGCAGACATGTTCCCAAGATTGTGTTGTGATGATGCAAAATCAGACATCCGCTCCATGGCCAGTTGGTATTCGGACAAAGCTTTTTCGTATTGACGGCGAAGATCCAACGGCATGCTTTCGGCGGGGATGGTAATCAGCTGTCTGGCAGCCTCACCCCTGACCGCCTTTACAGGGTCGTAGAGCAACGGGGCCAGTAAAGTCAAATAGTCCATCGGATCACCCGCATGCAGATTCTGTACGGCCGTGTAACGCATGAGCGATGTTTCATCCGACAGTGCACGAACCAGGGCTGAGCGACCCTCTTCGGATGGGTACGATGCCAGAAGATACAGTGCGGTGGCACGCACGATGGGCGGGTATAGCCGGTCTTCCGCCAGCCGAATCAGATCCTGTTCCGCTTCAGATGTTCGAAGTCGACCGGCGTTGAGAACGGTTCCATAATGCGGCCTTTTTTTCTGTCCATACCACTGTGACAGCTTCTCAACGGACCACGAAGCGGTTTTGTCGACATGACACCTGTTACAGGCGTTGGGAGCCGCTATTTTCTGGGTCAGATCAGGACGGGGTATACGTAAACTGTGATCCGGACGATAGTCGATCCCCATGTAATCGCGACCGGGCATATGGCACTGCTCGCAGGAGGCGCCGGACCCCACGTCAAACAGAATTTGACCGTCCTGTGATTTTATGGGTTCACCAATTTCTCCCTTTTGCTTGTGAAAGTGGTGGTCTTTGGTGTCATAGACAGCACGCTTGTGGCACTGCAGGCACAGGTCGTTTCCCTCCCTGATCCGAAAACCGCTGTGAACATCATGGCAGTCACTGCAACGAATGTCTCTTGCATACATCTTGCTCTGAATAAACGATCCGTAAACATACACTTCTTCTAATATTTGACCATCGGCAAAATACATACCCTGATTGAGCAGTTGGGGGATACCGTAATCCAGAAAATCCGCATGCCTGTGAATATTGTCACCCAGTGACATGCGACGGGAATGGCATGGTGCACAGAGCTCGACCTGCTGCTGGGATGTCAAATCGCTGGTTCGGACGGTCAGGGCATCATTTTCAATCGTGGGTCGTCCCATTTCCGGCAATTCCGCCCACCTGACGTGGTCGGAACCTGGTCCATGACACGCCTCGCAGCCGACATTGATCTCTGACCAGGTGGTCTGATAGGCGTCAGCAGACATGTCGTAGTTTTTCTTTAAATCCGTGGAATGGCATTCGGCGCACATACCGTTCCAGTTCTGCCCCTGATTGGTCCAATAGAGCCAGTCATCTGGATCCGGTGGTGTATCCGGGTAGAGGTGGTACCATTCTTTTTTCTCAACATCCCATGCAATAAGAAGGCACTGCAAGCGCCCGCCTGGAAACGGCACCAGGTATTGTTGCAAAGGATACCATCCAAAGGTATGGGTTATTGGAAAATCTCCGATAACGCCTTCCGGCCCTATGGTGCGGACAAAGTATCCATTGTCTTTCATGAAGAAGCGTGTTGTCACACCATAGTGTTCGAACTCGCTGTTGGCGAAATCGCCAAGAACCGTTTCTGCAGAGGCTTCTGCCATGGCCATACGGTGGTGCGATTGCAGCCATTTGTCGTGTTCCTGTTTGTGACAGGAGCGACACTGATCGCTGCCCACAAATGTGGCTTGCATCTTCACCCGGAAGCCCCCGCCCCCTTCAACCCTTTGATTCTCTACCAGCAGGTACAGGGGAATCGACAAAATGATGACCAGGGTCGAAATCAACCCGACAATTTTCCAGATTTTGAGAGTGTTTAAATTCATATGGATGATCATAAAATCGAAGCACGATTTTATAGAACGCGACTGCGTCGCTCTAATGCGAAAGGCTAAAATTCCTTAGGATTTTAGCACTGCACTTTCGCAAAGATATGGATCTTGATCTATAGTTTGAAGTAATCCCACGCTGCAAGCAGCGGGGAATTTAAATTCATCTTCTTCTCCCAATTAGTTGGGAAAATCTGTTCACTCCCACCATTACCGGCGGTAACCTTATGCGCGCTTGTTGTAAACCACCTGATCCGGTTTGAAAGCACCTCTTTTGATTGTCCGGCCGGTGTCCACAAAAACAACATTGTTTTCAATGAGAACGGGAAAGATATCCAGAGCCCGGCTGGCAGGTGAGCGGATAACAGCTCCCTGAATATCGAAAGTCGATGAATGACAAGGGCAGATAAACGCCTGCTCCTTTTCAACCCATGGCACGGTACAGCCCAGATGCGTGCACTTTCGATGGATAGCCAGAAATCCACCATCTTTCAGACAGGCCAGATAGAAATGCCCCCGTGGAAAGGCTGTCACGGTATTGGGTAAAAAACTCCCCACGGGTCCGGCTATTATACGCCCACCGAACGCACCCCCTGTTTCCTGCTTCCGGACCGGCTTTAAGTAGGACAAAATCACCCAGATGACCTCTGCCAAGGCAACAAATCCGAGAAACACCCATAGCTTATTCAAAAAGTTACGGCGTGGGGATGCCATCTCTTTTCCTTCTTCAGGATATGTTCTTTTTTTCATATGGCTACCAGGGCACCTTCAGTATCATCCCTTCTCCCCTGAACCAGACGCCGGTTATCGTCAGGACAATATAGGCGGTTAAAAACAGGATAAACAGCGCCTGAACCGATTCATTGCTGGTAACGGAATATCGTTTTTTGATGAACCAGATAAAAACACCGCTGATAACAAATAGAAGAATCAGGGGTAACAGACCGCTCATAAAAAAAGATGGCATGGCCGATACGTCTGCCCCGGGTGTCAGCAGCTTTTCACTTGCCAGAATCAACAGTGGTGTCAGCAGTAAAGCGACAACAGCGGCCACCCTGCCGGTTTTTCGTCCGGTTCGAGACACGAACCAAATACCTCCGGTGTCGGATTCATAGTTCAAATAGGGTATCACCAGAAAGGCCAGTCCCATCATTACAGGGATGATACAGACCGCAAAAACAGGATGGAAGTGCAACAGCAGTTCCTGAAGACCGGCAAAATACCAGGGGGCTTTGGTCGGGTTGGGGCTCAACCCCGGGTTGGCCGGATCCCCCAGCGGTGCGTTTACAAAGACCGACCAGACCATCACCCCCGCCATGAGGGAAAGACCGACCACCATCTCGCGCAGAAGCAGGTTTGGGATCGTCGGAATCCGGTTCGGGTGCGATGTGATTGCCTGTTGGTGTTGTCTGGGAATAACCAGGCCACCGGCTTTGCGGATACGCCAGAAGTGAAACCCCATAAGCAATAGCAGGAGAACCGGAACGATGGCGGTGTGAACCGCGAAAAAGAATCGCAAGGTGGCAGGGCCAATGTCGACACCGTCCATGATCACGCCCTGAATCGGATGTCCGATCCATGGCCAGTAATCCAGCATTCCGGTGGATACCGTGACCGCCCAGTAAGCCAGTTGATCCCACGGGAGCAAATACCCGGTAAAATTGGCCGCCAGCACAACACCGAACAGGGCTACTCCAAAAACCCAGTTGAACTGACGGGGTGGATGAAAAGCACCGGTAAAAAACACCCTTAGCATGTGAAGCAGCAGGACAAATACCAGCAGGTGGGCGCACCAGTGATGAAGATTTCTGATGAGACGGCCGAAAGGCACTTCGTGGATCAGGATCTGAATCGAGGCGTATGCAGCTGCTGTGGTGGGCTCGTAAATAAACTTGAGCAGTACACCGCTACCGATCTGAAGCATCACCAGGACAACGGCCATTCCTCCCAAACCCCAGGTCAGTGAAAATCGTAATGTTTTTTCAACGACGGTGGCAGGGCGGAAATGCAGCAGCAGAACCCGCCGCAGGTATTGCTTACGCTCCAATTCATTCCCGGGAATCATGGGATCTGGAAAAATCGATCGCCGAATGCCACCTGTTCTGTTGGGGGAATTTTTCTGCTGCAGAGAATTAGTCATCTATTTGTCTGGTTAGAAAGAAAGGGTTCGAGGGTCCAAGGGTGGTTGACGGCTGTATGCAGACAGCAGCATCCCAGCCTTCGAGCATCCTCGCTTCCCAGCATAACAAGTGTTTGGTGTTTGGTATTTGGTGCCTTAAGCTATTAGCGTTAAACACCTAATAGTCTACAGCCTAAACCCCTACAGCCTATGTTCATTCCCTCAAATCCTTCATTTGGATCCTATAAAACCGTCTGTCATTAACTGATCCATAATAACATCCAGTAATTCATCAAAGATGGTGCCCACCGAATCCTTGCCTACAGACTGCGAGGAGGCAGACCATATCAATTGTTCACTGGCCGTATCGTAGATTTGGGTCCGCAGCCGAACATATTGGCGTGTCACAGACCGAGTCGGGTCTGGGCTTCTCATGCCTCGATAGACAAGAACACTGTACGAACCATAGTCATGGTAGCTTGTACTGGGCTCGGGATCTGCTTTCTGGGCTTTCAGATAATCCTCTTCTTCTGTCACATTAATCAGGTGGGTGATCAATACGCTTCTCAGATGATTGTTAACGGCAGCTTCCTTTATGATCTCCTTGTGGTCTTTTATATTCTCATTGGTCAGTTGCCGGCTCTCCGGAATAACTTTGTATGCGGCGGCAGCGGTGACACCTTTTTTCTGGAAAGCGTTCACAAAAAGATTTTCAAAACGCTGACCCACATCGCTTTTTTTTGCAATACCGAGAACCATAATACTGTCCAAGGGCTTTTCTTTGAACTGGTTGTCTTTCCAGAGACCCGTCAATGATGTTGATGTGGCACAGGCTGCCAAAGACAGTATCATCAGTGTTAACATCGTAGCTGAAAATATCTTTTGTTTCATAAAACAAACTCCTATGATTTTGTTTGGCCATAAACGCCGGTGAACTGCCCGTGTCGCCGGAAAAGAGATCGGACAAAAGAATAAAATCGCAGCACGATTTTATAGAACACGACGGTTTCGCTCCGATGCGAAAGGCTAAAATTCCTATCCCTGCAGCAAGCTACGGGGAATGCACTCGCTGTTTCGGCTCAAATTTGAACTGAAGCCAGTCATGCGTAGCATGATATTCGCCGGATGGCAATCTGTCATTGTTGCTGAAACAGACCTGATTGTTCAGAGGACCTGCCTGGTCAAATATCAATTGACAGTGGGGCGGGCATTTCTGTAACGTGTCGGGCAATATCACTGGGATCAGATCATTACACGGTATTGAAGAACCTCGCAACAAGCTGCGAGGAATGTTCTGCCGTGCGGCAGTGCTTCGCATCGACCGTAAGGAATGCTGTCTAATTTAGATTCGCTCGCTAACCCCGCAGCAAGCTACGGGGTTAGCGAGCACTGTTGCGATTCAACCACTTTTATGAAAACAAAGTCAAAAGCTGTCGGAATTTTCATCGGTGCACTTGCCTCATGTTTGATTATATTGGCAGTCAGTCTCTCCATCTTTGTCAATACCGATCATTTCCGTAATCTCCTTTTAAAGAAAATCAATGCCGCCATTGTCGGGAATTTGACCATGGACGATCATGACATTTCGCTTCTGAAAGGCAGGATCGCTCTTAAAAATCTGACGCTCGAAGCCTCCCCGGGAAAGCGCCTTGCAAGCCTGGAATACCTGATGGCGAATATCGCTTATTTGCCCCTTCTGACCCGAACCCTTGTCATTCAAACAATAAGCTTAAAAAAACCGGACATCCAGCTTAATATCGATAAAGACGGAGCCATCGATATCGTTGAGATCTTCAATTCACCCCCGCAGATCAAGAAAACACAGACACGGGAACAGTCGAGCCCCCGGTTTGATGTGGTCGTACAGAATATATGGATTGAAGACGGTGACTGTCACATCGTTGACGAACCAGACAATTTCCAGGTGGACCTGAACCGGATTTCGATTCAGGCAAAGGCGAACATTTTAAAGAAAACAGGTGATATCGAACTCAACGTGGCGGACACGGAACTCACTTATGGTACACGCCACTTGAAAATTCACCCGGTTACCTTATCTGTGGTGCTGCCTGAAGATCGTCCTGCCACCATCGCACTCAAAGCAAAAACCGATGTTGCAGAGATTGCACTGGACGGGGAGGTGGCCCGGATATTTCACGATCCGGATTTAAACCTCGAGCTGGCCTTTGACATTTCACTTTCCGAGCTAAAAACGCTTATGCCTCTGCCGGCAGAATTCTCAGGGAACACCAGCGGCGTGTTGGCCGTTAAGGGAAACTGGCGTGACCCGGACGCGGATCTGCGTCTCAATTACAAGGGCGGTACCCTTGCCGGGTATCCGGTGGAGGAATTGCACGCAGACCTGCGTTTGAAGAACAGGCAGCTTTTGGTGCAACAACTGGAGCTCCTGGCCGGGACAGGTGAAACCAGCCTTGGCGGCAATGTAGACCTGCGGGATTTGTTTCCGGAGGGTCTGGTTTCTTCACAGATACATACCGATAAGGTCCGCTATGACATCGATGCAAGTCTGAAGCATGTCGACCTTGCCTTCCTGGATAAGAACACCCATGGCCTCAAAGGCTTTTTAGATTCAAGCTTGGCATTTAAAGGAGAAGGGATCGATTTAAAAAAACTATCGGCATCCACCACCATGGAGGCTGTACTGGACGGTTTCTTTCTGGAAGGAATGCAACACCCAAGCGCTCTGAAAATGCAAGCATCAGGAAAAATCAAAGCCGGCGTCATCGATGCGAGCCATGTGACGATATCTGCTGCAGGAACCCGGTTGAATGCCCGTGGCGTCTTTGATCTGCCATCCGCTCACATCGATGGACAACTGACCGCCAATGCCAAAAACATCGACAATCCACTTTCCCTATTTGGTATGACAGGCTATTCAGGGATGTGTGCCATAAAAGCAGATGTGTCCGGCCCCTGGAAACAACCGGATATCGGAATTGAAGTAAACGGAAAGAAAATGCAGTTGAATGGCCTGCGCCTGGGAGATGTCGATCTTACCGGCAACATGGATCCAAACGGTCTATTAAAAATAATCTCTTTGAAACTTGTAAACCAGGGGACACATGCTGAAGGAAACGGAACAATCCAATTGTTCAAGGAAAGATTTCAGCTTCACGAAACCATGCCCCTCAATGCAAAACTGAAAATTGCCAACGCGCAGACCCGGGACTTTGCAGACAAGGCAATCGTCGGCGGCTCTTTTGATGGGGAAATGCAAATCGATGGGAACGTTCGTTCGCTTCGGGCGTCGACGCTGTTGAAAGGAAAAGACGTTACCTATGATAATATATTTCTGGGGGATCTGGACACGAACTTTCGTTTTTTTGATGGGACATTTTTCCTGGATCGATGCCGGCTGAAAAACCAAAACGCTTTGTTGTTTCTGAAGGGTGACATACAGGTTTTTGAGCCCAATTCATGGCGTGGACTTACAAACCTTGTTTTGAATCTGGATTTAAAAGGGGATGACATATCCATGGCAGATTACATACCTGACATCTCGGGGAATCTGCACCTTGACGCGCATCTTGAGGGGCCTGTATCCCGCCTGCTGGGAAAAGGGTCTGTCAATGGGGAGCGCCTGGACTTTATGGGACAGTCCGTTGAAAAGATGACGCTGGATATTGAACTGAGAGACAATCGCCTGCATGTACAGCCCCTGCAGGCGGTTGTCGAGGCGGAAAGTGTGGTGAGTGGATCCGGTTGGATCGGTTTTGACGGTGGGTTTTCCTTCGATCTTCATTCAACAGACATGCGGCTCACCAGCATTGACAAGATAAAGGAGATGGAAAGGGTCGCAGGGAAAATGGATTTCCACTTAAAAGGCGATGGAAACGTAAAAGACCCATCCATTGTTGGCGATATCCACTTCAAAGAGGTTCATGTCAACAGTGAGAAAATGGATGATTCCAATTTTCATATCGGCCTGGTTCACAACCAGTTGTCCATCAAGGGGCGTCAAACCTATGAACTCAATCTTGTTTACCATCTTCTGAACAAGGATTTTTCCATCAATCTTCTTTTTGCTGACACAAACATCACGTCGTTATTTCTCACCATGGGCAAAAAGGACATCGGTGGAAGGTTGAGTGGAGAGATGATTGCCAAGGGCAACATGGCATCTCTCCAAAAAAGCGAAGTTTTGCTGGATATTTCGGGCTTGTCCCTGACCTATGGCGGTGTATCTTTTGCCAATACAGACAGCGTTCAGGGAAACCTGAAAGATCAACGCTTGTCAATTCCTGAATTCCAATTGAACTTTTTGGAATCAGGGCAACTGAGGGTAAAAGGCTCCGGAACTCTCGACGGCTATTTTGATTTGACAGCGGATGGTAACGTCCCGGCGGAAGCCGCCGTGTTGTTCCTGAAGGACATCGAGGATATACAAGGCGATATAAGCATCCACGCGGAAATGAAGGGATCCGTCTCGGAACCCGGTTTATCCGCAGAAATTGTCCTTCATGATGTGGGGTACAAGCTACCGCAAATAGACCCATCCTTTGAAGAAATAAATGGGAAAATCCAGCTGACGTCTTCTCATCTGAAGATTGAAAACATAAGCGGGAAACTGGATTCAGGGGTGTTTCAGATCAACGGGGATATAGCGCTTGAAAACTTTGATCCTGGCAACATTCAACTTGATATGAAAGTCATTAATATGCCCATCCATGTACCGGAAACCATGGATCTTTTGATCAACTCGGATTTGTCAGCCTCAGGGCAACTTGAAAATCTCCTGATAGAAGGTGATATCGTTATGCTGGAGGGTATCTATTATAAAAGTGTCATGGCGAGTATGCTCCAGAAAATGAAAGAGAAAAAGCGAGCCGGAAACCTGCCCGGGACAAAAACAGAGCACTCTTTTTTAGATCAGATTACGACCGACATCAAGCTGAAATATCGTGAACCATTTATTGTGGACAACGATATAGGCCAAATGGAAATTTACCCCGAGCTGGCTCTCTCCGGCATATTGAGCGCCCCTATCATCACCGGCATAGCAAATATTCAATCGGGAACCGTTACCTTTCAAAATAGAAAGTTTGTAGTCGAAAGAGGTACTATCAGCTTTTTGAATCCATACAAAATCGAGCCGGAAATTAATATCACATGTGGCGTAGAAATACGGCAATGGGATATCACCCTGGGGTTGACCGGGACGCCGGACAAACTCGTTGTGGAGCTCTCTTCCACACCACCCGAAACGGGTGGCGATATCATGTCTCTAATCGTGTCCGGGAAAACCATAGATGAAATGGGAGAAGGAGGCACCAGCGAAACGGATTCTCCCGAAGTACTTATGGCACAATTGATTGCAACTTCATTTGGAGGGGGCATCGAAAAAAGCACCGGTTTGAACTACCTGGAGGTTGAAACCACAACCGATGAGATGGAAA